>PVMK01126736.1_pt1 | contig 15245 bp, 14 predicted proteins | sample 1853481 | NCBI WGS metagenome assembly PVMK01 (sample SAMN08533507, study PRJNA380276) | Marine sediment metagenome, whole genome shotgun sequencing project.
TGGTTACGGCCAAGGCTGGCCGTCATTCGCGAAAGCTTGTTTCCAGTCTCCGTAGAAGTTAGTAGAATGAAGACGACCATTTGTGGAATCTCTGTTTGTTGCCTGACCAGCCAAGAACTATGTTACCTTTGACAATTATTCGTGTCGCATTCCTAAGGACTTCTTGCCTATGAACACTGGCGACTATGTGATCGAGACATCGGGTCTCACGAAGACGTATGGCGATGTTCGAGCGCTGAAAAGCCTCGATCTGCGTGTGCCAAGTAACTCTATCTTTGGTTTTCTTGGACCGAATGGCGCGGGAAAGACGACGACTATCAAACTCCTGCTCGGACTGGCCCGGCCGACAGCGGGTAGCGCCAGTGTGTTTGGCCATGACATCATCAGCGAGAGCGTGGAGGTTCGCAGCAGGGTCGGTTACCTCGCCCAAAACCCGCGCTACTACGACCGGATGACTGCACGAGAGACGTTGCGCTACACAATTCAATTCTTCTACGGCGGTCCAAAACGGGGGATCGAAGAAAGGGTTTCCGAAACGCTGGCCCTGGTCGGCCTGGACGACAAGGCAGACCGGCCGATTAAGGGTTTCTCAGGGGGAGAGCGCCAGCGGCTAGGCATCGCCCAGGCCCAGGTAAACTATCCCGACCTTCTTATCCTGGATGAGCCGGCCGCCAACCTGGATCCGGCCGGTCGAAGGGATGTCCTGGCGGTTATGGAGCGACTGCGAAAACATTCCACGGTATTTTACTCCACCCACATTCTGGACGATGTCCAGCGTGTAAGCGATACGGTAGCCATATTGAATAATGGCCAATTGGTGGCCCAGGCAAGTATCGAGGATCTGCTGACCGGGGGCGACGGGACGGTCTATGAGTTGATTATCAAGGGGGACACTCAGCAGGCCTACGAGTCAGTGAAGGACATGGATTGGGTCGCAGGGATCGAGATATTTGAAGATGCTGAAGGTGTTCGCTGGCATGTTCGGGTGACAGACGACGATGCTGCGGAGGCTACTCTATTAAATATTCTGATTTGCGACGAGCGGTGTGTTGTTAGTCAATTCGGCCGGAAGCGTTACGAGTTGGAGGAGATTTTTCTGGACATCGTCGAAGGAGACCGGCATGTCGACTAACATTGAGCTGCAACCGCTAAATGAACAAGGTTGGCGCCGCGGTTTCCGAAATTTACTACGGCACGAGAATAGCGAGTGGTGGGGGACCCGCAGATGGTGGATGGGCAGCTTAATTTGGACAATTATTATCAATGGCCTGATATTTTTACTGATCTGGGTGATCCCACCGGCTCAATCTGATGTGCCGTTATCGGTGGAGGAAGTTCTCGAAGGAAGCGGTGGGGTCTTTATCAACTTTCTTGGTTTCTTTGGCGCCGTTGGGGTCATCATCTATACCCAGGGAGTCGTCGTCAGCGAAAAGGAAAGTGGAACGGTCGAATGGATTCTGTCGAAACCAGTATCTCGAAGCGCATTTGTGTTCTCCAAACTCGCAGCCAATTTCACAGGCGTTCTGGTCATAATTGTCATCTTGCAAAGCGCAATTTTCTACCTGCAGGTTTTTCTCAGAGGAAAGACGCTTGATCCTCTCCGTTTTATCAGTTCGATAGGATTGGTTATCCTTGTCCTCGTCTTTTATCTGACGCTGGTCATTATGTTGGGCACCTTCTTCAGTTCTAGACGTCCGGTGGTCGGCATTTCCCTCGGTGTCCTATTTGGACAACTAATGTTCTCAGACCTGATAACAATCTGGATTCCGTGGTTTCGTTGGGTTGAGCCGAACACCCTGATCATGCTTGCCGATCAGTACCTGCATGATTTACCTCTACCAGTGGAATGGCGCTCCGCTGCTCTGGTTACAGCTGGTTTGTCTATCTTATTTGTCACTCTCGCTTTATGGCGTTTTAGACGGGACGAATTCTAACAACTTAGTTGCTATTTATGTCAACTATTTTACGCGAAATGAATGCCGGCGATTACGAGGCTGTTATGAAACTGTGGACCGAGTCTGATGGGATAGGCTTGAGCACGTCTGACTCCTTCGAATCAATCGAAAAGTTTATCCAGCGCAATCAAAGTCTCAGTTTTGTAGCCACGGTTGAGGGGGACATCATTGGGGCGGTACTCTGCGGACACGACGGACGAAGAGGTTACCTGCATCATCTTGCTGTCGCCCGGCCCCATCGTCGCCGTGGGATCGGCCAGAGGCTGGTCGCTCAAAGTCTAAACGCCCTCGGGAAGCGGGGAATTGAAAAATGTCACTTGGTCGTCTTTGAATCCAATCCAGCTGCAAGAGATTTCTGGCATAATATTGGCTGGACACGTCGAATGGAACTGGTTATGATGTCTGCCTGGATACAGCCAGATGCGATACTGCCGGAGTTTTCGGATTGAAATCTTTTTGGTAGAGGAATAGGCGTATGTTGGTTTCGAAACAGGTTGCCGATCTCATCACCTGGGCGCGCGCCCTTCTCGTTGTCTGGTTACCCTGGCTTGGAATTAGCCAGGGGGCGAAAAGTCTGCCCCTGGTTATCATATTAATGATCGTGAATTGGACGGCCGATAGTATTGACGGTGTTTTGGCTCGAAGGAGCCGGATTCAATACAGGACCTGGATCGGCGATCATGACCTACAGGTCGACATGCTGGTTTCAATCGGGATGTTAGGTTACCTCTCGGCCGCAAGCCTGATCTTATGGCAGGTCGGTACAATTTATATCCTGCTCTGGTTGGTTGTTTTCTGGCGTTTTGGCATGCTCCACGTATTAGGCGTTCTTTTTCAGGCTCCAATCTACGGCTGGTTCGGCGTGTTGGTAATTCGCGAAGTACCCCAGTCAGGATTGTGGATTGTTGCCTGGATTCTGGCGGCGATTATTGTAACGTGGCCAAAATTACCGAGGGTTATTGTGCCTGAGTTTCTGAGGGACTTGCGGAATTTTATCAACCGGGAAGAGAAGGCCTCGCGATAGGCAGGAGCGACGGTGGAACTGGGAGAGTCGGGGGTGATTGCCGGTTTGCACCTGGTGGATCTAGAAGCGTCAATCAGCCCCTAGGGTTAAGAGCTATTTTCTCCCGCTAGCTGATTTTAGGATGATCAACAGCTTGAGGACATTTTCAAAATCCTTCACAACCAGGTGACCACTTATAGCCGTCATGGTTAATGAGTTGCTCTGCTGGCAAAGGTCCCCAGCTTCCTGGCTCATATTTCAGGAGTGGAGGGGCCGATTCTAACCGCCATCCGTCGGAGATCTTGTCGACTAATCCCCAGGCTAGTTCTATGGCATCTCCACGTGTGAAAAGTGAGGCATCGCCTTCATCACGTCCAACAGCAGACGCTCGTAGGCGTCAGGGATCCTGGTTTCTTCAAAAGAGTCGGCGTATTGGAAACTCATGTCGACAGTACGCATCTCGGCCGGGGTATCGGGCACCTTGGCCTGAAAACTAAAGTGGATACCTTCATGGGGCTGGATGCAGATCGACAATTCATTGGCAGAGATCTTGGCCCCTGGGGGTAGAGGAAACATGAGGTGCGGTGGACGTTCAAAGTAGATACTAATGGTCGTCTCCTTGTTTGCCAGAGCTTTACCTGACCGTAGATAGAAAGGTACGCCCTGCCAGCGCCAATTATCGATAAAGAGCCGGACCGCCGTAAATGTAGCTGTATCAGAATCTGGGCGAACGTTCTTTGCGTTCAGGTAGCCCTGGTATTGACCGCGAACGGTGTGGATGGCGGTCTCATGGGGTTCTATCTGGCGAATGGAGGCAAATAGCTTTACCTTCTCGTTGCGCAATGCATCGGCCTCGAAGGATGCCGGCGGCTCCATCGCGACAAGCGATAGCAACTGGAGCACGTGATTTTGCACCATATCGCGGAGAACACCGACGCCATCATAATAGCCGGCCCGATGCTCTACATCTACCGTCTCAGCGGCCGTGATTTGTACGTGATCGATGAAATTGCGATTCCACACCGGTTCAAAAAGAGAGTTTGCAAATCGAAAGACTAGAATGTTTTGGACTGTCTCCTTACCGAGGTAGTGATCGATTCTGTATATCTGGGATTCTTGCAATGATTCGTGAACGGATTTGTTTAGCGCTCGCGCCGACGGCAGGTCTCTGCCAAAGGGTTTCTCGATCACCACTCGTCTGATCCCATCTCTCTCTCGTTAACAAGTCCGGCCTGGCCTAGATTTTGGATCGTCGACTCGTAGAGCCTTGGCGCAACGGCCAGGTAATATATCCGGTTGGAAGGCCCCTCGAACTCACTCTCGCTCTTTTTCAGTATCTCGTCAAGAGCGATGAAGTCATCCAGATTACCTAGATCCCCTGCCTGATAAGAAAGAGCCGGAGCGAACATATCCCACTCGGCGCTGGCGTATTTTGCACGGGAAAACTCCTTGAGGCCATCTTTCATTCTTTGACGAAAGTCTTCGTCGCTCATGTGTGTGCGCGATACCCGACAATGCGAAAGTTTTCGGGCATCCTGTCTTTACAATAGATGCTGAAGAGCGAAGGAATTAGCTTCCTGCGCGTCAGGTCACCGAAGCACCAAAGATCACTATCGTGTTCGAACCACTCATTTATGTACCGCTCCAAATTGATTGATCAACATGATAATTCCGTTATGTCAACTTTTCCCACCGGCCTTGGCCACTGTTGCAAGTTTCCGCTGGAAGTAAGAATCTCTTTAGCCTGGTGTTTAAAACCCCGTATTTCCAGGCAAGTGTTGGCATTATGTCAACAATCAGCGCTCAATATTACAGCTTCTGTCTAAACTGCCAGTGCTATATACGTGTCCTCCCAGGTAACACAGGCTATTAGCATACATCAATTTGAGTTCGCTAATAAGTAATGCACCAAACAAGGTCGGACGATATAACAACCATCGCCACCAGTATGTTATCTGGAAAGCCGCTATAATAAAGGTCGCTATGGAAACGATTGCGGCTAATGATGAACTAACCCCCTCTAATATCGTGCTTACCGGATTTATGGGCACCGGAAAGACGGCCGTCGGCCGGATCCTGGCCAACGAAACCGGGCGTGAATTTGTGGATACAGACGACCTAATTGTCCATCGGACCGGGCTAAGTATTGTTAGATTATTTCGCGAGCGGGGAGAAGAAGATTTCCGGCGACTTGAAACGGAACTTATTCGGGAGTATGCCGGCAAGAGAGATCTGGTAATCGCGACAGGCGGGCGCCTGATGTTGAATCCCCTCAATGCCTTATTGGTTCATGGACGCGCCGCAATATTCTGCCTGGTGGCCAGCCCAGAGGAAATTCTGGCTCGAGTCAAGAACGATCCCCGGCGGCGCCCCTTGCTTGAGGTAGATGACCCTTTACTCACGATCCGCAAATTGCTTGATCAGCGCCAGGAAGGATACAACCAGTTCATCCAGTTCAACACTGAGGGAAAGAAGCCGCACAGGTGGCGACCGAGCTTCTGAGGCAGCTCGGCGAGATGGTTGAGAAGCAGCAATGGCAAACACCTCTGACAAGTCGAGTCGAAGTCCGCCATCCATTAGGTTCTTACGATGTGGTCGTCGGTCGAGGTCTCTTGCCTCGTTCAGCCTATGTCTCAGGAATGTCGAGCCGGACCGCGGTGGTTACCGATAGTAATGTTACAGAACTTTATGTAAAGAATCTTAACGATATTGACCTTTTGGTCGAGATCGTCACTCCAGCGGGTGAAGAGCATAAGACGCTGGAGACTGTGCGAGAAATCTATAACCAACTGCTGGAGGTTGGCCTGGACCGGCGGGGGACAATTTTGGCCCTTGGCGGAGGCGTCGTTGGCGATATGGCCGGATTTGCCGCAGCCACATACATGCGGGGCATCAGATTTATACAATGCCCTACATCGCTCTTAGCCATGGTAGATGCCAGCGTGGGCGGTAAAACCGGCGTCGACCTGCCTCAAGGGAAGAACCTGGTCGGCGCGTTCAAACAACCGGAGTCCGTTATTGCCGACCTTGACACACTGCGAACCTTGCCCATTGTCGAATTGCGGTCGGGCATGGCTGAAGTTGTTAAAAGTGGGCTGATAGCCAGCCGTGGTCTTTTGGACAGCGTTACGGCGCTTGCACGATCGATCGGCTCTATTCCTGGCGATAATACAACTTCCCTGCCGATAGATGATCTACATCCCCTCATTGTAGAAGCAATCATGATCAAGAGGGATATCGTTGAATCAGATCCGTTTGAACGTGATGAGCGCCGGCTGCTCAACCTGGGCCATACTTTTGGCCATGCGATAGAATTGACTAGTGGTTATGCGATTCGCCACGGAGAGGCTGTGGCCATAGGCCTGGTCGCAGCATCCAGGTTGTCCTCGGTGCTGGGATATTGCGGGAGTGAACTATCAGAACAGATCGAGGGTGTCCTTACCGATCTACGATTGCCGACGCGCATTCCAGAATTCTTAGAGATTGATCAGATTATGCTAGCCATGAAAACTGACAAGAAAAGCGATTCAGGTAGCGTTCACTTTATACTTATTAGAGACGTGGGAGATGTATTCGTGAAGGACGCGGTGCCTCTACCTGCGGTCAAACAGGTGCTGGAAAACCTTAAGACAGAATAATGGGTTGAGCATGCTAATCTGATAAATACGGGGAACTCTGCAACTGGGTTGTGGTACTCTGGAAGGCGGATGTTCGTAAACCATCAGGAGGAAACAATTGGCAATGGCAAAGATATTAGTTCTGCACGGACCGAATTTGAATCTCTTGGGGACGAGAGAACCCGAAGTATACGGCCGTCATACATTGGTAGATATCGAATCCGAACTAACCTCGTTCGCAAATGAGAGAGAGGCCCAGTTGGAGTTCCATCAGTCAAATCATGAGGGCGCCCTAATTGACCTTATCCAGCAAAGTATGAGTTGGGCTGATGGTATCCTGATAAACCCCGGCGCGCTCACGCACTATAGCTATGCGCTCCGGGACGCGATCGCTGCCTCAGGGTTGCCCTGTATCGAAGTCCACATTTCTAACATCCACGCGCGGGAACCTTTCCGGGAAATTTCGGTTCTGGCCCCGGTGTGTTTGGGTAAGATTAGTGGTTTTGGCCCGAAGAGTTACCTATTGGGGCTGCAGGCCCTCCTTGATCACCTTGCCGAAGGCGGCGCCAGTTAGATCACTTGGCCAGGCAGACTGCATGGCGCAGCAGGTATAATTTCAGCCACTTATCGAGTAAGAAGCGATTGCCATTCTTTTATGTCAAGTTTTGGAATGGGTGCTGGTCCGATATTCGAGCGGGATTGTCTGCTACCAACCACTGGCCCGAAAAACGGCATCTAATAGTTGCACCCGCTCCTCCTCACTCATCTCTCTTGGACAGCAGTAGTCTTCAATTAGCGACGTAGTCAGCAACACACTAATCAGTCGGCCTTCGTAGATGGTGTAAGTGTCGATGAAACTTTGCCGGGTACCTAACATATCCATCTGGTCAAAGAAGAGATTTCCCAATCCGTAGTGTATGAAGGCCTGGTCGACGATGTCAAATCCCTGGGCGTGATGACCCTGGCTGCCGCTAACAGCGCTTGCACCAGCGTCAACCAGGGAGCGGAAATCAATCTGTTGCTGGGCAGTGGGAGCGTAGTGATAGAACTCGCCGTATTGCTGGGTGGCGATTACCAGATAGCCGGCAGCCTTCAGATCGCTTATCTGCTTGTAAAAAGCGGGATAATCACATGCCAGGGAACCCGCCCGGAATTCTGTCGCCCAGGCGTGCGGAGGCCCGACAGGATTGCAGCCGACGAAAGCAATTTTGTTTCCATTGTGCTCAAAAAGGGCAGGCTCACTTGCATGGCCAAGATCACGCCCACCTCCAAATGTCTGCATACCGGCTTGTTCATAGAGATCGACCGAACGGGACATATTATCTGGACCCCAGTCGTTCACGTGATTCCCGGTGAGTTCGACGACATCAGTCCCGATTGATCGAATCAGCTCGAGGTAGCCGTCCCGGGCGCAGAAAATGGGATCCCCGATTGGATTTGGATAAGGGCAATCGGCCGAAAAAGAGACTTCATGGCTCACGTGGGCGATGTCCGCATCCTCAAATATAGGTCTGACCGAGTCTCCAGGTGTGGTGATACCCCGGATCTCCATTTGGTAGGCCGTCGCCCGACCCAAGGCGGTTACACCGCTCATCGCTATGCGGGTTATTCGTAGAGGATCACGATTGGTTTCCGGACCATTCCAAAGGCCCAAGAACTGACCTATGGTTCTCATATCGCCGGAAACACCGATTGTAAGCGTGAGAGGATATGACTGCGGGTTGAACGCTCGATCGAGAGGTGAGAGACCATCTACCCTCAGAACCTTTAATTCCGCAACCAATTCATCAAAGGGGATGATTGTGTATGACGGGCGGTCTGACCAAAGCGAAGCAACCAGGTCATCTTTTGGGACTATCTCAACGGACGTTGCCGGTGACCCCCAAATAGAAGAGATGGTCGCAGCGGTTTCCTGGTCAATAACTAATCTTCCCAGGGGGGATTGTTCTGCTTGCCATCCCAACATTACCTCTTCCACGGTTGTCTCGTCATATAGAGTGGCAAAGGGTACGGCAACAGCATATATCCACTCCGCTATTGGGGTTCCTTCACCCACTGAGATGGTAGCACTATTAAGATCTACTCCTGGTTGGGCCATCCATAGAAATCGCTCAGGGTAAGGCGCAACAGCATCTTGAGCTGCCAAAACTATTCCTGCTGGGACAGACGACTGGGCACTTATGCCCATGTCTGGTCTCACCTCCATAGTGGCTGGAACGGTATTGGTCTCGAAGGGTGTCGGCAGAATCCGGCTGGACGCGCCAGTCGGAGAGACTTTGGCGGCTCGGGAGCTCTCTACGAGAGGCATCTCAGGCGAGGCAACCGTCGGGACTATCGGCACGTCTGAACCGCAGGCTACTGTACCTGCTATAATAAGAAGGATTAGGGCTAATTGGCACATGCCATGCCTTTTAATGTGGTCTCATCGATGCTAACTGAGCTATTCAGACCAGCCATTTCTGCTGATGGTTTAATTTCTCGGCGTGAACGATTGGTAAATTCGTCCTAATTTGTATAGATTGGCATCGAAAAGTGGACATAATTACATAATGTTGATTAAATGTATTACAAACCGGCTTGAATTGCCAAATCGGGTAATAGATAACCAGGCAATCATAAACGGCTTATAACCAAAGAGAAAACACCCAATATTTTCTCATCAATTGAGATCTCTTCATTATTATCGATCGAGCGAACTGTGGTATGAGTGGAAAAGCAATAAAAGATCCGGCTCTGTATATCAACAGAGAATTAAGCGCGATTGAGTTTAATCGCCGGGTGCTAAACGAGGCCTATGATGACCAGCACCCATTGCTTGAACGCGCCAAGTTCATGGCCATATTCAGTGGGAACATGGACGAGTTCTTCATGGTGCGCGTCTCAGGGTTGAAACAACAGGTGCTGCTTGGCATAACTAATCGACCACCGGACGGGTTGTCACCTCGCGAACAACTTGTCGCCATCCACAAGACTGTAACAACCATGCAGAGCAATATGACGGACTATTGGTGTAGCCATCTGCGAGACGAGTTGGCCGATTCAGGTGTTCACATCCTCAATTACGATGATCTAAAGAAACGGCAGAAACAAAGGGTGACGGATTATTTCGATCAGGAGATCTTCCCCGTATTAACACCACTCCTATTCGACCCCGGTCATCCCTTCCCCCATATTTCCAATTTGAGCAGCAACCTGGCTCTAGTGGTCAGCGATCCGGAGTCGGGTGACAGTCATTTTGCCAGAGTCAAAGTTCCTTCGACTTTGCCAAGGTTGATTCCGCTGAATCCGCTGGATCCTGAAGAATTATTACCGCCTACGGTTCAGAAGTTCGTCTGGATCGAGCAAGTGATCTCAGCGAACCTCCACCGTCTGTTTCCAGGCATGGATATTGACGAAGCATATCCGTTCCGAATTACGAGAAACACGGACATGGAAATTCAGGAGGACGAGGCGGATGATTTGCTGCTGACAATCGAGGAGAGTTTACGGCGCCGGCACTTCGGCTTTGTCGTCCGGCTAGAAGTTGACCAAAGCATGCCAAAGAAGATTCTTGAAATACTTATGTCAAATCTTCAGGTCGGCAGCTTTGACGTCTACCGGGTGGATGGGCCGCTGGGTCTGAGCAGCCTGTGGCAGCTGCACCAGCTTGAACGCCCACTCCTAAAGGATCCAGTTTTCCAGCCGGTACTTCCCCCACCCCTTCGATCGGAAGACAACATATTCAGTATACTTAAGCGTCAGGATGTTCTCCTTCACCACCCATTTGATAGTTTCTTGCCGGTGGTGGATTTTGTAAGTGCTGCGGCTGATGATCCAGACGTGCTGGCCATAAAACAGACGCTCTACAGGGTAGGACCAAACCCACCAATCGTTGAGGCGCTGATGCGTGCCCGCGAAAATGGCAAGCAGGTATCGGCTCTGGTCGAGCTAAAGGCTCGCTTCGACGAGGCAAGCAACATTGGCTGGGCTCGCGCCCTTGAGACCGCTGGGGTTCATGTGGTGTATGGACTGATCGGTCTCAAAACACATTGCAAAGCCTGTCTCGTGGTTCGCCGAGAGCGGGATGGCATACACCGCTACGTTCACTTGTCAACAGGAAACTATAACACCATTACAGCGCGTATGTATACTGACATCGGTTTGATGACAAGTGACCCCGATCTGTGTAACGATGCCTCGGAGTTGTTCAATTACCTAACCGGATTCTCTAGACAAGAGCATTACCGAAAATTTCTAGTTGCTCCAGTCAACTTCAGACGACTGATGCTGCAAAAGATCGAACGAGAAACCTTCCTCGGAGAGAAGGGTCGAATAATTTTCAAGATAAATTCGTTAGTTGATGATGAGATGATTTCGGCTCTTTATCTGGCTTCTCAGGCGGGAGTTGAGATTGACCTGAACGTTCGTGGTATATGTTGTTTGCGGCCTGGGATAGAAGGCATTAGCGATAATATCCGCGTCCTTAGTGTCGTCGGCCGGTTCCTAGAGCACAGCCGGATTTACTATTTCAACAACTTAGGGGATTCCGATTTATATGTCGGTAGCGGCGATCTGATGCCAAGAAACATCGATAGACGTGTTGAGGTACTGTTCCCCGTTGACGATCCGATACTGCGGGAAGAGATAGTCGAAAACATTCTCCGCGCCTATCTCAGGGACACAACCAGAGGACATATTCTCCAGGCTGATGGGACCTATATACCGGCACGATCTTATCTGGAGAAATCAGACCAGTTATTCAGTAGCCAGGAATGGCTGCTCAATGGCCGGGTCACACTTCAGCGGGCTGTTGAAGAATCGATAGTGTCGACTGGCGAGGAGTGATATCCAGGTCAATCGATGAGTTGACATAATTCCTCCGTATTTTATGTAAACTATTTGGGGCGGGCATGAGCTCGATGGCGCGCATGGGATTGGGTGAGCTGTTGTTTTTCCGATAATGCTTAATAATTGCTTGCGACGGTTCTGCCAGGCTATCCAGTGGCTGGATCAGACACATCGGGCCCATATTATTGTGGCAGAATCGGAGTCCAGATCTCGACAGGTATTGATGTGTGTAAGAGATATTGCCTCTTCTAGACCGAAGCACCCAGAATGACGGCAACAAACCAGACCAAGAAATCGAGTTTCATCACCTGGCTCACCCGTTCCAGTTGCCTCCCGGTCGAAAAGCGGGTCACCTTGGTTACTGCATAAAAGAGGACAGGGTAAACACCAAAGGCAACGATATAGGCATATACTGGCTTGTATACATCAAGCAAGTATGGCAACATCATCACCCAACCAGTTGCCGCCGCTAACAGGAAGAATACGATGCGGGCCGGTCTCCGTCCCCAGATTGTCGACACAGTGCGTACTCTCTGCCGTAGGTCACCCTCGTAGTCTGCAAGCGTTTTCAATACTTCTCGCCCCATTATCGACACGGCGACAATAAAGGCCAAGAGGAGAGTCGGCAGGACATTACCCGCTGCAATTCCCCCAAAAACAACGCTCAGGGCGGACATGGCCGCAACGGTAGCGTTGCCCATCAGGACCGTACTCTTCAACTTCCAGGAATAGACGAGAAGGATGGTCGCCGCCAGCGAGGCTACTATGAACGAAGCAGGGTTGATAAAAGCGGCAACAAGCAGGGCCAAACCGGTCAAGGCTAGAGCAAAGATCCAGGCGGATTTAGGACTCAGCAGGCCTGAAGGCAGTACCCGGTGTGGCTGATTGATCCGGTCGATCTCTACGTCGAGATAATCGTTCCATGCGTTTCCAGCCCCTGTAATGAGTAGTGTAACCAAGGCCGCCAGAGCAACATTTTGCCACTCTCCGGTCCGGGCTACATACCCCCCTAGGAACACGGCAAGAGCGCCTGTAAGGGCGTTGAAAGGGCGCATTAGTTTGTAGAGAGCCCGTAGCTTGTTCACGGCGAAGGCCTCCTTATCAATCTATTATAGACGCCTATTGAGGCGAGGGCAACGCTTTTTTTGTGATTCAGTCGCGTATATCAACGATCTGTTCTACCAGTGGATCCAATACTTCTACCACCTGGCTCTGACTTAAACCCGAAACCTTAAAGGTGATCTCGCGATGCGAAGGATCGGCTCCGGCGAAAGTACCGAATGAGACAAAGTTACCCCCGAGATTAGCTATGGCACTGGTGATGCCCGCTAAGACACCCGGCTTGTCAAGCACGGTCGCCGTCACCCGGATTCCTGGATCTCGTGCACCCATCAACTCGAGGAAACACTTAAATAGATCGGTCTCAGTAATCAGTCCGACGACAGCTTTTCCCTTCATTACTGGCACACCACCGATCTTGTTGTCAACCATTATGCGCGCCGCTTCTTCAATTGGCGTGTCATCTTGCAGGGTTAACACCTCACGCGTCATGACGTCCTTTACAGGTACTCGGCTTAGAAGGTAATTGATCTCCCATACGCTCAAAGAGGTAGCGTCGGAAGGCGATGCATCAAGTAAATCTTTTTCAGATACAATTCCGATCATTTTGCCATCTTTCATAACCGGTGCGCGACGAATCTGTTCGCGTTTCATCAAATTAAGGGCTTCCATAATCGGCAGATCAGGCGCCACGGATATTACCGGCTGGGACATACGTTCTTTTACCAGCATTATTAACTCCTAATGCAGATTGATCGCGGTTTCATGTTATGCTAACAAAGACGAGGTTTTTGTGTGGCAGTAGGTGGGTCTCAGGACTTACCCACCAGTCGACAACTCGACGCACGGGCGACCGTAACCTAAGACACTGTCGGGTAGAAATGCCAAACACTCCTCATTGGTAGTTTACCTGATTTCTTTCAGTTCTGCCCATCGAAATGTTACTCGCAAGCAGACTCTCACAATTGCGGCAAAGGCGGTAGAATTACCAGGTAGCCACCAGGATAATCAGATGGTCACGAATCGAATTCGGTTCTTGAGATTTATAGATAGTTTCTGCCAGTAAATAACAGAATGATAGTTAGCAAGCAGAACCCAAAAGTTAAATACATTCGCCGTCTGCAACACAGCGGACGTTTCAGAAGGCAGGAAGGGGCATTCGTTGTCGAAGGCACACGCTGGCTCGGTGAAGTGGCAAAGAGCCACATTAGGCCACTTTTCTTACTGGTGACAGAGTCCTGGATTTCCTCTCCTGGCAATAAGGAGCTGGCTGATAGGATTCCGGCTACGAAACATGAGGTAAGCGCCGGCGTTTTGGGAAGTATAAGTACGCTAGAGACACAGGAAGGCATTCTGGCCGTACTTCCCGTCAGGCCAGTGCCCCTGCCAGAAATTCCAACGCTGCTCCTTGTTCTTGATGGTGTAGCAGATCCGGGTAACGTGGGAACGATATTGCGAACGGCCGCTGCCGCGGGAGTCGAGGGAGTTATTCTGGCTCCTGGTTGCGTTGACGCATACAATCCTAAGGTGGTCAGAAGCAGCATGGGTGCTCATTTTCAGGTTGCGATTCATCGGTTTAGTTGGCAGCAGATCATTACGATAACGGCTCCCATGACCCGATGGATAGCAGTTGCCGGCGACAAGATGACTTATGAACAGGTCGACTGGAGACAACCGTCAGCGGTAATTGTCGGCAGCGAAGCTATTGGGGCTGGAAAGGACGCCTACCAGCTAACCGATGACCGGGTTTCCATACCGATGGGGGAACGTACAGAATCACTCAATGTCGCTGTGGCGACAGGTATTATATTGTTCGAAGCAGCGAGACAAAGGCGAGGTATGGACGATGGTGTGCGTCTTGTCAACAGCCCCTAACCAGGGACAATCTCGACCCGAAGCATGGCGCTCTCCCGTTCCTCTTCAGCATCTTTGAATATTAAAACCCGGCGACAGTCTTGGCATATACCCTCAAAATGGGTAGTCTCCGTGTCAATTCTGTAACCGAAATTTTTGAGGATCAAACGACGAGTATCGTGATTCCAGGAGAAGTCCAGCCATCCGTCAACGCTCTCGTCCACTGCTGTATCGAAATCGGCGTTAATCAACCGGTAGCCGGTTAGAAAAAAACTACAGCGAGGACAAGCGACAAATGACGCGACAACAGCATCCGACGTCATACCGCCACTTTGCCTTGAGCGCTTCTTTCGTCTGGAAGATCCTGTAGGTGCTGACATACAAGAAACGATTCTAACCAGGGTAATTATTCTGTCAAACTGAGAAGCCATATGAAAATCCGCACAGTTACGTTATTTTCCGACCTTGACGATATGTCTTCTAGCACAAAGGGATTCTTCGATAATGCTAGAGACGCTTTTCATGTTCCCGTTCAAACAGTCAGGGTGTCTACCTCGCCGTTTCCCTCGTGGTGGAACACATCACATTTCACCTCGACACAGGCCAAAGAGGTGGCCGAGAGAGTTCAGGAGATAGGAGCGGACTATACCTCATTGGGTTGTGTCCACCTCCGACATGATGCCAGCTGGCTGGATCTAATTCCCGAGATAATCGCCAGCAGCGATACCTTATTCGTCAGCGCTGAGGTTGCCGATACGGTCGGTCACATCGATATCGGCCGTTGCCATGCGATAGCCGAGATTATTCGCCGTGTCAGTCTGCTTAAACCCAACGGTTTCGGAAATCTCTACCTGGGCGCTTTAGCAAATTGCCGGCCAGGTGCGCCGTTCTTTCCCGTTGCCTATCATGACGGCAGTGCACCGCATTTTG
>PVMK01124501.1_pt1 | contig 15243 bp, 14 predicted proteins | sample 1853481 | NCBI WGS metagenome assembly PVMK01 (sample SAMN08533507, study PRJNA380276) | Marine sediment metagenome, whole genome shotgun sequencing project.
CACATTCCGTTGCTTATGCATTGCTCGCATACCGGACTGCCTATCTGAAGGCGCATTACCCGGCAGCATTCATGGCAGCGGTAATGAGTGCCGATCTGGATCACACAGATCGCCTCGTCATGATCAAGGACGACTGCCGCAAATCAGGCCTGAATTTGTTGCCACCTGATGTCAACCAGTCTGCTTATCAATTCAGCGTCGCCGATGATCAATCAATTTTGTATGGGCTTGGCGCGATCAAGGGAGTAGGGCGCAACGCAGTCGATGCTGTCATCGCCGAACGCGAACAAAACGGCAAGTTTGAAAACATTGCAGAATTTTGCCGCCGTGTCGAATTGGAAAAAGTAAACCGCCGCGCGCTCGAGGCCATGATCAAGTCCGGGGCTATGGACAGCTTTGGCACGACGCGACGCAGTTTGATGCATGAACTGCCCGAGGCATTGAAAAGCGCCGATCAGGAAGCGCGCGCCATTGCCGCAGGTCAGGACGACATGTTCGGCATCGCAGATTCGCCGAAAGCGGACTACGCCGGTTGAACAGGCACAGCTCGTGGAGTGGACCGACCACGAATTTCTTGCCAACGAAAAAGAAGCGCTGGGTCTATATTTGACCGGACACCCGTTCGATGCTGTGCGACGGGATGCGATGTTCCTGGTCGACGGGAAGCTTGCCGATATATCGTCTGAGCCGCCGCCGCAGACAAGCAATGGGCAGCGTAACTATGCACAACAACGACGCGAGATAACCGTTGCCGGCCTGATCATGGATGTGCGAAAACGCGGCAATCGCGTCACTGTGATCCTCGATGATGACAGTGGCCGCCTGGAAGTCAGCCTGTTCAGCGAAGCCTTCCAGGAATTTCGGCATCTCTTGAGCAAGGATGAGATTGTCGTCGTCACCGGCACTTTGCGCTATGACGATTTTGTCGGTGGCTGGCAGGTCAATGCGAAAAATGTCCTGCACATCGATCGCGTTATCGAGATGAGCGCGCGCAGCATGATTCTTAGTCTCGGGCCGAACGGTCAGGGTCAGCGTCTCCTGAATCGGCTGCACGATGTGTTGCTGCCGTACCGGGAGGGTCATTGCGATGTTGCTGTGCAATATGTGGGTAGTGATGCGGCAGCTCGCCTCAGCCTGGGGCCGGAATGGGCGGTGCGCCCAAGCCGCGAACTGCGGGACAAGCTGACTGAATTGCTCGGCCAGAACAGTGTTCGATTGGTCTACGCACCTGACCGGGAAATGATGTAGAGTTCTTTTTTACGCCATCTGCCCTGACTGCACAGCAGGTTTCTCGGGGCCGATGGCGATTGTGCCTTGGCAGAGCGTATTTAGCCGTACCCGGAAGATAGATTTTTCGTTATGGATCTGAAGTTCCTGGATTTTGAACAACCGATTGCAGAGCTCGAAGCAAAAATCGACGAGCTTCGATTTGTCGGTGACGATGCAGAGATCAATATTAACGAAGAAGTTGCGCGTCTCAAGAGCAAGAGCGAGGCGCTGACCAGGAACATTTTTTCCAAACTGGGTGCCTGGCAGATCGCACAGGTTGCACGCCATCCGATGCGTCCCTATACCTTGGATTATCTCAGCATGTTCGCGCCGGATTTTCGGGAGTTGCATGGCGATCGCATGTACGCAGATGATTCGGCCATCATCGGCGGCATTGGCCGAGTCGACGGCCGGCCGATTATGTTCATTGGTCATCAGAAAGGCCGCGACACAAAGGAACGTGTACGGCGCAATTACGGCATGCCGAAACCCGAGGGTTATCGCAAGGCGCAGCGGCTGATGAAAATGGCGGAAAAGTTTTCGATACCGATCGTGACTTTAATCGATACGCCAGGCGCCTATCCCGGCGTCGGCGCTGAGGAGCGCGGGCAAAGCCAGGCCATTGCGCAAAGCTTGTATATTATGGCCAAATTACGTACACCGATTATCAGCGTCGTTATCGGCGAGGGTGGTTCCGGCGGCGCGCTTGCCATTGGTGTGTGCGATCGCCTGTTAATGCTGCAATACAGTATTTATTCCGTTATTTCTCCCGAAGGGTGTGCGTCGATTCTTTGGAAAAGTGCAGAGAAGGCGGAAGATGCAGCGGAAGCGATGCGCATTACCGCAGAAAGTCTCGATGGTTTCGGATTGGTGGACGAGGTTCTGCCGGAACCATTGGGGGCCGCACATCGCGATCCGTCGGCGATTGCAGATGTCATTCGCAATGCCTTGCTGAAACACCTGACCGACCTCGACCAGCTCGATATCGATCAGCTTCTCGAGCAACGCCAGCGGCGCCTCGCCGGATTCGGTCAGTACAAGGAAGGATAGCGTCGACGGGGTCCCTCTGATTACCTGTCGTAGGAGCGGCGTTACGTCGCGAATGCGGAATCGCGGCGGGGTCGCTCACGCACATCCATGTGCTCCGCGACATAAGTACATCCTGTACGTAACGCCGCTCCTACTCAAGCCATGACATTCGAATCACAATTCTTACTTGAACGACTCACGGCATTAACTGCCGGTGAGCCTGCGTCACGCTGGCTGGTCGCATTTAGCGGCGGTATCGATTCGACGGTATTGTTGCATGCACTCTCGGGGTTTCGCGCACAACTCCAGGCCGAAATAATTGCCATTCATGTCGATCATGGGCTGCACCCCGATTCGCAGCAATGGGAGATGCATTGCCAGCAATTCGCGGAGCAACTGGAGGTTTCCTACATCAGGAAGCGAATTACTGTGGACAACGATTTGCGCAGTGGCCCGGAAGCCGCCGCGCGTCAGGCACGCTATGCAGTATTGCAAACGTTGCTAGTAGATGGCGATTGTCTCCTGAGTGCGCACCATGAGGAAGATCAGGCCGAGACCTTGTTACTCAGTTTGATGCGTGGCAGCGGCCCTGCAGGACTCGCCGGCATCGGTGCTGCACAAGAATTCGGTCAGGGGCGGTTGTTGCGGCCGTTACTGGGCGTGTCCGGGGAGGCAATCCAGGATTACGCGCAACGTCACGAGCTCAGCTGGATCGAAGATCCGAGCAACGCGGATACTCGCTTTGACCGAAATTTTCTGCGGCGGGAAATCATGCCCAGGCTGGCATCACGCTGGCCCGCCGTTTCGGCGCGTCTTAAACAGAGCGCCGACCTCGCCGGCGAAGCCAGCGCTCTCCTGCGAGATCTGGCCGATATTGACCTTGCCGTGGCGGGCCGCCCTGAGCGACTTGATCTTCGATCGCTGCGGCGACTCAGCCTGGAACGGCAGCGCAACCTGCTGCGCCAGGCCATCAGCTTGTGTGGCTTGCCGCCACCCCCTGCGACGCGCCTGTACCAGGCCGTGCATGAATTGATTCCAGCGAGAGAAGACGCCCAGCCGCAGGTAACCTGGCCAGGCGCCGAGTTGCGACGATATCGCCATCATCTGTACGTCATGCCGGCCATTGCCACGCTGCCGGACGAGCCGGCACAGGTTCTGCGGCCCGAAACGTCGCTGGATCTAGGGCCGGGCATGGGGCAGCTCGTTCTCAGTCCGGGTGTCGATGGCGGTATCGATCCGGAACTTGCCAATGCCGGGCTGCAGGTCCGCTATCGTCATGGCGGCGAGGAGATCCGGCCAGCCGGGCACGATTGCACCCGCAAGCTCAAGAAACTGTTGCAGCAGGAGGGTATCGTGCCATGGATGCGGGAACGATTACCGCTGCTCTACTCGGGTGAAGATTTGGTTGCAGTGGCCGATCTGTGGATTGCCAAAGAATGCAGTCACGACGCGGGTTTTGCGGTGTACTGGCGTGACAAATCGCCGTTGAATTAGAAAGACGGCACCGTCTGATCACGTTGTGGTACGTCTCACGAAAGTCAATAAGTGAACACCGGCACCGTGTATCTGTTAACTTCTAACACCGTCTTTAATCAAACGGCGGGTCTTGATTGGGAGCCAAAAAATACACGTTTTGCGGCTTCTTCCGGGTTAGGTTAAGAACACATTCGCGAAGGTATTGCATGCGAATCAGTGTTTATTGATCTGACCCTTTATTATTTCCCGGCGCCTGCAATAACAGGCTGAACACATGACATCGTATGTTTTTATCACCGGCGGCGTGGTTTCTTCCCTGGGGAAGGGAATTACTTCGGCTCGTTCTCAGTCCGGGTGTCGATGGCGGTATCGATCCGGAACTTGCCAATGCCGGGCTGCAGGTCCGCTATCGTCATGGCGGCGAGGAGATCCGGCCAGCCGGGCACGATTGCACCCGCAAGCTCAAGAAACTGTTGCAGCAGGAGGGTATCGTGCCATGGATGCGGGAACGATTACCGCTGCTGTATTCGGGTGAAGATTTGGTTGCAGTGGCCGATCTGTGGATTGCCAAAGAATGCAGTCACGATGCGGGTTTTGCGGTGTACTGGCGTGACAAATCGCCGTTGAATTAGATAAACGGCACCGCTGATCAGATTGTTATGCCCGCACTGTTCTGTTAACTTCTAACACCGTCTTTAATCAAACGGCGGGTCTTGATTGGGAGCCAAAAAATACACGTTTTGCGGCTTCTTCCGGGTTAGGTTAAGAACACATTCGCGAAGGTATTGCATGCGAATCAGTGTTCGTTGATCTGACCCTTTATTATTTCCCGGCGCCTGCAACCACAGGCTGAACACATGACATCGTATGTTTTTATCACCGGCGGCGTAGTTTCTTCCCTGGGGAAGGGAATAACCTCGGCGTGCCTCGGGGCCATCCTGGAGTCGCGGGGTCTTTCGATCAGCATGATCAAGCTGGATCCGTACATCAACGTCGATCCGGGCACCATGAGCCCGTTCCAGCATGGCGAGGTGTTCGTGACCGAGGATGGCACGGAGGCCGATCTGGACCTCGGTCATTACGAGCGATTCGTACGCACCACGACGGGACGCAACAGTAACTTTACGACGGGACGCATCTACGAAACCGTGATCGGCAAGGAGCGCCGTGGTGATTACCTGGGCGCCACCGTTCAGGTCATTCCGCATATCACCGATGAGATCAAGCAAAGCGTTCGCCGCGGCGCCGGCGACGCAGATATCTGCCTGGTCGAGATTGGTGGCACCGTCGGCGACATCGAGTCATTGCCTTTTCTCGAGGCAATCCGGCAGATGGGAGGGGAGATGGGCCGCGAGCGCGTCGTCTATGTGCATCTGACGCTGGTGCCGTATATCGCGACCTCGGCCGAGATCAAGACCAAACCGACGCAGCACTCGGTGAAGGAATTGCGCTCGATCGGTATTCAACCGGACATCCTGGTGTGCCGGTCGGAACAGGTATTACCGGCAGAACACCGGCGCAAAATCGCCTTGTTCACGAATGTTCCCGAAAAAGCGGTGATCTCGGCGAACGACGTTGACGATCTCTACAAGATCCCGGAGTTGATGCACAGTCAGGGCCTCGATAATATCGTTGCAGATCAGCTGCGGCTTGATTTGCCGCCGGCGGACTTAAGTGAATGGCAGGCGATCGTCGAGGCCAAGCGCAACCCGGAGGCCGAGGTCAACGTGGCGATGGTCGGTAAGTACGTCGATTTGCGCGACGCCTATATTTCACTGAGTGAGGCGTTGCTGCATGGCGGCATTCATACGCGTACTCGGGTCAACATCCACTATTTCGAGTCCCAGGATATAGAGCGTGACGGTACCGATTGCCTGGAAAACATGGACGGGATTGTCGTGCCGGGCGGTTTCGGTGACCGCGGCATCGAGGGCAAGATCAATGCCGTGCGTTTTGCGCGCGAGCGCCAGGTGCCGTACCTTGGCATCTGTCTTGGCATGCAAGTCGCCATCATTGAGAGCGCGCGGCATCTGGCAGGCCTCGAAGGCGCGCACAGCACGGAATTTGTTCGTGGCACCGAGCATCCCGTGTCGCACTGATAACGGAATGGGAAACCAGTGCTGGCGAGCGCGAAAGGCGCGATGAGGATTCCGATCTGGGTGGCACCATGCGCCTTGGGGCCCAGCCGATATTTCTGCAGGACGGCTCACTTGCTGCATCGGTTTACGGCAAGCCGGAAATTTATGAACGGCACCGCCACCGTTACGAGGTTAACAACAACTACCGCGGCCGGCTCGAGCAGGCAGGTATCCGCTTCTCCGGTCTCTCTGTTGACGATCTTGTGGAAATGATCGAGCTGCCGGATCATCCATGGTTCATGGCCAGCCAGTTCCATCCGGAGTTCACCTCGAATCCGCGCGATGGGCATCCCCTTTTCACGAGCTTTATCCTGGCGGCCCGGCAGCATCACAGCGGTGAAATGCCCAGAGCTGCCGAGGCATGAAGCTATGCGGTTTTGACGCCGGCGCGGACCAACCGTTTTTCCTGATTGCCGGCACCTGCGTCGTCGAGAGCGAGGCGATGGCGATTGACACCGCCGGTGAGCTCAAGGAAATCACGGCCGAACTCGCTATCCCGTTTATTTACAAGTCGTCTTTTGACAAGGCCAATCGCAGTTCGCAGGCGGGCTTTCGTGGTCCCGGCATGGAAGAGGGGCTGCGTATTCTTTCCGAGGTGAAAAGCCAGCTCGGCGTGCCGGGTGTTGACCGATGTGCACGAGGACACGCCATTTTCCGAGGTGGCGTCTGTCGTCGACGTATTGCAGACGCCCGCATTCCTGTGCCGCCAGACCGACTTTATTCTGAAGGTGGCAAATGCCGGTAAGCCGGTGAACATCAAAAAAGGCCAATTCCTGTCACCGTGGGAAATGCAGAACGTCGCTGACAAGGCCAAATCGACTGGCAACGAAGACATCATGGTTTGCGAGCGCGGATTTTCGTTTGGCTACAACAACCTGATTTCCGACATGCGCAGCCTCGCCGTGATGCGCGGGACAGGATGCCCGGTCGTGTTCGACGCCACACACTCGGTACAACTACCGGGCGGCAAGGGCACTGCATCCGGTGGGCAGCGGGAGTTCATCCCGGTACTCGCGCGAGCCGCCACGGCGGCCGGCATCGCGGGTTTGTTCATGGAGACCCATCCCGATCCGGACAAAGCGCTGAGTGACGGGCCGAATGCCTGGCCGCTGGACAAAATGTTTGCGCTGCTCGAGACGCTGCAGTCAATCGATGCGGCCGTCAAACAGGATGACTTTCTCGAGGCCGAGTACGGCTTGGGCGTCTGATCGCTCGCCAGGGCAATCCGCCTGCAATAACAAAATTGAAATGCGAATGATCGCCGCGGATTGATCTTTAGTGCTAAAGGTCAGTCGGCACCGAACCGTTCAAGAGTACTATCGTCGTCGGAGCTCGCCTGTAGGAGCTCGCCTGTAGGAGCTCGCCCCAGCGAGCGAATCTTTAAGTGGAACTGAAATGATTAAGATTAAAGACATCCACGCCCGGGAAATCCTCGATTCCCGCGGCAATCCCACCATCGAAGCCGAGGTCACACTTGCCGATGGCAGTTTCGCCCGCGCCGGCGTGCCCTCCGGTGCATCGACCGGAACGCGCGAGGCGGTCGAGCTCAGGGACGGCGACAAATCGCGCTTTCTCGGCAAGGGCGTGCAAAAGGCCGTTGCAAATGTGAATGGCGTGCTTCGCGATGCGTTGCTCGCCGAATCGTTTGCGGATCAACGTGCGCTCGATCAGAAGATGATTGAACTCGATGGCAGTCCCAACAAAGGCAATCTTGGCGCCAACGCATTGCTCGCCATTTCACTGGCGGCGGCCAAAGCGCAGGCGCTGGCAGAAGGCCAATCACTGTTCAGGCACCTCGGGGACAGCACCACCATGCCGGTGCCGATGATGAACATCATCAACGGCGGCGCACATGCCGACAACAGCGTCGATATTCAGGAATTTATGATCCTGCCCGTCGGAGCGCCCAGTTTCGCCGAGGCACTTCGTTATGGCGCCGAGATTTTCCATTCCCTGAAGAGCGTGCTGCACGGCAAGGGCCTCAACACCGCGGTCGGGGACGAGGGTGGGTTTGCACCGGACCTGCCATCGAACCAGGCAGCGCTGGACACCATTGTCGAGGCGATCGATCGCGCGGGGTTTGCGGCTGGCAAGGAGATTCTGCTCGGACTCGACGTCGCGAGCTCTGAATTCTATGCAAACGGACGCTACGTTCTGGCGTCCGAGGGCAGGGATTTTGACGCCGCCGGATTCTGCGATTTTCTGGCCGCACTAGTGGACGCCTACCCGATCATTACTGTCGAAGATGGCATGGATGAAGGCGACTGGGACGGCTGGCGGTTATTGACGGAGCGGCTCGGCGATCGGGTACAGGTCGTCGGAGACGACCTGTTTGTCACCAATACCGAGATCCTCGGTCGGGGCATCGAGCAAAATATTGCAAATTCTATATTGATAAAACCTAACCAAATCGGTACCTTATCGGAAACTCTTGATGCAATTACTATGGCGGTGGATGCAAACTATTCGGCTGTCGTGTCTCATCGATCAGGCGAGACCTGCGACAGCACGATTGCAGACATCGCAGTTGGCACCAAAGCAACGCAAATCAAGACCGGGTCATTGTCTCGATCCGACCGCATTGCAAAGTACAACCAGCTGTTGCGCATCGAAGAGGAACTGGGCAATGACGCGGGCTATGCCGGTCGTGCCGCCTTCCCGGTGACGGTATCGGGCTGACGGTCCTGGCATGGAGCGCATGGGGAATCGGAATTTTGAGTATTCGCTGGATGCTGATCACGTTGGCGCTTGCCGGTCTCGCAATGCAGGGGCAGCTGTGGCTGTCGGACGACGGCTTTCGCAAGACCCGCGGGCTGCGTGATGCCGTCGCAGAGCAGCGCGGCCAAAACCACGCATTGAGTAATCGCAATGTAAGCCTTGAGGCCGAGGTCATTAATCTCAAGCACGGCCGTGAAGCCGCCGAAGAACGTGCCCGCACCGATCTGGGCATGATCGGCAAAAACGAGACTTTCTACCAGGTCATTCCCGCCGACGATTCCAAAATCGTCGCCCATGCCAACAATCCCTGATTGGGTCCGCGCTCACGGGGCCCCTGAAATTCAGGGACATATTCGCCAAGTAATCGCAATGTAAGCCTTGAGGCCGAGGTCATTAATCTCAAGCACGGCCGTGAAGCCGCCGAAGAACGTGCCCGCACCGATCTGGGCATGATCGGCAAAAACGAAACTTTCTACCAGGTCATTCCCGCCGACGATTCCAAAATCGTCGCCCATGCCAACAATCCCTGATTGGGTCCGCGCTCACGGGGCCCCTGAAATTCAGGGACATATTCGCCAGTCTGCGAGTGATTTCGAGGTTACAGAGGTTCTGGACTACACACTGTCCGGCGCGGGTGAGCACGACTTTCTTTGGCTCGAAAAACAGGACGCTAACACCGCCTGGGTCGCCGGCAAACTGGCGGTACATGCCGCCGTCCGGGAATCGGAAGTCGGCTTCGCCGGGTTGAAGGACCGTCATGCGCTAACGAGGCAGTGGTTCAGTGTGCGGCGGCCAACGTCGGCCGGTACCAACTGGAGCAGTTTCGAGCTGCCGGGTGTGCGGATCCTCGAACAGGCGCGGCACGGCCGCAAGCTCCGGCGTGGCGCTCACCGTGGCAACAAATTCCGCATCGCGCTCCGCGATGTTGAGGCGCCACAGGCAACCATCAACGAACGTCTCGAAACGATCAGAGAATCCGGTGTTCCGAATTATTTCGGTGAGCAACGCTTCGGCCGCGCAGGCAACAACCTGCAGCTTGCGAGCGAGCTGTTTTCGGGCAAGCGCCTGCGCAAAAACAAACGCAGCATCGCGTTATCTGCGGCACGTTCATTTCTCTTCAATCACATTCTTCAGCAGCGGGGAGGTGACGGAAGCTGGAACCAATTGGTCCCGGGCGAGTGCGCCTGTCTCGACGGCAGCAACAGTATCTTCGTCGTCGACCAGGTCGATCAGCAACTGCTGAAGCGTTGTGCGGAAATGGACATTCACCCGGGCGGCGCGTTGTGGGGCAGGGGTGAGCCATCTTGCAGCGGTGATATTCTGGCGCTGGAGCAAGCAGCCGTGGCGCCATTCGAGGAATTTCGGCAGGGCCTCGAAGCGCAGATGGATCAATCGCGCAGAGCGCTGCGTCTCGTTGCCCGTGATCTTGAATGGCAGCTTGATGCTCAAACTCTGTGGCTTGAATTCGGTCTTACGAGTGGCGGATATGCGACTACCGTTCTACGGGAAATCGCGAATTTCTGATTCCGACTCTGCTTGCGGGTCGTCTTCTGCCGGCGGATCGTTTCGGTGCTTCGCGCGCGCCTTGTAGACGCCTACAGCATACATAATCGACATCACGCCGAAAAACAAATGCAGCAGGGCCACGAAATCATCCATCCCTTGGAGATCGCGCTGGCGACAAGCAGTATTCCTACAACGAAATAGGATTTCGGAATTCTTTCGTAATATTTCGACGGAAGATGCACGACAATACCCCGGCGCCCTATGCTTGATCAGTGCTTTTAAACATGCGGATTTGCGATTCTGATAGATAGATAAAAAAAAAAAAAAGCGAATCGTCAGACGAATATGCAGCCGAAATGAGACCTGCATCACGAATGTTCAGCGGCTCGCATCCAGGCAACGCGGCACCAGAACTGATTATTCGTCACCAGCGTTTTTCGGGTCCGGCCCGCTTCGCTCTTTGCTAGACTCGGCAGCAATATGAGTGACGAGACAGCACACGAGGATACGTTCGCCCGGGACCGTCTGCCACCGCGGGAACTGTGGCCGGAGTTCCGATTTGAGTTGCCGGAGTTGCAGTATCCGGCACGCATGAATTGTGCGACTGAGCTGCTGGACCAGGCCGTGGCCGATGGCCACGGCGAGCGTACGGCGATTCTTGCAGACGGCATTACGCTGACCTATCGGGAACTGCTGTCCGAGGCCAATCGTATTGCCAGGGTATTGACCGAGGATCTTGGTCTGGTGCCGGGCAATCGGGTGCTGCTGCGCTCGCCAAATAACCGACGCTGGCCGCTGCATGGTTTGCAGTGATGAAGGCGGGCGGTATTGCAGTCACCACGATGCCGTTATTGCGAGTAGCGGCGCGAAAGCAAATCGCGCGCAAGGCAGAGATCAGCCATGCGCTTTACGATGATCGACTCGCACAGGATATCTTTGATGCGGCAGCCGAGACCGGCCTGTTGTCGGCGCGGCTTGGTTTCACTGAGCTCTCCGCCAGTGCAAGTTCCAAAAGCGACGAGTTTCAAAATGTCGATACGTCGCGCGACGATGTTTGTTTGCTGGCTTTCACCTCAGGTACCACCGGCCAGCCGAAAGCGACCATGCATTTCCATCGCGATGTGCTTGCGATGGCCGACGTGGTCGGCCGCCATTTGTTGCAGACACGACCGGAGGACCGCTATGTCGGGTCTCCGCCGCTGGGGTTCACCTTCGGTCTTGGAGTATTGCTGGTGTTTCCGCTGCGGTTCCGTGCGGCGGCCATCCTGGTCGAGACGCCAAATCCCGAGTCGCTGCTGGCGGCGATCGGCAAGTTTCGCGCTACTGCTCTGTTCACCGCACCAACGATGTACCGCGTATTGATGCCAATGCTTGGTGAACATGATATCTCCAGTCTGAATCGTTGCATCTCCGCAGGTGAGGCCCTGCCCAAACCCACATCCGACGCGTGGCACGAACAGACCGGCATCAGGATCATCGATGGCATCGGCGCGACAGAGCTGATTCACATCTTTATCGGTGCGTCGGGCGACGACATTCGCCCCGGGGCTACCGGCAAACCACTACCGGGCTACCAGGCCTGCGTGTTCGATGACGAATATCAAGCGCTGCCAGCGGGCAGCACAGGCCGGCTGGCAGTCAAGGGACCTACCGGCTGCCGCTACCTGGATGACGAACAGCGACAACGGTCCTATGTGGTCAATGGCTGGAATATTACCGGCGATACGTACCGGCACGACGAAGACGGCTATTTCTGGTTTCAGGCGCGCGCCGACGACATGATTATCTCGGCGGGTTACAACATCGCGGGGCCGGAAGTCGAAGCGGCATTGCTTGGTCACGATGCGGTGGCCGAGTGTGCGGTTGTGGCCGCGCCCGACGAGGCGCGTGGCAACATCGTCAAGGCGTTTGTCGTACTGAGAGACGGTCATGACCGGAGCAGCGCACTCGCCACGACGCTGCAGGACTTTGTGAAACAGGCCATCGCACCGTACAAGTATCCCCGGGCCATCGAGTTCGTGGACGAACTGCCGAAAACCCACACAGGCAAAGTGCAGCGATTCCGGCTGCGGGAATCTGCGACGGTCAAATAGACAGCGCCGTCGCGGCAAGCCATCGCTCAGTCGAGACCCAGGTCGAAGCCAGCCGCCAATTCTTCGTGAGAAAACGCGCGGAACGCAATCAGCGTCTCTGTCTCGAGCATCCCTCCTGGTGCCGCATCGCGTCGCTGACCACGTCGGCCAGGTCTTCATTTTGCGAAACTTTGACAATCGCAACGAGATCGAAGCGACCGGCCACCGAGAACACTTCGCTGACACCCTTCATATTGGCGATTTTCTGGGCCAGGTCGGGAATCCGGTTTGTTTCAGACTTGATCAGGACTATCGCCGTTACCATCGTGTTACTCCAGGATTCCCAGGATGACTGAATTGTGTAAAGCCTATCATTTCGAGGTCATATTCAGCCCGAAATATAGTGCTGTAGCTGATCGATGAGCACCTGTTGCTCGCTGATCATTGCTTTTACCAGGTCGCCAATGGAAACCAGGCCAATGACACGTTTGTGATCCACGACCGGCAGGTGCCGGGCGCGCTTGTCGGTCATCAGCGCCATGCACTCATCGATGGTTCGCTCTGGTGTCACGCACAGAACATGTTTTGTCATGACTTCTGCCACTGAGGAGTCTTTGGAAGACTTGCCCTCAAGTATGACCTTGCGAGCATAGTCGCGCTCAGTCACGATGCCGACCAGCCGGTCCTGATCCATTACCAGTAACGCCCCGACTTCTTTCTCGGCCATCAGCTGCAATGATTCGAATACTGTGTCATCGGGTTTGACGGCCCAGACATCGTGCCCCTTGGAATTCAGAATGTCGCTCACTGTTTTCATTACGTCAGACTCCTTCACGCCTTTAACAGAGAGAATAATCCAACAATGAATCCGAGGAAACAATTCCGGTAAATTTATGCCTTGGCCCTGATGCTGTGACAGATGGCCGGGCAGGCGCATAATATTCCTCCTGCCAAGAAGAACAGCCGGGGGAAGCCATGGGACTCGAAAATTACATTCCACATATAGGGTCCATCGCGCCAGGCCGCTTAGCCTGGTCGTCGTTCCTGATCGCGATAGTCGGGCTTGCACCGGCTTTGACGGCTTTCCCGCAGGTTGCCGTCGAGGATGAGCCGTCGTGGAAGTGGCCGGAGTCGCGCTGGCGTGAGGCCGTACAACAGGTCCGTGCCGGGCCGCGGCTCCTTCCGGAATCCTGGCCTGAAGGGGGTCGCGTCGCGGTAACTCTGTCTTTCGATCTGGATACCGAGACCCTGATGCTGCGTAATGGCATTACCTCACCCTCCCGGCTTTCCACAGGTCAGTACGGCGCTCGCGCCGGGCTTCCCCGGGTGCTTGAGCTTCTCGAACGCCATGACATCCAGGCGACATTTTTCATGCCCGCGGTGAGTGCCAAACTCTATTCGGAAGAGGTCAGGAAAATCGCCGACGCGGGGCACGAGGTGGGCATCCATGGTTGGATCCACGAATTCACCTCGACCCTCGAGAAAGGTGAGGAGCGGATGCTCATGCAGCAATCTCTCGACACGCTCGAAGAGATTGCGGGCCGCCGCCCAGTGGGCATTCGTACCGGATCGTGGGAGTACAGCGAGAATACCCTGGATCTCATCGAGGAACTCGGGCTGTTTTACGACAGCAGCCTTATGGCCGACGACGTCCCGTACGAGTTGCTGTCGCATGGCGAGCCGACGGGCGTAGTAGAACTCCCGGTGGAGTGGATTCTGGACGATTATCCGTATTTCGGCATGAACCGTTACGGCGGTACCCGTCCCTACACACCGCCCAGTGACGTCTATGAGATCTGGACCGCGGAGTTCGACATGGCCTACGAGGAAGGCGGACTGTTCCTGCTGACCATGCATCCGCAGATCATCGGCCACCGTTCGCGAATCGCGATGTTGGACGAGCTCATTCAATACATGCGAGCCCGTCCAGGCGTCTGGTTCGCCACGCATGAGCAGGTCGCACGATATGCGAAAGAAAAAGGTGGCGGAACGTGACAAAGAATCACATTCGAACAAGGAAATGCGGCTGTTATGCCGTCACGGCATGGTTGTTAGTGGGCTGCAATGCGCCACCGCCAGCCACGATGGCTGACGCCGCCGCCCCGGACGACGGCATGCCCCAGGCGCTGAACATGCGGTTGGTGGGGCGACACGACCTGCAGGCGCGGTCCGCCTATCAGCCGGTCGTGCACGCCTATGACGATCGACGCATTCTCTTCGTCGGTCACCATATTGGCGAATCCATGAACCCCCTTACCGGTAGCATTGAAGTCAACGGTCTGTCCATTCTGGATGTGACCGATCCCAGTGCCCCCGAGATGCTGAGCCACGTGCCACCGACAGGCGATGAGGCCAGCGGAACGCAGCACGTGCAGGTCTGCGATGGTTCGATGTTACCGAACGGCGATCCGGATAAGGTCTATGCCGTGCGTACGAACGGATTGCTCGGATGGGATCTCTTCGATGTCACCAACCCCGCCTCGCCCAAGTTTATTCTGGACATTGCCGAGACTGGTTACTCGTCTCGTCCCGAGTCAACGCGTGGCGCGCGAGAAACCCACAAAATGCAATGGGATTGCGAGACGGGCATCGGATACTTTAATGGCACCCCGGAAGGGTGGCGGGTCACCCGACTCCTGATGGCATTCGATCTCAGCAATCCGGAGGCGCCGCGGCATATCCGCGATTTCGGGCTCACGGGTTGGGAGCCGGATGCGGAAGGACCGTTCCCGCCGCCCAACATCGCCGGCCGGCATCAGCCTTTCGTCGTGGGTAACCGCATGTATCTTGGTTACGAGAGCGGCGGCAATGGCGTGCTGCAGATTCTCGACCGGGACAAGTTCCTGAACGGTGACCCACAAGCGGAGGATCCATTTGCGCCGACGCCGGAAAATCTGCTGTATCCGCAAATCTCCCGGCTCGACATGCCGAGCTACTGGGGCGTGCACACCGCGAAGCCGGTGTACGGCCTGGCAGTGCCCGACTACGACGACGATCGCGACCACCGGGTCAGGGACTTCCTGATCATCGTGTCG
>PVMK01176851.1_pt1 | contig 15242 bp, 11 predicted proteins | sample 1853481 | NCBI WGS metagenome assembly PVMK01 (sample SAMN08533507, study PRJNA380276) | Marine sediment metagenome, whole genome shotgun sequencing project.
AGCAAGGCAATGGCGCTTGACCACGCTCGTGATGGAGTGCGCGTGAATGCGATATGCCCCGGAGATGTCGACACACCGATGCTGGCCGAAGCGGCGGCCGAACTCGATGTCGATGTCAGTGATTACTTGCAGCGGACTGCCGAGGAAAGCCCGAACGGCCGGGTGGCCGAGCCCGGCGAGATCGCGGCACTCGTGGTTTTTCTCGCAAGCGACGCTGCTCGCCACATAACCGGTACCGCTATTCCTATTGACGGTGGTGGCAGCGCCTAGGGGTCTCAGGCACCCGAGAAGTCGACGTCCGCGAACACCAGCGACGGCGACAACGTTGTCGAATATGGGTAAGGATCATTGCCGACGAGTACGAGCTGGTTGAACAGGTCGCGCAGATTACCGGTCACGTTCATTTCGGCAACAGGGCGCCCCAGCCGACCGTTCTCGATCATATTGCCGCGCAATCCCAGCGAAAAATCTCCGGTTGTTCCATCAGCATTCCCACCCAGCCACGAATTCACGTAAACGCCATTGCCAACCTCGCTCAGCAGTTGCTCCAGCGACTGTGATCCGGGCTTCACGATTCGGTTGGATGCCGTGCCCGTAGTTGGCGACATCTTCGCCTTGCCGCCGTAATAAGTATCAACGTAAATATTCTCCACAACACCATTTTCGATGAGCCGTATAGTCCGTGCCGATATTCCCTCTGCGTCGTAATGCCGCGATCCCATACCCTGTTTGCGCAATGGGTCATCGGTAATTGTTAGTACATCGCTGAACGCCTTCTCGCCCAGAAGCGATGTCCAGAACGATCGACCTTGTTGAATGCTGCGTGCGTTTGCAGGCCCTAAGAGGCGGCCAATCAGAGATGCGGCAACCCGGGAATCAACAACCATCGTTGTCTTGACAGTTGGTCCCTTCTCCGAGTCCAGACGAGATAAGGCTCTTTCCAGCGCCACTCGGGCAACTTCATCCGCCGCGGGCAAGCCGCCGACGTGTGTCGCGCCAACAAAGTAACTATCCGATGCCCGACGTTCGCCCTGATCCTGCAGTGTTATTGATGACCCGTACCAACAGTAGGTCGATTCCATGCTGCCGACGAAACCGTTGCTGCTGGCCGATGCGGACATTTGTGATCCGTCGTAAACGCCGCCGGTGGCCGATATGACGCGCTCGTGATCGGTTGCAACTTCATCGAGCTCCTGACACCAGACCATTCGTTGCTCTCGGTCGATGGCCTGCACATTTGCATCGACGATATCAAGATCGCCGCTTGGCCGGTCTTGATAATATATCGCCGGTGTAATTTTTCGACTCGGATCCGGCTCCAACGCGCGAGTAATCGCAACCGCCTCGTCCAGAAAGCTCTGCAGACGATCCGGATTCAGATCGGTCGTCCGATGACTGGAGTAACGGCCATCGGCATACACCTGAACTGCCAGGTTCCGGGAAGTAGTGTCCTGTACTTTTTCCAAAGCACCGTCCCGATATTCGAACTCAACGTCTCTACTCTGGGTTGCTGTCGCCCACGCATGATCCGCTCCTGACTTCTTGGTGAGTTCCACCGCTTCGCTCGCGCGTGTTTCAAGATCAGCTAGCATTTTCGCCTCCTACCGTCATTTTCGATACGAGAACCGTCGGAATGCCCTGTGAGACCGGCACTCTTTGGCCGTTCTTGCCGCAGGTCCAGCCACCGGTATCCAGGCGCGCATCATTGGCGACCATCGTGATGCGTCGCAAAGACTCGGGGCCATTGCCGATGATGTTGACGTCTTTGATTGGCGCCGTGATCTTGCCGCCTTCGACCAGCCAGCCGTTCTTCACGTAGAACGTGTAATCGCCGGGACCAATTTGCACCTGGCCGTTGGTAAACGTTTCCGCGATGATGCCGTGGTCGACAGCCGCGATAATTTCATCTCTTGTATGCGGTCCATCTTCCATGAACGTGCAACTCATACGCGGCATAGGCGAAAACTTGTACGACTCACGACGACCTGAACCCGTCGGTTGCACAGCGTATTGTTTGGCACTGATGCCGTCGTGCAAGTACGATTTCATGATGCCGTCTTCTACGAGTACCGTACGGCCAGCCTTTTCGCCTTCATCGTCGTAATTCAGCGCGCCACGTTCATTCGGAATGGACGCTTGATCGACAATGGTGACAAATGGCTCCGCCACCTTCTTGCCAATCATGTCGGAGTAAATGCTGGTGCCTTTGCGATTAAAATCCGCTTCCATGCCATGCCCGATCGCTTCGTGCAGCAAAATACCGCTGGCGCCGGAGGCAAGAATGACCGGCATTTCGCCGGCGGGCGGACGTCGTGCATCAAACAGGATCAACGTTCGATCAACCGCTTCTGTCGCCATCGTCGTCAGTCGTTCTTCGGTGTAAAAATTAAAGTCTTCGCGAGCCGCAATGTTGGAATATCCACTTTGAATTTCCTCACCCTTTTGTGCTGTAACTACAGCGGTGACCCGAGTCATCGGCCGGTGATCCATGACGAGGCTGCCATTCAAAGTCGCAATCATGACGCGCTCATCGGAATCTGCCCAATACACGGCAACTTTGTCGACCAAGGGGTCCAGAGACTTCGCTTTTTCTTCAACAAACTTCAACAAGGGCAACTTTTTCTCAATACCCACCGTCGCCCAGGGCACCGTCGTTGTGTACATGTTGCCCATGTCCTTGGGCTTGAATTCCTGCGGTGCAGCCACGCTGCTGCCTGACGCGATAGCGGAAGCCGTGCGAGCGGCCGCCAGCATCGACGGCAAGGTCAGATCTTCAGTGAAGGCATACCCGGTTTGCTCGCCGATGACGACTCGTAGCCCAACGCCCTGCTCAATACCTGATCGCGCGCTGGAAACGATGCCATCTTCAAGCGTCAGAGAATTGCTACGGGTATGTTGAAAATACAGATCTGCAGCATCCGCGCCGCTAGCCGTTAGCTCCGACATAACTCTTGAGACAGTACTCTGGTCAACCCCAAACCATTCCATAAACGGGTTGTCCGGCGTAGCCTCGGCAACGACCGTCGCCTGCTGCACGCCACAGCCACTTAGAAAAGCCGGAACTGTCAACACCGCGCTTCCTGCGGCAACATGGCCAAGAAACTCTCTGCGTTTGATCGTCATTGCGTCCCCCTGAAATAAATCGGCTGGCCGTGATGCAAGATGCGCTCGCTCGCGGGCCGGGCCATCAATTGTGGCCTACATTATATAGATGCGAACGATATCCGAAAGGTTGCGAAATACTCAGAATCGACTCGCTCGCTCGCGCCAACAGATTCAACGTCGTCTCGACAGGCGCCAATAACGAAGCAGTATGAAGCCAAATAGCATGCCGCCTAAATGCGCGAAATTGGCCACTCCAGGCGAACTGCCGCTGACCCCCAGATACAGCTCCAGCAGGCCGTACATGAGCACGAAATACTTGGCCTTCATAGGGATCGGCGGAAACATCAGCATGACGGTCCGGTCAGGGTAGGTCATACCGTAGGCCAGCAGTATTCCGAACACACCACCGGACGCGCCCAGTGTCGGGTATAAGCCGCCCTGCATACCGGCAACGATAAGCTGCACGATTCCGGCGCCGACGACACAGACAATGTAGTAGGTCAGAAATCGCCGCGGCCCCATCAGCCGCTCGAGGTCCCTGCCGAACATCCACAGTCCGAACATGTTGAAGAGAATATGATTGAAATTACCGTGTAAGAATCCGTACGTGAGTAGCTGCCACGGCGCGAACGGTGACTGAGGCTCGCCCGCCGGCCATAGTGCGAAGTTGATAATCAGAAATCGTGGGCTCCACTGCTGCAACGCGAACACCAGTCCATTGGCGATCAGAAGCGCAAATATGACGTTCGGTATCATGCTGTTATCGACGGGACGCCGATTGTTGTACATTGGCTGGTTCAAAAAACAGTCCTTTGTTCGGAAAATTGACGGTTATTCACGTCCTTGCAGTGACAGACGATCGACCATATCGTTCCTGACGGCATTTATCCATGACGACAGCGGTCATGCGGCCAGCCTACCAGCCGCCACCGCCACCGCCACCGCCGCCACCCCCGGAGAAGCCACCACCGCCACCACCGGATGAAGATCCGGGCGGTGTCACTGAGCTGGTAACCGCTTCGTTCAAACTACTACTCAAATGGCTGGTAGTGGCGCCAAGGTTCAATACATTCCAGGTTCCGCCATACCACGCTGGATGATAGGCACCTCCGTCAGGCTCGCCGATGGACGCCAGTACGCTCGCAAATTTTTGGGCCCATTGCTGGTCTACCCCAAGGGCTAGTGCATAAGGCAAGTACGCTTCGAACAATTGCGGCGTTTTTTCCGGAGGGTTACGCAGATTCATCTCATCTCTCTCCGCGATCTCAAGATAATCTTTAAAGCCCAGCATCTCATCCAGCAACTGCCGCCCACGAATGGTGGGCCGCTTCATGACAACGGCGAAGAATACCGTCGCCACAAACATTGCGATCAGTACCGCAATCACCAGTGGGTTTGGCCCAGCGCCCAGACTGAGCGACACGATCACCGTTGGAATCACGATGAGTATCGCAGGAATATTCAGCGCGCCGTTGTACTTGAAATAATGATTCTTATAATCGGCTTGCAGAGATTTTCTGTGTGCACTCTTTGCCGAACCCAGGAGCTTGTGATTCTCGTTATCAAGAACCACTGTCTTACCTTCACTGAACAATGCTTCGTAGAGTTCTCGTTCACCGGCTGCCAATGGCGGCGCGTCAGCATTGCCCGTGGCCACGTCAGTGAGCGAGTGTTCACCGGGTTCACTGCCTATACCAAGAAAGCCGGACTTCGCTTCACTGACGTCGATGCGCAGGTAGCCCTTTACCGCGAGGTTTACTATGGCTGCGGTCATGACCTTATCGTCGTAGTACATCTGCCTGATATAGCGCAGCGACGCCGGCGACAGATTCTTCGGTGGATGATAACGCGCGAATATGACGCCCTCCTCCGGGTCCTGGCCGAATTTGCGCCAGACTGGAATGTAATACGTCAACAGCATGGCGAAGCCGAACAGAGCAGCTAACAAATTGCTATTGTCCTTCAACAACCACAACAGACGCTGCATGCCGGTCGGTTCGTTGACATAGCCTTTGGGCCAGCCGACGACAATCGTCAGGCCGTTGACTGCCGACAACGAATTATTGGCCCTGAAGTTCGCGCGGCCGGAGCCATCGACACTGGATGTGTAGTTTTGTGCCGTGGAACCCAGCGGCCCAGTGTACGCTTCGTGCGTAATTTCATTTACCGGAACATCGAATGAAAATGTAACTGTCGCGCTGGCACTGTCTATCGGAAACGCCCAGTTGAATCCCGTAACATTCCAGTAGAGTTCGTCGTGCTCCTCAAAAAACCCGAGCATGCGGCTGGCCCGGTAGCGGAACGTATAGGTGTGCTCTCCATTCGGCACGTATCGATCGGAACTGCCGAAATAGGTTCGCCAGCCATCGCGGATGCTCTGTGTATGAAAGTCCTCCGACTGATTGTTTCGCAGCACCACCAAAGGCTTGAAATCGACTTCGTAGCGATTGCCGAGCTTGTCGAAGTACTCGGTCGGAAAGTCACGGTAGATGCCGCGCCGAATACGATTGCCTTCTGCGCGGACTTTGATGGTTTCGGTAACGTCGATCCATCCGTCCGCTTGAACGACGATGTCGCTGTGAAAACTGAGTATTCGTTCGTCGGCTGCGGCAACCATCGGCAACAGGCATAGCAGCAGAGTTGCCAGTTGTTTCATTCGACTGACCCCAGGTTAACCAGTGGCACATTGCCCGCGTCGTCTGAGGTTTTTTGAAAGAAGCTCCGAGTTGTGAAGCTAAACCACCCCGCGACGATATTACTGGGAACGGAAGCGGTCATAGTGTTGAAGTCCCGAACTGCACCGTTGTAATAGCGTCGAGCAAATTGCAAATAGTTTTCAGTCTCTACGAGCTCGTTTTGCAGCTGCAGAAAGTTTTCGTTGGCCTTGAGATCGGGGTAACTCTCGGCGACGGCCAGCAACCGCAAGACACCGGATCCCAGCTTTTCCTCGGCACGACCCCGCTCAGCGACATCGGTTACGGTCATCGCCTCGGCACGTAACTCGGTGACAGCTTCAAGCGTCGCACGTTCGTAGCTCGCATAGCCTTCGACTGCAGAAACAAGTCGTGGTACCAGATCGTGGCGCCTCTGCAGCTGCACGTCGATGTCGCTCCAGGCACCGTCAACGCGGTTTCGACTGCGGACCAGGCGATTGTAAAGCGCAGCTATTAGCGCGGCGAGAAGAACAAGCCCCGTGGCAAGGGTGAGGACCATGACGTCGCAACTCCAATCCGAGAAGCGCTAATCGTATCACTTGCATCTGTGCGCTTCTGGCGACGCAGAGGTTCACTGAATTGATCAGAGCTGCCCTAGTACCAGAGCGAAAAGAACACCTGAATAACGTCGGCGTCGAGATGGTACAGAGGTTCTTCGCCGATCGGTGCCGGCTCTCTGAGGTCTGTGAATTCTGAGTAATCAATGCTGAGCACATTCAGCGATGCGCTGATCGAACCCTTCTTGACAAAACCCCATGCGTTGGATTCATCGATGAACTGGTAACTTGCAGCAACTCTGAATGTATGGCTGGTCAGCGGGCTCAGTTCTTTGTCACGACCTCTGAAATTGGTCGCCTCAGATCGTGGCAGCAGATCGGAGTAGAAATGCGCCCCGGTCTGGTCATGGAATCGATATTTTCCGGTAAACGTCCATTTTCCGAATGGTTGCGTGTAAGCAATTGAAGCTGTGTGTGAGTTTATGTCCCAGGTATCGGCAAAATAGCGGTACTCACCTTCAATTGCGGCTCGATACGGGAGGTAATACTTCAGTCGCAAGCCGAGTGCGTTGCTGGTTCGGGTACCAGGATACAGCTCAGGCTCCCAGCTGTAGCCGAGCGCGACGTTGGGGTCAAAATAGCGTACTGATCGATACGGGTTGTTGAGGAAGCCCTCATCAGTAATCGTTTCAAAGTTCAGTGACGCAATCATATTGCGTGTCAGAATTTGCGTGAGCCCGATGCCGTAGTGCTGCCGTGTATTCTCTTCTTCAAATGTTGGGTCGCTGACATTGCCAACGATATCATTGCCGTAGGCATAACTGAGCGTTAACGTCGTCAGGTCGCCGAACATATCCTGGCTGACCGAGAAGCCAAACGTCTTGGCATCGAAGTCCGATTCGACACTAGTGATGTACGTCAAATTCATGGATGTATTGCCGCGCAGGTAATCCATGCCCAAAGACCACTGCGTGCGTTCCTCGGTATATGGACTTGCTTGTGTCACAACGTCGATCGACGCAGAGCTGACCATGTCGACATAGTAATTGCCGACCAGCGAAACGCTCTTGGCAACTTGCTTGCGTACCAGGACGGACGGCCCATCAATTTTCACGCCGCCGCCGTCGTACATGTGGTACATAACGTCGGCGCGATCCTCGGGCAAAACACCGGCAAGCACACTACCGTTGCCGGATAGCACTCCAAGGATGCCGATGACTATGATGCGTCGTAAGTTCATTCAGTCGTCTGAGCCGCTAATTACAGCCACAGCCGCCACCCGCTGCGCCTTCACCACCACGCGCACCTTCGCGAGCTTCAAATACGTGCTGGATGTACGACGTGGAGACCGGATCAATGTCCAGCGCCATGATTGGATCCGCCAGGCGATCGCGTTCGTAAGGCTTGACCCATGGTTCGATACCGCTGCAACCGGAAAGCCCGGCCAGCAGCAACAATGGCAGCAATACTTGACTACATCGTTTGATATTCATGCTCATAACCTTAACTTTGCCCGAGGCATGCGGCCTAAACCGTGATGCCTGTATCAGAAGAACACCGTAACGCCGAAGGTGCCCTCGAGATTGTGAACGGTCTTTTCCTCGCCAAAAATATCGATATCGTATAGGTGGTCGCGAAAATCGAGATGCAACGCCACTGAATCCGTCAACAGGAAGCGATAACCGACTCCGAAATTGACGGTAAAGCGTTCGTCGCCTGCGAACTTGGTCGAACCCAGGCCAGCGATCACATACAAATTCGTGTTGTAGGCGTGCCCTTCGCCAATAAACACCTCACCCGGCAGGATGTTGTAGCCGAGATTCAAATTGTAATACGAGTAAACGCGCTCATCGTCGGTAAGCAACTCAGCACCACCGGACAGAATTTCAAAGCTCGTCAGACCGCCCTCGCTTTGCCCAACCGTACCTTCTACGAAGAATCCATCTGTGATGTGGTATGCAAGCCGGTCACCATAGACCAGATTGCTGCCGAAATCTTCAATCGATAATACGCCAACAAACGCGCCAAGCTCGAAGTCCTCTTTATCTATTTTCGGCTCTTTGATCTCACGACGCTCAACCTGCGGATCGATGACCTGCCCGGGCGACTCAGAGCTTGGCGGTGGCGCTTCATCAGGCCCCATACCGAACAGATTCTTGGTCGCCGCGCAGCCCGGTAGTGCAACTATTGCAGCGATCAGAAAAAGAACGCGAATCCGACTTTCCATTCCTCTACTTCCTCATTCTCGTCACGGCTCGTGAATACCACGTAGCTGTTGAATTGGCCTCGCAATATGAAGCGCCTGCCCACATAAAATCGGAAACCTACGCCGACACTTCCTAGTTGGTCGGTGCGATCTTCTCCCTGCACGATGGTGGACTTGGGTTCTGTATGAATCACCCCGGTGCCCAAAGTAAAGAAAGGCGAAAAGCGCCAGTCCGGCCAGGTTTCATGAACGACGTTAACACTGCCTACCCAGCCGTTCGAAAAATTACCTAAAATCTGTGAACCCCATACCTCTATTGAGAGATTTGGGTTGAGCGAATACCCGCCATAGATCGAAACGCTGTTGGCACCGCCGAAGTCCCCGGCCAGGACGCCGAGCTCCCAGCGAGCGTTAGTAAAGTCATCCAGAGTAGCCGCGGCGAAGCTAACGGTTTCTCCGTCAGGCTGCAGCGTCTGTTCCATTTGGGCACGATCTACCCAGCCTTCGGTACCGTCCGCTGCCAGAACCTGATACCAGTCTGTCCGCTGCATGACAATCGAGACATACTCGCCACGATCAACGACGTGAAATATCGGGTAGCCGTGGCCTGGCCCGGTGCGCATTTCGAGGTAGGGTTCTGCCACCGCGACGGTTCGCAATGGCTTGTCGGCGGCCTCTGCAGGTTCTGCCAGGAAAACCAGGAGCGTGGCCGCTACCAGGCATACCAGAGAGGCAAATTTACTGCGGGACGTCGAAAGGGTTGTTGTAATACTGTGCTCCGACATCCAACCATTCCGCAATTAAGCGTCTCTCCGAGTTAGACAAAATATTATAGTGAATTGTATCTTGCGGATCTTCAAATCGATTGAAGAAATTGCCCGATGCTCTGGCGCCTGCGATGCTGGCTGGCGAACCGATCGGAATGACAACATCGATCGGATTGCCATCGACGTCTACGTCAGGTCGCGTAGCATCAACTAACGCGCCGTTATCAATGGTCTGAAGGTTGTCGCCAACTAACAGCTCACGGTAGGCGTGATAGTGATCCGGCTCATCCGGTGATAATCCGTCTTGCAGCTCAAGCTGCCCTGCCGGTATCCGAGCCGTGACACCGTCGGCCGGATCGATCGGCGTATGACAGCCTAGGCAATTATTATCAACTTGCACGAGGTTCGCGTCCAGAACCGGGGCGCCAACATCATCGAATAACAAACGCTGTTGACTCCAGAGCGGATGAATATTCGCAATGTAGTTAATAATGATGCGACAGTTTGATGCCCAATCCGACTCACATGCATTTGTTGTCGGTGACTCCCATATATTAATCGTCGGTACCAGGTTCACCGTCAAGTCGGAATACCGATACGCAAAAGGAAGGTCGAGCGCCCTGTCTGCGATGTCGGTCCATACATCCTCATAAACGACGTTTATTGACGGCTCTATCGACGAACATTTGTCAACGGTGCTGGCACATGTCTGCCGCGCACGAGTTTCAGCCATCGTTTCGCCCAGATTTTCGACAAGCCATGTCGGATTGGTGTTCGGGAACGGGCCACCGACTGTGGCTGCATTGGCACCCGCGTATGCGGAGTCGAATGCTTCAACGCGACCATGTGACAAACCACTGTTTGCCACGTGACAGCCCTGGCACTTAAGTTCCTGACCAGGTCGCAACGAAATCCAGTTCAGGTGCCGCGCAGTAATACGCTTACCATTCTCGTCAAGCACACTGATCGCCAGTGCTGTATTCGCAGGAACCTTCGTCATTACAGAACCATCTGGCTCGATCATCGCGTACGCGACAATCTCCCGCATGCCTTGCTGAGTACTGACACCGAAGTCTGTATTGTCGAGGTCGACAATATCGTCGTCCGGAATTGATACGGCCTTCTCGATACGCAGAAAACGCGCCAGTCTTGCCGGCGCTGGCGTAACTGAAGGGTCAGACATGGTGGCAATGTCGACAATTGGCGCGCCATCAAAGTCGTAGACACTACGGATGTTCAGAACCGCTTCGCTAACATCCGCAATCGTCGGATCGAGCGTGAAAATATCGGTGTTGTCCAGTATGACCGGAGGTGCCGACTTCGGATCCGCCACAACAACCTCGGTGAACATGAATCCTTCTTCGCCGACTACGACCGGCAGCTGAGTGTCCTCAGCAGGATCGTATATCCAAATGCCGTATAGCGGCGGAGCAGTAATAAACGCACCAACTGGCGGAATAACAACGTTATTCGGATCAATTGGATCGACCATTGCGAGGCGCTCATCCGTACAAGCTACGATTCTAAAATCGTCTGTCGCCATGTCGCCATCATCCGGCAAAATCTCGAGCAAACGACACTGGCTCCAGCTCACCATGAGTCGCCCGCTACCATCAAGAATCGGATAGACGGAACTATAACGACCACCTGGCGACGGAACTCCTGCTGTCGTCAACACCTCGTTGATCGTAGCGTCTTCCTGCGCCGGGCCGTTGAGGATGCCGATATTCACCCTCGTAGGTTGCGTATTTTCGAGATACTGCGGCGTATCAATCACGATAATTTCGCCGCCGCCTTCTGTGTTTGTAAACGGACGAATCAGCGACATTATGCGGCCGTCTTCCAATTCTCGCGGCTGCATGAACTGTACAAGTTCGCCATTGGTTCCGGTGGCATGGCTCTGTTGGCCGTATAATAGTTCGAGGCCTGAGCCATCCGGATTCATGCGATACAGATTCACGCTGTTGTTCTGAGCGACATGGTCCCAGCGGCTGAAAACGATTTGGCCGTTCGAAAGCACCGACGGATCAAGGTCGTGGCTTTGATTGAACGAGATCTGTTCGATCGTCAGTCCATCTTCACTAACGACGTGCAAATTGAACGCAAACTCATTTTGATCTTCGTCAAGAGCGGGGAAACCACCTTTTCCTTCGTCAAGCAGAACGGCCTGCGAACGAATCTGGCGGGTTGATGCAAAGACAATACGACCATCCGGCAAGTACTTGGGCATGATGTCATGACCGGCCTCTGATGTAAGGCCGGGCGGAATAACCGGCTCGAGTAAATCCGTTTCGAATGTGTATTGCCACATGTTCCATGTTGGCAAGTCTTCTTCATTAACATTCGGGTCGAACGGAGTACGCATCGAGAATAGAAGCTTACTACCATCATAGGCAATTTCTACGTCGCGAATCGCGCCCAGGCCCTGAGTGATCTCGCCGGTAATATTCACCGACTCGGCACTTGGTGATGCACGATCGCGGTAATATAGATCCGCACCGAATTCGAACGTAATTTGCTCACGCAGGTCCTGTTGTACGAAGTCGCCATTGTCGTCCACCGGAATGGGCGATCGAATGTAGGCAATCGGGTAGTCGATAACGACTGGGTCAGTGCTCTGACCATTGCCGATCTGCACACCTTGATTTGCGCCGTCACAAGCGGCGAACAAAATCGAGACAAATAGCAGCACGACCAAGCTGGTCGCATTGCGGACGATTCCTTTCTCTGTCTTTGTCTGTGTGATGTTCATGTCCTTCACCTCGTACCTGATCGTGAGCTGCGGAGTTCAACCGCGCTGGCGTGAGTCGATTCGGCCATATTTTCGGAAAATCCCTTTCCGCACTACGGCAGCCGAACGCATACCACCTCACCATCTGAGCTAGTTGTAATAGTGGACGCGTCAAGTTCACCGTACCGTTAACGCGATCACAGTCCCTGCGTTGTTTGTGAGAACCAAAGCACAGCGCAGACTTGACCCCGCAATCGAACCGGCGCCGAGCATGCGAACTCCGGAACGATCTCGTTCGCCAGTATATGAGACGAGATACAGGCGATGTAATGTCTCAAATGTACGACAGTGCGCAATGTAAAATTTCGAGTTTATGCCGGTTTACACAGGACTCATCGAATTGTCGCCGGCGACCGGTCACTGTCCTCCTGACGTCGACTCCTTTCGACTTACACGAAAAAGAATCGCAAACAGTTCCATTGCGGAAAATTTCATCATACCGACCGTCATTTGAAGACAACATCTCCAGACCGCAGTAACTTTGCACTGTATGTGTGTTGTTTCGATGTGACGCAAAGGGCCAAACCTGTCTCCCTTTTGAGACAGTTGCACAGTCCTGTGCAATCAGTCGCTTAGCTAATCTCGTCATTTTGATTGTGTGAAAGCACCGACAATAACTTGACATATGGTTGTCTCGGCTAATACCGATACGATACGCATAACTTGTTGTTTTTTATGTTTTTTTTGAGTCGCTTGTGACACAGTTCCAGGCTGGCACAGCAATTGCTTTATTCCTTACAGATCGATTGGAATTGCAATGCCCGCTGGCCCTTGATTCCCGGACTGTGAATGTAATCACGGACATCAAGAATCAGGTCTGGCAAGGTCTTAGGCAGAGTCCGCCTGATTGTTGAATACCGACGAGATGGTCGAATAACAATGTCGGACTCCTGCAAGGGCAAGGCCTTGATTAAGTATTCAGGCTACGCAAAGCAACCGATCCGGGCTGACAGGAAGTCGGCAAAAAGGACAGCGGAGCTGCCAGGAGTTACAGGTGATGACTGCGTCAATCGACGCATCCAATGAAATTCTGACAAACCGCTAAACAGGTGTTCGACGCTCGATAGAGATCGAGGATTGAACAAACGCATATTTGCATCGCACAAGTTCGTGGGCAGAGTTGTTATGAAAAACAGGACGTGGACAATAATGAAAAATGCCAAGGACCCGGTAAACCTTGCCTGGCTGTGGCGTGTCGCGGTGGTCGGTCTGTTGACCGCCAGCCTCGCCGCACCCGCTTATGCAGGGTATAGAGAGCAGGCTAAGCGCATACACGATCGGCTCGCGGGTGTACCGCCAACCGACGAAATATTGCAGGACATGGAAAATGCACTCGATCCTGCTTTGCCGTGCGATGCTGGCCTGACGACCACTTGCGATGCCGACGGCGCCGCTCGAATTGCGATGAACGACGTTAACTTCTACAACGTAACGTTGAAAAATTTCGCCGCCCCGTGGACGAATCGTGATCAGTCGGTGTTTGTGCCGTTGAATGATTACATCGCGACCGTCATCGGCATGATTCGAGACGATATTCCGTTCAACACATTGCTTTCAGCCAATCTGACTTACTTTGGTACAAGTGGTGCCAGCGATAGCCCGTCACGATTGAATAACAACCACTATCAGCAGCTCGAAGATAATAATGTCAATCTTCGCGACACGCTCGATTTCACCACGCAATCGTCGGTTATGAATATTCCGGGCACTGCAACAGCAGGAATAATCACGTCGCGCGCTGCCTCTGAAGCGTTTTTCATTGCTGGCACCAACCGGGCGATGTTTCGTTTCACACTGATGAATCACATGTGCAACGACATGGAGCAAATGCACGACGTCAACTTGTCGCCGGACCGCATTCGCCAGGACGTGTCACGGAGCCCAGGTGGTGACAGCCGCTTGTTCCTGAATAACTGCATCGGTTGCCACACCGGCATGGACCCGATGGCGCAGGCCTTCGCCTACTACGACTTCGACGAAGGTGCAGGCCAGCTCGTATACACAGCTGGCACCGTGCAAGACAAGTATTTCAATAACGACCTGAACTTCCCGCAAGGCTACCGCACACCGGACGATGCCTGGGAAAACCGCTGGCGGGAAGGTCAGAACTCCTATCTCGGTTTCGCCCCATTGCTGGACGGATACGGTAACGGGGCGAAGTCACTGGGCGAAGAACTGGGCAATAGCCAGGCGTTCGCTGCATGCCAGGTCAATAAAGTGTTCCGCACGGTCTGCCTCAGAGACGCAGAGGACAATACGGATCGCAGCATGATTGACCAGATCACCGCAGATTTCAGAAGTAGCGGCTATCGAATGAAAGATGTTTTCGCTGATACCGCCGTTTACTGCAAGGGCCCGTAGGAAGAATGATAATGACTGAAGCAACAGGAATTGCTATGCAGACGGGACCTATTGACCGCAATGATGTCACTCGGGTTAAAGCCGCTTTCACCGCCGTACTGATGAGCGTCGTACTTGCCGCTTGTGGCGGTGGCGCACAGACCACGGAAAACCCGATTACAAGCGTACCTGACCCAGGTAATGCCATATACGCCGGACCCGTCGCCCGCGATGCGGACGTGCTGAAATTTCAGCAGGAGTTCTGGAGTAATGCGAAATCAACCGATCGCTGTGGCTCATGTCACAACGAGACGGTTGGTCAGAACCCGATGTTCGTGCGCAATGATGATGTCAACATGGCATACGATATTGCGCTTACCAAGGTGGATACCGATCAGCCTGGCGCATCGGAAATTGTCGCCAAGGTCGCTACTGGCCATAACTGCTGGGTAGAAGACGCGGGCGTTTGCTCGACAATCATGACAACCTGGATCGAAAACTGGCTTGGCGCAGCCGTAGGCGGCGGTCGGGAAATCGTTTTGACTCCGCCGCCATCTATGGACCCGGGCGATAGCAAGAATTTCCCTGCAGACCCAGCGGCATTCCGTACTCTTGTGCATCAGCCGGTACTGGAAGTTTACTGCTCAGGCTGTCACAGCTCTGAATCATCGAATTCGCAACAGCCGTACTTTGCTGATGCAGATATCAGCTCCGCAGACGATGCTGCGAAACCGAAAATGGATCTTGATTTTCCGGAAGACTCGCGGCTGGTCATTCGCCTTCGTGATGAATTTCACAATTGCTGGGAAGTCGCCGGCATTA
>PVMK01115070.1_pt1 | contig 15241 bp, 13 predicted proteins | sample 1853481 | NCBI WGS metagenome assembly PVMK01 (sample SAMN08533507, study PRJNA380276) | Marine sediment metagenome, whole genome shotgun sequencing project.
GCCGATTTTTCCGTCTATCACTGCTTCTGGTTCGTCGCGGCCAACCCGGTGAACGCGCCGCTGCTCGAGCCGTATCGAGAGGTTCGTGCCTGGATGGCCCGTATGGCGGGCTTCGGGCACGGTGAGGTCTCGGACGCGACGAACCAGAAGCAGTGATAGACGGAAAAATCGGCAATGCTCGGCGTCGCACCAAACAGGAAGCCATCCGCCAGACTGGCCTCCAGCGTGGTCGCATAATCCGCAAGGTACCCAAGCGCAGCGGCCGGGGTGAAAGTGGTAAGACTCGCTCCTTCGGATAGTTCCGCGCGGTCCGCCATGAACGCGTCGACCTCCTCGGTAGAGAGCTGGCTCATCATGTCGCCGAGCGCCTCGGGCCGGAAATTCAGCGTCACCGTCACCCGGAACAACTGGCTATCCGCCCATTCCGCAACCCGGTCGCCGTTGAACCCCGCGCTGAACAGCGATGAATCGTTCGCATGGCGCACCAGCCCCCGGGCAATGACGGCGGTGTCACTGTATACGTTGGCGCCAATTTGAAGATTCGGTGTCTTCCGGTAGCCACCGGTGAGCGGCATGAGCAAGGGCCGCGGCATGATGCTGGAGGTGATCACTGAGTGCCAGGGCAAGCCAAGGTAGCCCAGCAGCACGCGGATCTTCTCCGAGAACAGCGAGGCCGGATAGTGATGCAGGTAGATTTCCACGATGCGCTCCTCCCAGGTGAGCCGCTACGCTAAACGCTTCGCGGTGAGCTCGTCCACTTTCCCCGTGTACGATTGTCTGTCATGGTCAGTCGATGAACGACGTCGCTCAGCCTGCCGCCGCCGTCCATTCAACCAGTGCCGAGAAGCCATCCGCAGCTCACGTGAGTTGGCGCGTCCGCCTCGCATTCGCCTTCGGCCAGGTACCCGAGGGTGTGCAGAGCACCGCGTTCGGGATCTTCCTGTTGTACTTCTACAACCAGGTGCTGGGACTGTCCGGCACATTCACCAGCATTGCCATCGTCATCGCATTGGTGGTCGATGCCATCACCGACCCCATCGTGGGTTCCTGGTCGGACCGTACCAGAAGCCGTTGGGGCCGCCGCCATCCCTTCATGTATGGCGCCGCACTGCCTTTCGCGCTGTGCTTCTACATGCTGTTCACACCCCCCGCGGGTTTGAGCGAGGTCGGAACCTTCATCTGGCTGGCATCTTTCGCTGTACTGACCCGAACCACGCTGACCCTGTACTCCATTCCACACACGGCCATGACCGCCGAGCTATCGACCAACTACGACGAGCGCACACTGCTCTCCGCAATCCGTTCGCTGTTCGGCTCGGTCGGGACTTTGCTGGTGATGATCATCGGCATGCGAGGTTTCTTCCGGGCCACCGAGCTCTATCCCAACGGTCAGCTCAACCCGGAGGCCTATCCGTGGTTCGCCGCGACGTTTGCCGTGGTACTGGTGGTTGGCATCTGGATATCCGCACTGGGCACTCACGACCAGATCCGAAGATGCCGAAAGCCAGCCCACCACAGGGCCTTTCAGCATCGGCCAGGTGATCCGCGAGGCGGCCAAGGCGTTTTCGCGTTGCGCTCGTTTCGCTCGATCGTCGCCACGGCAATCCTGTTCGGCATGACCATGGGCATGGTGACGACCCTGTCCATCTACCTCGGCACGCTGTTCTTCGGGTTCACGCCAGATCAGCTGAGCATCATGTTCCCGATGACGGTGCTCGGTGGATTCATCGGCGCCATCCTCGCGACACCCCTCAGTAAAATAGTTAGCGAAAAGAAAACGCTGCTCATGGGCGGCTTGATCTGGTACGCGATGTTCAACACCGCACCGATCATCTCGCGGTTGCTGGGCATCTATCCCGAAAACGGCGACCCCCTGGCATTCCAACTGGTGCTGGTGTGCAACTCGATCTGCGGGCTCGGCATCGGCGTGCTCGGTGTGATGCTGGGGTCGATGGTCGCTGATATCACGGATCAACATGAGGAACTGCACGGCGAGCGCCACGAGGGCATCTACTACGCTGCGCTGAGCTTCGCTGCCAAAGCCATCGCCGGATTCGGCACAGTGCTGTCCGGCATCGTCATCGACATTGCCGGGATTAAGAAAAACGCGACGGCCGCATCCCTGGATCCCGAGTCACTCAGGGTGTTGGGCGTGGCCCTCGGGCCCGGCATCCTGGTGCTGGTCGGCTTGACGCTGCTGGCCGCAAGCTTCTACTCGATCACCCGCGCAGAGCACGGTCGGATGCTGGAGGTGATCGCTCGTCGCAAAGGTGCAGCCGAAACGTCCGGGCACTAGTTCGCGCCCTGGCCCCGCGCTCTAGACCCTCAAGAGGCGAACCGTCGCAAAGCAGCCCACCAGAAGGGCAATACCAACCCACAGGAACGTGTTGCGCGGCCGATAGGACGATCGATAGAACTGATCACTGATTCCGGTGACACCCCACAGATCGCCGCTACCACTACCCACCACGAGTTGGCCGCGCATGCCTTTTTCCATGTGTTGAGCGAGGTCGCAGTGCAGAAGGTAATTACGATCCTCGCCCGGCACGATGAACGTTCCAGTGACCTGCTGACCGCCAGAGGCTTCCAGGTGAAACATGCCAGCCGGATACAGGTACTTCGGCAGGCCATGCACCATCCATTGATGCCGGATGTCGTCTTCGTTGACGAAGGTCACCTCGATGCGGCTGCACGGCTCAACCCGCACGTCGTGCTCGCTCATCCCGAAGGTCATCCCAGGGACACCGCGGGCGTACTCGCGACCTGCTCGAATCGTAAACTGGTGGTCACGAGAGATCTCGTCGCAACCCCGCGGCAGGTTGGTTCGGTTTTCGTTCATCACGACGCCGCCGCGGGCAACCGCCATGTCGTGGTGGGAATGGTCTTGCGCGAACGAAGTGCTCGCAAGCAACCCGGCAAGGTAGATCAGTCGCCGCCATCTCATTGAGGTCCACCCCGCCTCATCCTGCGAAGTACTCCGCTCAAGCCCAACCCGATCATTGCACCGATTGCCAGTGCCAGCGCGACCAGTCGCGCCAACAGCCAGCCGTCGGTACCCGCCTCGGAGAACAGTCCCGGCGCGTACGCTTCCCATACCGGCACTTCCTTGCGGTAGTACTCGGCCGTGAAGTAATTGTCCCAGGCGACCCCCCGGGTTTTCGGCCAGCCATTTGCTTCGAGGTATTGGGCGTAGACGATCGCACTGAGGTTCCCGCCTGGGCCAATGCCATCGGTGGTGATGCCCTGATACTGGTGATCGTGGAACGGCCAGATACCTGGTCCGTATGCGTGGACTCCGTCGTTACGTAACGAAAGCGCCAGATCGACGCGCTGGCTGGTCGCAATCCAGACCACGTCCTGGGGCACGACTGTCGCTTCCGGAAGGGCCACGCCATCGCGATGCGTAACGCTGAACTTATGCCCGTGAGTATGCAGCGCGATGCCCTTCATGCCGCCGTTGACCACCCGCAGTTTGATGCGCTCGTCATCCTGGCCAACCAGCAGGGACTCACGAAACGTATAGGGAAATGACCGGCCGTTGAGGGTGAAGTAATCCGGGGTCGCGTCGGTGATGTCGTAGTCGCGATGCATCGACTGGGTGATCAGCCGTGGATCGTTGTAACGGCGGATCCGCTCACCGAGTTGCTTGTCCAGATCCTGATAGTGCAGGTCGTATTCACGAGCGAACTCCTCGGACACGCCGCGCGACGATGCACGCACCAGGCCGGCGCCCACATTCATCGTCTGCAGCCAGTTGTCCGGCCGGTTCTCTTCGATGATGAACAAGCCCTGCAAACCCATCATGACATGCACGTGAGGCTGCACATGGCAGTGGTAGAACATGGTTCCCGCCTGGCGCGGCGTCAACTCGTAGGTCCGCGCGAAGCCGGGCAACACCGGCAGCTCACTGGTCACCGGCACACCGTCGTTGCCTTCTCCATCGACGTCGACAAAGCCATGGTCGGCACCATGTAAATGCAGGGTGTGGGGCATGTAGTGGCTGTTCTCGAGCGTTATCCGCACCCGATCGCCTTGCTCTATGCGGATGGCTGGGGACGGTAGCCGTAGTGCTGCGCGGGCGCGCTGCGATTCGAAGTTCTCCACCGCCATGCCGACCAGTTTCGGAGCGAACACCCACAGGCCCGGCTGAATGCCGGGGGCAATGTCATATTGAGTGACCGGCAAGCGCGAAACCGGCGAACCGCCGTTCAGTTCAACCACCTCCAAGCGGATATGGATCTCGTCCGGGTCACCATCGCCGTCGAGGTCACGGCCCTTCTCTACTGCATCGGCGGTTAGCTCGCTGGCCAGCAGCGTCTGCGGGCTTACGTTGTTCGTGCCCTTGACGAACGCGGCCACGGCGAACGGGTTATCGGCCACGCACGCGGCGGACTCCGCCACCTTGACCCCTTCTATGGTGCGTGGCGCACGCCATCCGGAAGGATCAGGAGGACAGAACGTCTCGGGGTCGAGGATCCTGGCATCCACCGAATCCGGTAGCGCGCGGTAATCCGCCGCACCAAACCAGGCGGTGAGCGTCAACCGTACCGGCAGCGGATACCAGTGTGGCGGCAACGCAACCACCGCGACAGCCAAGGCGATCAGCCAGAGCCAACGACGCCGTCCTGCGTTCATGAATTTTCGGCGTCACCGTCGGGACCGGCTGGAACAGGAGGCCCTCCCCGACGCGAAAAGTAGTACCCGAATGGCACCAGCAACAGCAATCCAAACCACATCAACCGGCTGTAGTCGGTCTTGCCAACGCGGAACGGAAACACCGCGGTGTAAATGGTGTCCTCGGTCGGGTGACCCGCCGTGACGATGCCAATGTACTCGCCAGGCTCGATAAAGCTGTGCGCAACACGCAGTGAGGCATCGATCCGCACCGTCGGGGGTTGATAAAACACCGTATGCACGTCCAGGTCCGCGATCGCTTCGATGTCACGCAATTGCACGAATTGGCCCAACTCGGTGACGTCCGTGATGATCCGGAAGTCGATGGGCACTTCCTTCATGCTGGTGTGCAGGTAGTCGAGCACGAACAGCGTTTCGCCGAGGTCCGGCAGATCTTCGCAGAACGCCTCGTTGCCACGGGTTTGCGGTTGGTAAGCGGTGAAGTGGGCCTCATAGAAGCCGATCGTGATGATGCAGACATCATCCCGCAGGATGACGCCGCCCCCGGCCCAGGTTTGCACAGGCGCCAACAAAAACGCCCAGACGCCCCACAGCAAGAGCGCACGATGCGGGCTTCGCGCCTGCCTGTAGGGATGCCTGAACATCCGCGCATGATGCAGGGAACGGCTGCTGCTGTCTAAACTGGTCCCGTTTCGGATCGGCGCAAACCGGCCTGATCCATGAACAGGTCGCGCAGCGCCCGAGCGGCCGACTGGCCGGCGATGCCTTCGGCGATCTTCACGCGCTGCTTTGATGACAGCAATGCCACCAGCCCGTAGCGTACGGTGGTTTTAGTGCCAACCGTGGTGGTGGATCCCTTCTTTAATTTGATGCCGGTCATCTGGGCGGGAGCAAATTCGTGGTGGCTGAGGGTGAGGCTCGACCAACGCCGCGTGCAGCGAACCTGGGATCGGCTGACCCGTACGTCCAGCTCGTTGAACGGCAGGTACAGCCCGACACCCAGGGCCGCCAGCCCGGCGCCGACAAAGACCATGCTGCCGATCCAGCCGATCACGTCGCCAAAAACGCCAGCGCCGACCAAGGTGAAAGCCAACCCCACCGTCCCGACGATCAAGGACACCAGCTTTGCGCGGCCATAGGGAAAGTGCAGACGTAACCAGTCACCACGCCGTTCGATGGCCAATCCGTGGTTGTCGCGCAGCGTTGCGATGGCAGCGGCGTCCGGCGCGCCGGCGTCGGTGGCATCGCTAAGACGATCTGCGACCTCCTGTTGCGCACTCGCGCCCGTGTCGGTATCGATGCGCGCCGAATGCTGGGCGGTGGCGAACACGGGAATCTTGAACGCCCGGTCGAGCGGCACGGCAGCCTTCGGACCGCTGTTGAGGGTGACCTGCCAGAAACGGTAATCGCTGCTCTTCCGCTCCGACGCTGGCAGTTCGGATGGCACGTCGAATCGAAAGGAAAGGCTCGGTCGCGCGCCGCCGGTCAGTATGTTCGCCGGGCCGCGACTCTGCCAAACCGTTTCCTCATGTCGCGATCGATTCTTGCCTGACCCGGAATAGTAACTGCGCTTGCAGGCAAGCGTCACTTCGAAGGTTTCGGCCGCCGCTCGCCTATTCAACCCGATCACGCCACCTACGTGACCGCCAATGGACCCGGGGTGCGGATCCAGCCGCAGCTCGGTTGGGCCGTAGGTACGCCACTCGCGAGTTCGCTTCATCGCATAGACGATCAACCCCACCCCGACGATGGGGAACAACAGACCCAGCAGCGCCGGGAGATTGCCCTGGGCGAGTTCGCGAGGAACGATGAACAGCACCGGCAGCGACAGCGCATTCCACACCACCGCAGCTCCCCAGCCGACCCACATGCGCATTCGGGAATCCGACCGGATCGGCCGTTGCTTCCATTCGTCGCTTTCCATCCACGTTCCGCTGTGCATCTCGCCATTCCGCATTGCGAACCACGAATTCTATGGATAAGCACCCATAGATCAGTGACCTATTGCTCGCTTGCGGCTGAGGGTGACGCCCGCACGGCCATGATTTCGCGACGCAATGTCGTGGCCGGTGCCTCCAGCAGCCGAACTGACGAACCCACCGGATCGACGCCAAGGCGGGCAAACACCGGGTCGACGTCCGGAAACTCGACCGCGTCGATCCAGCGCCGATACAGGTCGTCAAACACATGTCCGCCGGCGAGTTCATCCAATTGGTCGAATAGTTCCATTGCCGACCAGGTGCGGCTCGACGGCAGGCAGCAGGCCCGGAGTTGCTGCAGCACGGTATCCAGACTCTGCACGCCCCCAGAGCGTTCGCGCAGTTCCACATCTGCGAGTAGCGCGATCGCGGCACCACTCCAGTACATACGCATGATCATGTTGGGACCGCGGTAGTGAACGGATTCGGCGAGGGTGTCCCGATAATCGTCGCGGCGTCCCCGGGCTGAACCCTTCGTGCAGTTTCCGCCACGCGACCTCCTCGGTGAGCACGCCGGCGCGTGCTCGCAGCACGTTCTGGTAGTAGCTGGCAAAACCTTCGGACAGCCAGGCATCGGATTGGCTGACATAAGGCAACAGCATGTGGCTGAATTCATGGGTCGCAGTCCAGTCGCTCAGATAGCTATCCAGCGGCGCAATCTGATTGACGAAGAACTGAGCCGCGATGCCACCACGGCGCAGCACCCGCGCGAACGGCACGGCATCCTCCGTGCCCCTCCCGCCCCAGGCGTCGAGGCCAACCACCGGCACTATCACCACCTGGGCGCGCGGCACCGGAAACGACCCGTAGGCCAGGGTCACGTGACGCGCCGCCGCTTCAACCCAATCCCGCACCTGAGCCACGTCGGCACGGGGCTGCCCATCGAGCACCGCCACATCCAATCGTCCGCCAGGCAGTTCGATCGGAAACTGCTCGAACCGACCGAACGCCACGATCGGTTGCCATCCAGTCGGCGAAGGCTCAACCCGATAGCGCCGCAACGCGTCATCCAGCGGTTGCCAGGGCGCACTGACCTGTACGCCCGAGGGCAGCGCGAAGTGAACCTCAAACGGCACCTCGTCGACCGGTGCCAGCAACCACGCCGCAGGGCTGGCGAGCAGATCGCTACCCATTCTCAGCACCGAGGCACGTCGTTCCTCCCACACCCGGGAGATCTCGAAGTCATAGGAAAGACAGCCCGGCTCAGCCGCCGGGACCTTAACTCGCCCACGACGCGCGCCCAGTCGTCGCGCGCCGTAGGTTACATTACGTAACGCTCGCGCATGTTTGGTGTCTTCGAGCGCAAATCGATGCGGCATGTCGACCGAACGGCATACCGAAATGCTCAGTCTCGCCAGATTCTCGGCGACCCTCACCTGGTAGATGGGAAGCTCCGCGGCGGCCCCGACTGCACCACCACCGATGAGCACCAACCCCAGCAGCACGATCACCGATCGCCCGGCCCGACGGCTCAGCTTAAGGATATCCGGATGGTCACAGATGATGGGTGTCCCAAACTTTGATGGATGTCCAATTGCTGGGTGGGTGTCCCGAACTTTGATGGATGTCCAATTGTTCAGACAGGGGATTGGCCGGCGGGTTCACCGTCGGGTTGGTCGAGGGGCACGGTGCGGGTGACCCAGAGGTAGCCGACTATCGCCACGATCACGTTGGAGAGGGCGCTGGCGACGAACACGCCGCGGTAGCCCCACCAGGCGTCGCCAAACCAGGCAAGCGGCACGAACAGCACCAACATGCGACCAATCGAAAGGACCAGCGACGGCAACGGACGGCCCAACGCGATGAAGCAACTGCCGGCCATCATCGATACGCCCAGCAACGCGTAGCTCAGCGGCACGATCAGCAGATAGTCGTGGGTGACGTCGATGACCTCGGGGTTGTCGTTGATCAAGCCGACGATCTGAGCACCGAGGCCGCCCAGCAGCGCCAGTGCAAACACGCCCCAGGCGAAGGAGAAGCGATAACTCAGCGACAGCCCCTTGCGAATTCTCGAATACTGCCGCTTGCCCCAGTTCTGACCGACCAGCACGCTCATGCTCGACGACAGCGACATCAGGATCATCAGCGCCAACGATTCGATGCGTACCGCAATGCCAAATGCGGCCACCACCGCATGGCCGTGATCGGCCAGAAACCAGAACGCGACGGACATCGACACTGGCGCGATCAGGCTGGTGAGCATCGACGGGACGCCGATGCGCAGCACCTCGCGCCAGGACGTCAGCATGGCTGAGAGGCTGACCAGCGGTCTGAACATGCCGCGGTTGTTCAGAACCACCACAGTTATTACCGCGGTCACAGCGCGAGACGCAACGAACGCCCAGGCCGAACCCAGATAGCCCAGGCCTTCCATCAGTCCCGGAATGCCGAAGATCAGCGCAGGAGCGATCGCGACCTGCAGAACGGCGCCGAAGGACATCAGCACTCCGGGGGTCCGCGCGCTGCCCGCGGCGCGCAGCATGTTCATGGCAACCATGGGCGCGGCGAACAACGGTAAGCCGAAGAACCAGATGTTCATGTAGTCGATCACCAGGGGCAGCAACACCGCATCGGCCCCCATTAGGGTGAACAACCAGGGGCCCGCCAGCCAACCGCCCAAGGCGAGGGCCAGCACCAGCAGCACGACCAACACCAACGTGTGCGTGCCGAGGGTGAAGCTGGCATCGCGATTACCACCACCGATCGCCCGGGCCATGATCGACGTAGCACCCACGCCGAGACCCATGGAAATGCTGGCCAGGCCCATGACCACAGGGAACGAAAAGCTCACTGCAGCAAGCTCCCGCGTACCGATCCAGCCGATGTAGATGGTGTCGATCATCGACGCCACAATCATCGACGAGATACCCAGAAACATGGGGATCGTGAGACGAACGAGATGTTTACGGACCGACCCGCCGGTCAGGTCTTCAGCCGAGCGCAAAGGGGAAGCCCTTCAGGAAACCGCGTATTTTCGCCTCTATTCGCCCCGCAATGCCACCGTAATGGGCATCCGCGCGGCGCGCAGCGCCGGAAACAACCCACCGACGGCGCCCAGCGTGATCGCCCAGATCAGACCCTGGCGCATGAGATCAGTCGTCACCGCGAAGTCGAAGGCTACCTGAGAGAAACTGCCGCCAAGGGTCGAAATGGTTACCCCGTTGAAGAACAGGTAGGCCAACGCGGCGCCAAGCGCGCCACCGAACGCGGCCAGTAGCAACGCCTCAAACATCACCGAGACGACCACTGGCGTGCCGCCGAAGCCTATGGCGCGCAGCGTCGCGATTTCTACCGTTCGGGTCGATACCGCGCTGTACATGGTGTTCAGCGCCGCGAACACTGCCCCAATCGCCATGATCACGGCCACCAGATAGCCGAAATTCGTGATCAGCGCGTTGATGCCCAGCGACTGCGCTTTGTAGTACTCCGGTTCCGCATGCACCGTTAGATCGAATCTCGGATCCTGCTCGATACGGGCATTCAACTCGTCGATGACCGCAGGGCTGGTGAGCCGCAAGCGGATCGAGGTCACGGCTTCATTCTGTCGGAACACGCTTTGCGCGACCTTGGCATCGCCCCATAGCTCCGACTCGTTGACCCCGCCGCCCGCCTCGAACAACCCGACGATCCGCCACTCGGTATCCCGCAACATGACCGTTCCGTCCAGATCGATGCCTTCGAACTGATCAGCGGCGCCACGGCCGGCGATGAGTTCCTGTTTGCCGAACACGAATTTACGACCCGCCGTCAGTTTGACCTCCGGTCGGATCGAATAGGCGCTCTCCTCGATGCCGCGCAGCACCAGATTCGCCGGCGTGCCCGTGGCACGCTTGGCAATACCTACCACGGTGTAGAACTCGGCGCTGCTCGCGTCGATGCCTTCCATCTGCGAAATCAGCGCTGCATGTTCATTGGAGATACCACTGGACAGCTCGCCGTTCGAGCCGCCGCGCAACACGATGGCGCGATCTGGCTGGCCAGTTCGCTCCAACGTCGCGGCGAAGCCGTTGGCCATCGCCAGAATGGAAACGAGTACCGCGACTACGCCCGCGATACCGACCACGATCACCGACGACGAACCCAGTCGCGAGCCCAGATTGCGAAGGTTCATCAAGGTGACTTCGCCAATCTGGCTGAACATCAAACGCGCTCCCGCAGCGCATCGACGATCTTCAGACGATTGGCGGTCAAAGCCGGAACGGTGCCAATGCCTACACCCATTAAGGCCGCGAGCCCCAGACCCGCAGCGATGTTGAGCCAACTCAACTCAATGCCCGGCACGATGTTCTCGACGGTACCGGCCACCCAGGGTGTCAGCAATGCAGCGACGCCGAGACCCAGCAGGCTCCCTACCAGACACAACAGTACGGCCTCACCAAGAACCAGCACCGAGACGTTTCGATCAGTGAAGCCCAGAGTTTTCAGGACCGCGAACTCAGGAATTCGCTCACGCAGCGCCTGGGCCATGGTGTTTCCCGTCAGCAGAACAATCGTAAAGAACACCGCTCCTAGAATGGACGTCATGACCAGGCCAATGCGCCCGCTCTGATTGGCAAACTCCAATTGCGCCTCTGCTTCCGTCGCAGTGCGCGTTGGATAGGCCGAGTTCTCGAACAGCTCATCTATGGCGCTCGACATTTCTCCGGATTGCTCGGGATCCGAGATCCGCACGATGAAGTTGCCGACCTCCCCTTCACCATACTGTCGGGCCTCATCGAAGTACTCGTAGTTGAACAGGAAGATCTCAGGATCCGGCCCTTCTTCATCCGCCGTATACACGCCCACCAGATCGAACACCCAGAGGCGGTCACCTCCCTTTTTTGGCCAGATGTCAGCCTCGAACGGAATCTTGTCGCCGATCTTCCAGCCATACTTCTCCATCAGTTTGACGGGCGCCACCGCACCGGTCCGGGTGTTGGCGAACGCGTCGAGCTGCTCGGGCGGCAGGTGATACTCCGGATACAGATCAAAAAACTCACGTGCCGTCACGGGGTACCGGGGAAAGAAGTTGCTCATTTCCTGATAGGTGCCGCCGAACCAGCTGGTGTGGGTGACCGCGTCGACACCTTCCATGGCGCGGAGCTGGGTGATGTAACGGTAAGGCAGCGGATCGATGATCGAGTACTTCGGCGAAACCATCAGCCGATCGGCACCCACCGGCTCGAAGCCACCGGCGAGACCGTCGGCAATGCTACGCAGCAAACCGAACAGCAGGAACGCGATCATGATCGAGAACAGCGTAAGGAACGTCCGGACCTTGCGCCGGAACAGGCTCGACCACATCAAGCCCAACCGGTTCATGCGCTCACCTGGTCGACCAGCCGTCCCTTGTCCAGGTGCAGCACGTGGCTCGCGTGCTCCGCGGCCTTGGGATCGTGGGTGACCATGATGATGGTCTTGCCGTGGTCCTGATTCAGCAGTTCCAGAAGGCCGAGGATCTCATCCGCGGTATCTCGATCCAGATCTCCGGTCGGCTCATCACACACCAGGATGTCCGGGTCCGCGACCACCGCGCGTGCGATCGCCACCCGCTGCTGCTGGCCACCGGACAGCTCACCTGGACGATGATCCGCTCGATCTTCCAGACCGACGATCTTGAGCGCGGTGGACGCATTGGCCTTGCGTTGCGCGCGCCCGAGCCGGGTCAGCAACAGCGGCAGTTCCACGTTGCGCTGGGCGGTCAACACCGGCAACAGGTTGTAGAACTGAAAGACGAAGCCGACATGCTCCGAGCGCCACTTCGCCAGGGCTTTGGACGACAACTCGTCGAGCCGCGTCTCGCCCACCTGCACATAACCAGCGGTGGGTACATCAAGACCGCCGATCAGGTTCAACAAGGTGGTTTTTCCGGAACCCGACGGGCCCATGAGCGCGAAGAAGTCACCCTCTTCGATCGACAAGTCGATACCGTCGAGGACCTGTAGCTCTTCCTTGCCACGGATGAAACTCTTCGACACCCCTCTTAGCTTAACTAAGGCGCTCATCTCTTTACCTTGCGTTCGTGGTGGAATTCGAATCTGTGCTGCTCTTCTAACACGCTGCAGGTTCTCGACTTCGTTCTATCTTCGTGGCGCTGGCTCACTGGTGTTGCACTGACTCACTGTTGTGGCGCTAGCTCGCTGGTGTTGCGTTGCGTCATTCGAGGCGGACGCGGCCGTTGCTGTCGGTCAGGGCGACAAGGAGTTCTTCGTTCAGTTCGGCGACTACGCGTTCGCCTTGCTCGACGCCTGACAGGATGCGTATCCGAGCGCCTTCTCGATCACCGAGTACTACCGCGCGGCGTTCGGCTCGATCGCCTGAAACCACGAATACGTAACGTCCATCGTCGGTAATCGAGGTGGCGGGCAGCAGTACGCCGGGTTGGACTACCGTCGAGGCGTCCTCGGCGACGGCCTCTTCCAGAAACGCAACCCTTACGCCCATGTCCGGTAGCACGCGGTCGTCACGGTCGAGCAGCGCGATGCGTACTCGAACGGTCGCCTTATTGCGATCCGCGGCCGGGATGATCGCAATCACCTGCGCGGGAATCGTATAGTCCGGATAGGCGTTCAACGTCACCTGGACGGGTTGCTCGGCGCTGACGCGATTGATGTAGGCCTCGTTGACATCCACCTCGACCTCGAGCGAGTCCATGTCGACGATCGTGCAGATGCCGGTGCGGGTAAAACCGCCCCCCGCCGAAAGCGGTGAGATCATTTCGCCCGGCTGGGCCGCTTTGGCAATCACCACACCGGCGAAAGGCGCGCGGATCTCCATGTCCATGACCTGCTGACGCTGCACTGCGACGCTCTGCTCCGCCACGACGATATCGCGACGGGTCCTCTCGAGCCGGGCGATCAGCGCTTCGACGTCGAGCCGATCGCGATCGAGGTCCGCCTGGCTGGCCAGGTTGCGTCTGGCGAGCCCCTCGGTCCGGTCAAGATCAAGCTGCACCTGGCGCCGCTCGACGTCGAGTTCGTTGAGCACGGCACGGGCGGCGGACAGCTGCGATTCGGCCAACGCCAGCTGAGCGCGAGGAATGCTGTCATCAAGACGCGCCAGCAACTCATCGCGCTCGACTGCCATGCCTTCTTCGATGTACACCGCGATCACCTTGCCGGTGACCTTGGCACTCACCGTGGCCTGACGCCGCGCGACCACATAGCCGGTTGCGTCGAGCACGCTGGACCCCGCCGGAGCGCGCACCGCGGAACTCGCCACCGCCGTCTTCACGGGCAAGAGCCCATCATCGCTCCGCAGATCCACGAACCAGGCGACGAAACCTACTCCGCCCAGCACAGCCACCGCCAGAAACCAACGTAACGGCCGCTGCAGCACCGTTCCTTCGGCAGGCGGCGCATTGCGATCGATCTTCAACTCGTTCAGTAGGGCCTTCTTGTCCATGGCCATAACGACAACGATGATCCGACCGAGTCTAGCATGCAGCAGACGCGCTTCAGACAGCACGGACAGACAGCACGGACAGACAGCACGGAAGAGTTGGTTACACTAGGAGCGCAGAACCCATTCGTCACCTCCGGAGCCGCCGTGCCCGAGCAACGCCAAGCGAAAGTCGTCCAGCAGATCGATCAGATCGACGCCGCGGCATGGGACCGGTGTGCGGGACGGGAGAATCCGTTTACCTGCCACGCCTTCCTGGCGGCGCTTGAAGCTAGCGGCAGCGTTTCGGCAGACACCGGGTGGCAACCCTTTCACCTCGCGCTTCAAGACGACGCCGGGGAGGTAACCGGCGCCGTACCGATGTACCTGAAAGGCCACTCTCAGGGTGAATACGTGTTCGACCACGCCTGGGCGGATGCCTGGCACCGCGCCGGCGGTAGTTACTACCCGAAGCTGCAGTGCAGCGTTCCGTTCACCCCTGCCACTGGTAATCGGCTGCTGACCCCTCCTGGGCCTGGGCGGGAAGAAACAGAAGCTCAGCTGGTCTCCGGTTGCGTCCAACTGGCCGAGCAGCTGGAGGTTTCATCGCTGCACTTTACCTTTCTGCCCGAACGACAGTGGCAGAACCTCGGCGGGCTCGGGTTGCTGCAGCGCATGGATCAGCAGTTCCACTGGCGCAACCGAGGCTACAGTACGTTCGACGAGTTTCTGGGCGAGCTGTCCTCCAAGAAACGCAAGAACCTGCGCCGCGAGCGGCGCGAGGCGCTGAGTCCGGGCATCGAGGTGGAGTGGCTGACCGGTACCGACCTCCAGGAGCAGCATTGGGATGCGTTCTACCAGTTCTACGTCGACACCGGCAATCGAAAATGGGGCCGCCCCTACCTGACGCGCCGCTTTTTCAGCCTGATCAGCGAGACCATGGCCGAGCAGGTCTTGTTGATCATGTGCCGCCGCGACGGCCGCTATATCGCCGGGGCCCTGAACTTCATTGGCGCGAACACCCTGTTCGGCCGCAACTGGGGCTGTGTGGAAGATCATCGCTTCCTGCATTTCGAAGTCTGCTATTACCAGGCGATCGATTTCGCGATCGCGCACGGCCTGGACTGGGTCGAAGCGGGTGCTCAGGGCGGTCACAAAGTTGCGCGCGGTTACGGGCCACGCGCAACTTACTCTGCACACTGGATTCGCGACGCGGGTCTACGCGACGCGATCGAGCGCTATCTGTAAGATGAACGCGACTACGTGCG
>PVMK01121123.1_pt1 | contig 15240 bp, 15 predicted proteins | sample 1853481 | NCBI WGS metagenome assembly PVMK01 (sample SAMN08533507, study PRJNA380276) | Marine sediment metagenome, whole genome shotgun sequencing project.
GTGGGCCCGCCAGGACTCGAACCTGGGACCAAGGGATTCACTTGAGCCATTCATTTCTGAATGGAGCGGACTATCTCATCACCCTCAACCGGATTGTTAGGGGCGGGACGCTCTAGCCTGTTATTAAGAACACTAAAGTTCTCAGGTAGTCTCTGCACCTTCTGGAGGTGTACCTCCAGCTTGGCTCAGGGTTGCCATCAGCCGTACTGTTAAGGTTTCCCTGAATTCATCCCGTTCACTGTACGTCTTTCGACGTAAACGCACCGTTTTCTTCGATGAGTCCCCTGCTCTAACCAACTGAGCTACAGGCCCACTTTTCGTCTTCTTTATCTTACTCCGTTAATCTGCCAATGCCCTCAAAACCACCTGCTTCTGACGCGATTCCGCTACCGGGCAGGCATGGCCCGTCAGAATCAATCTTCTACAAGGAAACTTCTGAGCTGATCCGAGCGAGTCGGGTGGCGCAGCTTGCGAAGTGCCTTCGCTTCGATTTGGCGGATTCGTTCACGCGTGACGTCGAACTGCTTGCCGACTTCCTCGAGGGTGTGGTCGGTGTTCATGTCGATGCCGAAACGCATTCTGAGGACTTTTGCTTCCCTCGGCGTCAATCCGGCCAGCACCGAGTGCGTGGTTTCCTTCAGGCCTTCCGATGTTGCCGAATCGACCGGAGAATGCACGGTCTGGTCCTCGATGAAGTCTCCGAGATGGGAGTCCTCGTCGTCGCCGATTGGTGTCTCCATGGAGATCGGTTCTTTGGCGATCTTCAGCACCTTGCGGACCTTGTCCTCCGGCATCTCCATGCGCTCGGCCAGCTCGTCCGGGAGGGGTTCGCGGCCCATCTCCTGAAGCATCTGGCGGGAGATACGGTTCAGCTTGTTGATCGTTTCGATCATGTGTACCGGAATGCGAATCGTGCGCGCCTGATCCGCGATCGAGCGTGTGATTGCCTGGCGGATCCACCAGGTCGCATAGGTCGAGAACTTGTAGCCACGGCGGTATTCAAATTTGTCGACGGCTTTCATCAGGCCGATATTGCCCTCCTGAATCAGGTCCAGGAATTGCAGGCCGCGGTTCGTGTATTTCTTTGCGATCGAGATAACGAGTCGCAGATTCGCTTCCACCATTTCCTTTTTCGCCCGCCGGGCCTTGGCCTCACCGATAGACATTTGCCGGTTGATCTCTTTGATCTCGGCGATGTTGAGATTTGTAAGCGTCTCGACAGCTGCCAGCTTGCGTTGTGCTCGTAACACGTCATCTCTGAGTTTGGCCAGAGTCGACGAATGTTTGCGCTTGGCACGAATATGTTTCTCGATCCACTTGAGATCCGTCTCGCGCTTCGGGAAGCTCGCCAAAAAATCTTTCTTCGGCATACCCGCATCACGAACGCAAATCTGCATGACCTGCCGTTCCTGAGTACGAATGACCGAGACCGCGCCGCGCAGGTTGCGAACCAGGGCATCGAACATTTTGGGCGAGAGCTTCAGTTCCATGAGCTTGTCGGCGAGGTCGGCACGAACCTTGATCGTCTTCTTGTCGGCGCTGCCGTTCTTCTCGAGTAATGTCAGTGTTTTATTGTAGTTGCGTCGAATGGCTTTCAACCGGGAAGTAACTTCTGCAGGATCCGGTCCTGTATCTATGACTTCGTCGTCGTCGCTCTTGTCATCATTATCCGATTTCGTGACTGGCGATTTGATCTCGTCCGGCGCATTCGGGTCGATGAAGCCGACCACGAAATCCTGCAAGCGGGTATCGCCGGCGGACACTGCCTCATAAACCTCGAGCAATTTTTCCATCGTCGGCGGGAAGTGCGCCATGGAGTACTTGACCTGGTTAAGCCCGTCTTCGATGCGCTTGGCGATTTCAATCTCACCCTGGCGCGTCAAGAGCTCAACCGTACCCATTTCGCGCATGTACATTCGAACCGGATCGGTTGTTCGCCCAAATTCAGCGTCGACACTGGCCAATGCCGCTTCGGCCGCCTCAGCGGCATCGTCGTCATTGGAGACTGCTGCGTCAGATAACAACAGTGACTCGGCATCCGGCGCTTTCTCATGCACCGGGATGCCCATGTCGTTAATCATATTGACGATATCTTCGATCTGCTCGGGGTCGACTATGTCGTTAGGGAGATGATCATTGACCTCGGCGTAGGTCAGGTAGCCTTGCTCCTTGCCGCGGGCAATCAAATCCTTAAGTTGTCGTGCCTGCTTGTTGCCGGTCACCGTCGCACGTTTGTCGCTCAAGATGTCCCGTCCTCCATGGTAAAAATGCAAACGAATAATTATACTGTCCTGACTGAGTCTAATCTAGCTCTGAGCCACTCATTTCAGGGCCGCGGCGATGCTCCCTGAGTTCTGCACGCTCGGCGTCCGAGAGTGAGCTAAGCCCTTCTTTTTTAACCAAATTATCCATTCGCTCACGCTGCCGGTAAGCAGCCAGCTGAGCCAGACTTTCTTCGAGCTCGGCCGATGCGTCGAAATCCTCATCATCGGGCACTTCGACGGCAGCGAGTTTGCCCAGATGCCGGCCCTCTTCCCGGTTTCGCCAACGTTCCAGGATACCGGCTGTGGTTATATTGGGTTCGGCCTGCACTGTTTCAATAAGTTCTCGCAACAAATCCGTCCCGGGCTTGGTGACGCCGGCGAGTTTTTCGACGTTCAGCTCCTGGCCGGCTTGGGGATTATTTAGCAAAAGGGTAATTGCCCGCCGCACGACCGAGGGCTTACCAACGCCGGACTGGAGTGATGATCTTGCGCTGCGAATGCCGGCGATTCCCCTTGCAGAACGATGTCCCCGGCCTGTTTCCCGGTCCTTTGAAAACAATGCATCGAGCTTCCCTGCCGACAGGCCGACGGCTTCGGCGAGCCGCTCGGTTAGAAGCTCGCGATAGACGCCTTGCGGAATACGTTGTACGAGCGGTTTTGCCAGCTCGGCCAGTCTCGCCCGACCATCGACAGAATCCATGTCGACCTTAAGCGCCAGCTCTTGTACCAGGAAATCAGATAGCGGCACCCCTGCAGCGAGGGCCCCCTCGAATGCCTTGGCGCCATTGTCCCGTATAAAAGAATCCGGATCCTGGCTCTCGGGCAGGAATACGAAGCGAATTTGGCGGCCCTCCCGAATCTGGGGCAGGGTGGTTTCGAGCGCCCGCCACGCCGCCGCCCGGCCTGCACTATCGCCATCGAAGCAGAAAGTTACTTCCTCGGTCAAACGGAACAGGCGGGTCAGGTGATCATCGCTCGTGGCCGTGCCGAGCGTGGCGACGGCGAATTCGATGCCGTGACGTGCCAGGCCGATGACGTCCATATAGCCCTCGACGACAACGAGCATTTCGATATTGCGTATGGCCTGACGCGCCTCGTACAGGCCGTACAGTTCGCGGCCTTTGTGAAACAGCACTGTTTCGGGAGAGTTGAGATACTTGGGTTCCTGGTCGCCGATGACGCGGCCGCCGAAACCGATGCACCGACCTCTTGCATCCCGTATCGGGAATATGATGCGGTCGCGGAACCGATCGTAGTGACCGGCGTTATCCTTACGAATAACGAGGCCGACGGCGAGCAAGCGCTCGATCAATTCCTTGGATTTACCGAATTTGTCGAGCACAGCGCTCCAGCCAGCCGATGCGTAGCCGATGCCGAAGCGTTTCGCGGTGGCGCCGTCAATGCCACGGGCCTTCAGATATGCCTTGGCAGCGTCGTTGTTGCTGAGATTGGCCTGGTAGTAACGCTCCACTTTTGTGAGCAGCTCGAATAATTCGTCGTAACGATGGGCCGGACGCTGACTTTCATCCCGCGGCACTTCGATGCCCATTGAGCCGGCGAGGCTCTCGACTGCCTCAACGAAGCTCATATGGTCGTATTCCATCAGGAAACCGAGCGCCGTGCCATGGGCGCCGCAACCGAAGCAGTGATAGAAACCCTTGGCCGGACTCACGGTAAAGGACGGCGTTTTCTCATCATGGAACGGACAATTCGCCTTAAACTCGCGCCCAGCTTTCTTGAGCTGAATGCGCTTGCCTAATACCTCTATGATATCGGCGCGAGCAATCAGATCGTCAATGAAATGCTGGGGTATTAAGCCGCTCATTTGCTCTGTTAACGGATACTCTCGTTGCCGGGGCCTTAACCCACCCCGATGCTCTTTGTTAATCGTCCGGGACTGGTTGCCAATTTGACCAAACTGCCTAAAGAATAGCTAAAGACACCGGTAACGCCACTTTATCTTGCCTGGCAGATCCCGGCGCGTTCAGGCGGCACCGAGACGTTCTTTTACCTTGGCGCTTACCGCGCCCATGTCGGCACGCCCGGCGGCCTTCGCCTTGACCTGACCCATAACCTTGCCCATGTCCCGTATGCTCTCGGCGCCGCTGTCTTTGATCGCCTGGTCGATAATCTTGTCGAGCTCCGCCTCGCCAAGCTGCTCGGGGAGATAGGTTTCCAATACGGCGATTTCGGCAAGCTCGATGTCGGCAAGGTCCTCGCGGCCGCCATTTTTGAACTGAGTGATCGAGTCGCGACGTTGTTTCACCATCTTGTCGAGCACGCCCAGCACAGCGGAATCGTCGAGCTCGATTCGCTTGTCAACTTCGATTTGCTGTATTGCGGCACGCATCAGGCGCAGCACTTTTAGCCGGTCTTTGTCACCGGCTTTCATGGTGCTTTTCATGTCTTCCGAGATCTGGGCCTTGAGCGTCATACCGGGCCTGCTGCAGTCGGTTTCCGCGAGCCAATTTCGGGAAACGGACCGGTGATTAGTAGAGGCGCTTCCGCTTTGAGGTCTCGCGGGATAAGCGCTTCAGATGGCGCTTCACAGCTGCCGCCTTCTTACGTTTGCGTTCCTGGGTTGGCTTCTCGTAAAACTCACGACGGCGGAGCTCGGTCAGCACCCCTGCTTTTTCGCAGGCGCGCTTGAACCGACGCAGGGCGGCGTCGAAATACTCATTTTCTTTTATTCGGACACTCGGCATACAAATACATTTATCAGTTCAGATACAAAGAAACCCGGCACAGGGGCCGGGACGCGACCAACCATACTATCTGCAGAAGCGGCATATTGCAAAGCATTGAGACCCATTCCCGGACGTTTCCTGGGGTATGATGCGGCGCCTATGAAGGTGCTCGGCTTGGAAACCAGTTGTGATGAGACCGGAGTCGCGGTCTTCGACTCCGACCGCGGCCTCCTTGCACAGGCGCTGCACAGCCAGATTGACCTGCACAAGGTTTATGGAGGCGTTGTGCCCGAAATTGCGTCACGGGACCATATTCGCCGCCTGCTGCCTCTGATCAAGAAGGTGCTCAGGGACGCCGGCATCGAGCGACCTGACGCAGTTGCCTATACGGCCGGGCCCGGTCTCGTCGGTGCGCTGATGGTTGGTAGCGGTCTGGCGAACGGGCTGGGCCTGGCCTGGAGCTGCCCGGTCATACGAATACATCATATGGAAGGCCATTTGCTCGCGCCAATGCTTGAAGAGGATGCGCCCGCGTACCCGTTTCTGGCGCTCCTGGTGTCCGGCGGCCACACCTTGCTCGTTGCTGTGAAAGGGCTGGGCCTTTACGACGTGCTTGGCAGTACCCTCGATGATGCCGTCGGTGAGGCTTTTGATAAGACAGCGAAACTCCTCGGTCTCGATTACCCGGGCGGGCCGGCGCTGGCGGCGCTGGCGGAAAACGGTGATCCGCAGGCGTACGCATTCCCGCGCCCCATGCTGAAAAATCCAGGCCTCGATTTCAGTTTTAGCGGATTGAAGACAGCGGTGATGTTGCAAGTCAAAAAATCGGCCGAGGAAGGCAACACAGATCACGTGCGGGCCGATATCGCCGCGTCATTTCAGTGCGCTGCGATTGACACGCTTGTCACGCGGTCTATCCAGGCCGCAAAGCAGACAAGCCTCGATCGAATCGTCGTCGCCGGCGGGGTAGGCGCTAATTTGCATTTACGAGAGGAGTTGGCCGAGCGGTTTGACGGACGAGTTTATTATCCGCGACCGGAGTTTTGTACGGACAACGGCGCGATGATTGCAATCGCCGGTGCGCTCAGGCTTGCCGACGGGTCGGAACCAGTTACTATTCACGCGACCGCTCGATGGTCCCTGGAACGTTAACACCGCCCGGCTCGGCAAACCCGGCCTAGTGGTCCAACAAGGCCATATTGATGGACACCATTTTTCTGCATGATTTGAGAGTCGAGACCGTGGTTGGCGTCGGGGACTGGGAACGGAAGATTCGCCAGACGGTCAGCATCGATCTGGAAATGGGAGGGGACATCAGGCGTGCTGCAGAGTCAGACAGCATAGACGATACACTCAATTACAAGCTCGTTGCCAAACGCGTGCAGCAATTCGTTGCTGAATCGAGCTTTCAGCTCGTCGAAACGCTGGCTGAAAGGATCGCCGAAATAGTCCTGAAGGAATTCGATGTGCCATGGGTCGAGGTTCGCGTGAACAAGCCGGGCGCAATCCGCGGGGCAAGAGACGTTGGCGTAAAGATTCGTCGCGAAAAAAACGAGTAAGAAAGTGCCAACTGTCTATCTTGGTCTCGGCAGCAACATCGAGCCACAAAAGAATCTGGGCCTGGCGCTCAGAGAGCTCGAGACACGGTTTGGTCAGCTCGAGCGGTCTTCCGTGTATCGAAGCAAAGCGTACGGCTTCGACGGTGACGATTTCCTCAATATGGTCGTCGGTCTGGAGACCAGCCTCCCGCCGAGCGAAATCCACGATCAAGCTGAGGAAATACAAAGAATGGCCGGCCGGGACGAGTCTGCGCGAGGATATTCGCCGCGAGCGCTCGATATTGACCTGTTGCTCTATGGCGATCTGATCGTGGACGAGCCGCCGATCCGCTTGCCGCGGCCTGATGTACTGCGCTTCAGTTTCGTGCTGGGCCCATTGGCCGAGATTGCGCCGAAACTTTTGCATCCCGAAACACGTCAAAGCTACCAGGACCACTGGGACAAATTTGACGCCGGCAGTCATCCAATAACGCCGGCAAGCGTTATTTTGTAACAAGCGGCCAGACACTACTTGCCGGGGCATTCTAGTCGGGGACGGTCTTAACTAAGACCTGTCCCCGGCTACCATCCGATACTGCGGCCACCATCGACTGCAATGATCTGTCCGGTCACATAATCGGCATCGCGAACGAGATAGAGCACGCAAGCGGCGATATCGTCTGGATTGCCCGGCCGCTTGAGCGGAATCTGACCCACGATACTTTTCTTGATTGACTCGCTAATGCCTTCCTTGGGCCACAGAATGGCGCCGGGCGCCACGCCATTTACACGGACCTCGGGGTCCATGTCTTTTGCCAGAGATCGCGTAAGCATGGAGAGGCCAGCCTTGGTTGAAGCATAAACGGCGTGATCCGGCAGTGGCCGCCGGGAATGAATATCCAGCATGTTAATGATCACGCCCTGACTGGATTTGAGATGTGGCCATGCGGACTGAGACAGAAAAAGCGGCGCTTTCAGGTTAGCGCCGATCAAGTCATCCCACCGGGATTCCGAAATACTGCCGATCGGTGTCGGGTAAAACGACGCGGCGTTGTTTATCAGGATATCGAGACGGCCTCCCCAATCAATGACTGATTCCACGAGGTCGCCTAAACCGGCCGTATCATTCAGGTCGGCAGCAAAGATTTCTGCCGAATCGGGCCGCGCATCATTCAAACGGCTGCAGAGTTCCTTTGCGTCGGCGGCGGAACTGCGATAATGAATGGCGACGCTGACGCCGGCCTCGTGCAGGCGCTCGGTGATTACGGCGCCGATCCTTTTGGCTGCGCCGGTGATCAGCGCACACGTGCCGTCGAGAGTCCGGATATCTGCTTTAGACATTTTGACCACTTTGCCGTCACTGAACTATAGACATTGTTAAGGACATCATAAGCAACATGCAACACGGACGACAGATGATTAGCCGTTTACCGAGACCGGATGACGACAGCCTGGCACATAGCAAAAAAGTTTGTGAATCGATCAGACAGGCGATCGATGAAGCCGGTGGGAGCATCAGCTTTGCACAGTTCATGCATCTTGCGCTCTATTCGCCGGGCCTCGGTTACTACAACGTCGGTACGACCAAATTTGGCGAGACCGGCGACTTTGTAACGGCTCCGGAACTATCGCCGCTCTTCGGCCGTGTAGTAGCGCGACAATGTGCGTCGGTCCTCAAACAACTGGAAAAAGGAAAAATACTGGAACTGGGTGCCGGTAGTGGCCGGCTCGCTGTCGAAATCCTGCGCAAGTTGACTGATCTGGAATCGCCGCCGGAGCGATACCTGATTCTCGAAATTTCAGCCGATCTCAAAGCCAGGCAGGAAGAATTGATAAGTGAAGAATTGCCTGACCTGCTTCCAAGGGTCGAATGGCTAAGCAAATTACCCGAGAAGTTTGCGGGCGTCGTCATCGCAAACGAAGTGGCTGATGCACTTCCTGTCGAGCGATTCGAACGTACAGATGCTGCCGTACTTCAGATGCACGTCACCGCCAACGAAACAGGCTTTGACTGGAGCAGAAAACCGGCACCTGAAATACTGGCGATGGCGGTAGAAAAGATAGAGACGGATATCGGCGAGGCTTTGCCGCCGGGTTACCAGTCCGAGATATCCCTTGGGCTGCCTGACTGGATTGGACAGATTGCGAAGAGTCTGGACCAGGGCCTTGTACTCCTGTTCGACTATGGCGTATCCCGTCGTGAATATTATTCACGCGAGCGCAATCAGGGTTGGTTGCGATGTCACTTTCGTCATCATGCGCACAATGAGCCGCTTATTTATCCGGGTATTCAGGACTTGACGAGCTGGGTTGATTTCACGGCGGTTGCCGAGTCGGCGGTGGATCACGGGCTCGACCTCGCGGGTTACGTCACGCAGGCACAGTTTCTGATCAACGGTGGCCTGGAAGACGAGTTGGCCGGCATCGCCGATTTGCCCGTCGCCGACCAGCTCGAATTGTCGAAACAGGTCAAATTACTTACCCTGCCCGGCGAAATGGGCGAGAACTTCAAATGTATCGGCTTGGGTTGCGGGGATTTGACCGGCGTAACTGCGTTTAGCAGCGTCGACAGGGCACACACACTGTGACCGCCGCACAGTCGGTCGGAGCCTTGCTGTGAGCTGGCTGCAAACGATCGTGCTCGCGATCGTGCAGGGGTTGACCGAGTTCCTGCCGATTTCGAGTTCGGGCCATTTGGTGCTCGTGCCCGCCATATTCGGCTGGACCGATCAGGGCCTGATTTTCGACGTTGCCGTTCATTTAGGGTCTCTCGCAGCAGTCTGCGTCTATTTCCGTAAGGACCTGGCGGGACTCATCGCCGGTGGTGTACGACTCGTGGGCGGCAGCGGCGGGTCACCGGAGTCGCGGATGGCCTTATACATCATGATTGGCACCATCCCGGCTGCGATAACCGGCCTGCTATTCGCTGGTTGGATCGAGGCTAACCTCAGGCACCCGGTCGTCATTGTGTTCACACTGTCAGGCTACGGTGTATTGATGGCACTGGCTGATCGCCTCGGCAGGCAGCAACGAATCTTTGCCAATGTGCGACTAAAGGACGCCATCATTATCGGCATCGCCCAGGCGTTGGCACTTGTACCGGGAACGTCTCGCTCCGGTGTTACGATCAGCGCAGCGATGATGCTCGGTTTCCAGAGACAGGATGCAGCACGATTTTCTTTTTTGTTGTCAGCACCGGTCATCATGCTTGCAGCCGTATTCGAATCGTCAATGTTGTTCGTTGAAGAGACCCAATTCGCCTGGACGCAGCTGGCGATCGGCGTGTCGATCTCGGCTGTAGTGGCCTATTTCAGCATCGATTTCTTCATGAGGTTTGTCAACGTAATCGGTCTTCTTCCGTTTGCTATATACAGGCTCGTTCTCGCGGGAGTGGTTCTTTATGCCCTGGTCTAAGCAATGGAAGATCCCTTTGCTGGCGCTTTTGCTCGGCAGCAATGCCTTTGCCGGAGACGGCTTTATCCTCGGTTTTGGTGCCGAAGGTGATACCTCAGACAGCCTCTCGTTTTCGGCGTTTGCTGATTACGGTATTACGCGAAAAACCTGGATCTCCGTTACGGCTGCTAAAGCCCGGGCACAAGGTGTAATTAGCCGACTCGACACCGTATACGGAGATATCGGACTTGATCATCACTTCGACCCGATCGGCATCCGCATAAGTGCAGCGTACTGGGGCGACGACGAAATACTCGATTCCGTCGATATTCGCGGCGCAGTTTATGTGAGAACGAAGTCGGTATTGCTGTCAGCGGACTATGAAAATCGCAACTTCGACTTTGTGCTTAATCTCGAGCCCCTGTTCGAGCGGCGCCAGGTCGAATTTGAGGCGGATGGATATGGATTGCGTTTTCGAGTTGATGCCAGCGAGCGGATCAGTCTGCATATGCGCGGCATGAACTACGATTACTCTGTCGACCTGACGCGCTTGCAGAATATTTCCGATCTGAGTTTTCTTGCGGCGTCGAGACTCAGCCTGGCCAACAGCTTGCTGGATTACAGGGTCGATGCAGGTATCGATATCAAGTTCGGTCTTCGATCACTGGGCCTGGAAGCCGGCAGCAGGCAAACAGCGATTGACAGCGGCCGCGTCGATTCAGTGAGTGCGGGATTTCTCTTTCCGGCCAGTGATGCCAGCGACATCGAATTACGCATTGGCTACGACGATTCCGAAAACTTCGGTGGTACGCTCGTCTTTTCGTTTTTCTGGTTCCTTTACGGCACCTGATGGTTCCCTGATGGAACCTGGTGGTCGCATCAGGGAACCTGCTGCGCAGTCTCGGCCTTTACTTTCTTGATTGCCTCCAGGCGCTTCTTGTCTATTTCGGCGCCGATGGCTGCCCCGTTTGTTGCTGTGTCGGCCGCCTGGTCGGCTTTGACTCTGCCGGCTTCTTTCCCGGCACGTTCGAGATAGGCGGCCTGCGGATATGGTTTGTCTTCAAAACCCGTGCGGCCGCGGGCATCTGCTTCGCAGGCAAGCAGGAACTTCCGGAACCGCTCGGGCCGCCGAAAGGCATCGATTTCCTTGAGCAATTTCAAGATGGTCTGTGGTCTGAGCTCGAAAGCGCGGTGGCAGTGCGCGTGATACTCGGCAACCAGGACGCCCAGTTCTCGACAGGCCCGCGGGACAGGCAATCGTTTGGCCATCTTGTTGACCAGCTTGACGCTGCGGCGTTCGTGCCCGGGATGGCTGGGCAGATTTTCTTTCGCGGTCGTGGCTTTGCCGAGATCGTGCACCAAAGCCGCAAATCTGACGGCGATATCATCGCTGAGCTTCGCGGCCTGCTCGAGAACCATTAACGCATGTAATCCACAATCGATCTCGGGGTGCCACTGCGGTGGCTGTGGCACCCCGAACAGCGCGTCGAGTTCCGGAAAGACGACGGCCAGTGCGCCGCAGTCACGCAATACCTGAAAATACAGATGTGGATTCGGGCCCGCGAGCGCCGCCTCGGTTTCCTGCCACACCCGGTCCGCTTGCAGCGAGTCTGCTTCACCATCTGAGACCATTTGTGCCATCAAGTCGAGCGTTTCGCCGGCCAACTCGAATCCAAGTCCGGCAAAGCGCGCTTTGAATTTGGCGGTGCGCAGAATTCGCACAGGGTCTTCGGAAAATGCGTCCGATATGTGCCGCAGGACTCTGTGTTCCAAATCAGCCATACCGTCGAATGGATCGATGAGATTGCCATCGGCATCTCTCGCCATAGCGTTGATCGTCAGGTCGCGACGACTAAGATCTGCCTCCAGCGTTACATCAGGCGATGTCTGAAATTCGAAGCCGTGATAGCCGGCGCCCGTCTTTCGCTCGGTTCTCGCGAGCGCATATTCTTCGTTGGTTTCAGGGTGCAAAAAAACCGGAAAGCCCTTGCCAACCTGACGATAGCCTTTGGACAATAGCTCGTCGGGCGTCGCACCCACGACGCACCAGTCCCGTTCTTTGACAGGCAATCCAAGCTGTTCATCTCGAACAGCACCGCCAACAAGGTAAACTTCCATTGGCTGATTCTAGCTTTTTAGGGGAAACGCGGTTGGCCAAAATGATGCCGGCAATGATCTTGAACAAGATTTCAGGACCTTCATGCAGTCAATTCCGACGAGTGGTTTACTGGCTCCTCTTTCTGCTGCCAATCCTGCAGATCGAGGGTTGTTATTACATGCAGGCCGCGCGAGGTCAAATCGATATCATGCACAAGCGCCGGCCTGTCGATGAGGTCATTCAAGATACAGACTCGCCTGATGCGCTGAAAGAGCGACTGGTGCTGCTTAAGGCTGCTCGCCGGTTTTCGATTGATGAACTCTTTCTTCCCGACAATGAGAGCTATCGCAGTTATGCTGATCTCGAGCGCGACTATGTCGTGTGGAATGTTTTTGCTGCACCGGAATTTTCTCTGCATCCCAGGCAATGGTGCTATCCGGTCGCCGGTTGCGTCAGTTATCGAGGTTATTTTTCGCAAGAGGCGGCGGAGCGCCAGGCAGGGAAGCTAAGGGCAAAACACTATGATGTCGTTGTTGGCGGCGTTACCGCGTACTCGACGCTGGGGCGCTTTGCAGACCCGGTGCTCAATACAATGATGCGCTGGAGTGAAATTGATCTCGTCGCGGTACTATTCCATGAGCTTGCCCATCAACAGCTTTATATAAAAGACGATTCTGAATTTAATGAATCCTTTGCTACAGCAGTTGAGGAATTCGGGATCGAACTGTGGCTGACCAGCCGCAACGAAACGCACCGGTTGGGGGAATATCGCAGCAATCGCGAGTTCAGGCAGCAGCTAATGGAACACGTTCAGTCAGCACGGGCCGAGTTAAAGAAGCTGTATGTCAGCTCGGTTGATGAACGTGAAAAGCGCGAACAAACACAGATGCATCCTGACCGCGTTACGACAGGCGGCGAGCCAGGAAGTCGATCGAACGACGCCGCACTCCAGGCTGGCTCGAGGCGCCGCTTAACAATGCCAGCCTGATTCCGTTGCCGCTGTATCAGGGGCGGCTTGCTGAGTTTCGTGAATTGCTGCAGGAGTGCGACGAGGATTTGCACTGTTTCTACGGACAGGCTGAGGCGCTCGCCAAGTAACGGGGTCGAACCGCTAACGTTTCTTAGCGGTTCGACCCCGTTATTTTTGCTTAGCGGATTTGTAGCATCAATTGCCGGTCGCCTCGCCTTACGAGCAGGAACAGGATGCGATTGCCCTGGGCGACTGCCCGCAGCTCACGCAGATCCTGAACCGGGCGGCGATTGACCGCAATTATGACGTCGCCCGACCGCAGACCACGCTGCGCTGCAGGGCTGCCGGGTTCGACTTCCGTCACGACAACGCCGCCAACGGTGCTGGTCGAACTGGTTGCAAACTGCGCTCCGGCAAGGCCAGGGTGTATCTCAGTGCCGGCACTACGGGATACCGATTGCTGACCAAGCGTTGCAGTCACTGAGTGGGACGTGCCGTCGCGGACAAATTCAATGCCTATTTCCTCGCCCGATCCCTTGAGGCCGATCGCGTTTGCCAGCTCACGGCTGTTATCGATCTTCTTATCGTCCACCCGGGTGATGATGTCGTCCACCTGCAAACCGGCTTCCTCGGCCGCGGAACCGGGCTCGATATTGGATACCAGTGCCCCACTATCCACCTCGGCGCCCAGCGCTTTGGCACTTTCCTCGTCAATTGTCGTAATCGTGACACCCAGCAATCCCCGCCGGACCTCACCGAAGTCGAGGATTTGACGCATGATCGACCGGGCTATTTCAGACGGCACCGCAAAACCGATGCCGACATTATTACCAGTGCGGCTGATAATCACCGAGTTGATGCCGATGAGCTCACCGTGCATGTTGACGAGTGCGCCTCCCGAATTACCGGGATTGATGGAGGCATCGGTCTGGATAAAGTCCTCGTAGCCGTTACTGCTAATGCCTGTTCGACCAAGCGCACTGATGATGCCGGAAGTCACGGTATGGCCGAGCCCGAACGGATTGCCGATAGCGATGACAAAGTCACCGACTTCGACGTCGTCGGAGATGCCGATCGGCAACTCCACGAGATTCTGAGGGTCCACTTTGATGACCGCGATATCGGTCGCAGCATCGGATCCGATCACCACGGCGTCGAGGGAGACCTCGTTGATCAGGGAAATCTGAATCTTGTCGGCGTTTTCAACGACATGGTGATTAGTAAGTATGTAGCCGTTCTCCGCATCTACGATGACACCGGAGCCGGCGCTGGCCACCTCGCGTTCGTCGGGTATGCCGAAAAACCGCCGAAAGGTGTCGTCGCCAAACGGAGAGCGTGTCGTTATTGTTTGACTGACACGGATATTGACGACGGCTGGTGCAACCCTCTTCACCAGCGGGGCAAGACTCGGCATGGGCTGACCGCCAACCTCATCGGGCAAAGCAGCAGCGCCAATCGCCGCCATTGGCAAAAGTACGGCGGCCCAAAGAAACTTAAATTTCGTGCTCATAAACGAGATTTCCTCGATCGATCATCGCATGCGGGATCGACACTACCCCTAAATGGCTGAATCGGCCATGAACGTGAACGATATCCGCTTTAGCGAGCATGATATCCGCTTTAGCAGAGGACAACGAGACTTGTCGAAAAGTTCCGACTGGCCTACAGGATTGCCACCGGCGCATCACTATGAGATGCGCGGCGGCGGGTGGTGGTCGCAATTTTCGGTCGCGTTTTCCCTCGATTCTGTCAGGCGGCTTCTACGGTAATACGTCGCGCCAAAACCTCGGGCTGCTTCGGAATGGTGACCTCGAGAACGCCATTGCTGGTCTTAGCGCTAATGCCTTCGGCGTCCGCTGTTTCCGGGAGCGTAAACCGGCGGTAAAATTTTCCGCTGATTCTTTCTACCCTCTTGACGCCTTCAAATTCATCGCTGGTTTCGCCGCGCCGTTCGCCCGACAGGCTCAGAACGCCGGCATCCATACTGACTTCGATTTTGGCCGGGTCGACGCCGGGCACGTCGGCCTGGAGTACAAATCTGTCTTTTTCTTCAACAATATCAACAGCCGGCACCCAATCGGCTACCGTGTTGTCAGCGCCGGGCAACGCTGCACGGCGGTCCGCAAGAGGCAGCAGGTCACGCTGCATGAGATCGAAAAGTGACCATGGTTCATATCTGCGTATATTCATTTTCAACTCCTAAAATACCAGCACATCTTCTACTCATAAGGCCCTGAAAAGGCCGTGAGAAAATGCATCATTGCGGAGTGACATAAGGCGGGGGAAGGGC
>PVMK01125672.1_pt1 | contig 15239 bp, 14 predicted proteins | sample 1853481 | NCBI WGS metagenome assembly PVMK01 (sample SAMN08533507, study PRJNA380276) | Marine sediment metagenome, whole genome shotgun sequencing project.
CTGGCGCAACCAGCTGATATCGGGCCTTGGTTTGTAAGCGATGTCGCCGATCGTTTTCCGTATGTGGGCACGCTGAGCGAACCCCATCTCCGCCTGAAAATCCTCCTCCAGGGTCAGGTGTCCTGCGCCGATATCCCATAAGTCCGTTCTCCAGAACCCTTTGGCATGGTAGGCATTTCCGTCCCCACTCACATTCGAGGTGGCCGAAACCATGAAAAATCCGTCAAAAATGAAATTATCGAAGAGAACCACACGGGTATCGATGCCAGCGGTCCGATTGAAGCCGCCATCCCCGGAGCGGGTGGTCAAAATGGCTCCGATGTTAGAGCGGGAAAATAAGTCATATCGCAGGCGAACGACGGTGAAGTTGTTCGATCCGATATCGCCCTCTTCCTCTGCCTGTACATTCAAAGCACCAATGGAAAGGGCGCTCATTTTGCCGGTCAGCTTGGCACCCCCAAACAGAGGAATTCGCTGCCCATCGGAGGTCAGTCCGATACGGCGGCTAAAGAAGACACGGAAGGTATCTCCCGGGTTCTCATTTATCCGCGCCGCGAAATCGAAGAATGAGGCTCCTTCAAAAAAGAATTCTCTTTTCTCCGGGAAAAAAAGCTGGCTTCGAGGATTCCCGAAATTGACCCGCTGCGCATCCAGTTCCACTTCCGCAAAGTCGGTGTTGTAGGTGAGATCAGCGGTTAATGTGGAAGAGACTCTGATCTTAAAATCGTCGATCCCCACCTCTGATCGATTTTCCCAGCCAGCGGTTCCGCTCTTTCCCACTCCTCCTAGAACATAGGGCTTCAGTCGCCAGCGATTACCCAGTTCGACATTCTCCAATCCAATCAGGTGCCCTGCTCGTGAAACCGCCTCAAACTGAAAGTCGCGATCCCATGAATTCCAATAGACAAATTCGTTCTTGCGTCGAATCACTCGCTGAAACTCGAGGCCGATCTCACCTTCAGAGGCCTTGATTCGAAGAGTAGTGAAGGGAATTTCCACTTCCACACTCCACCCTTGGTCATTGCGATGGGCGGCGACATGCCAAACCTCGTCCCAGGCCGAGTTCACCTCACTGCCTTCGTTAATGACCAGTGCATCGTATAGAGTTCCCAGTGAGTTGGTCGCAAACAAGAAGGCGTTGCGGTGGTCGTGAAAAGAGTCCAGTAGAATCCAAATGCTGTCGTCTTTCGTCAAATCTCCATCTCTTCGAAGCTCTGTTGCCACGATGTTCTGTGGGGAGGAATCGGCGCAGAAGATGCCCAGAAACAGGCTGTGTCGGGTGTAAACGACCTTGACAACGGTGGACTCGGAAGCCTCTTCACCGGCGGTAGGTTCTTTCTGTGTAAAGGGCTCGGTCTGAGAAGCGGCCTCCCACACTTCGTCATTCAATAAGCCGTCCAGGGTTGGGGCCGTTTCCGAAAAGTGGGCACGAAGAACCTGGTCTCCGTGCGACGGCGATGAAAAAAGAGGGGTCCATGCCAGCAAAAAAACAGCAGAAAGGATCGCTCTTTTTCCTACCCTCAGGACGCCTACACTCATTCCTGCGTCAATTGGTAGATAAAGATGGCTGCGCGCTTGGCCATAAGGGGAAGAGAGCTCAGATCTACCGATTCTTCGACCGTGTGGCCCCCGGATCCCACCACTCCTAACCCGTCCAAGGCGTCCAGATAGGGTGCGACGAAGGAGACATCAGCAGCTCCCCGCTGTCCGGGATCCACGGCTTCGACGGGCCCGTATCCCAGGCTCCGACTGACCTGATCGAGCTGCCTGAGAAGCTCATAGTTGCCGGGTGTTGGACTCATGGCTGGATAAGAGTCCTGGAAGGAAACGGTGGCGGAGGTGTGGGGAAGGCTTCTCGCAGCGATGGTACGCATGCGCGTCTTGGCCCTCTCTCGCTGTTCTTCCGATATAAAGCGCAGGTCTCCTGCAACAACCACAGTTTCCGGGATCACGTTCGTCTTTCCGAAGGCGTCACCCCGGCTCTGAACCGGATCGTACTGTGCAGTCGTCCCTCCCAGAATGATGCCCGGGCTGAAGGTGAGATACTCCTCTCCCCGGAGCTCGTCGTAGAAGTTCTTCAGGATACGGGAGGCTTCGTAGATGGCGCCGCTGCCGAAATCCTCCTGGAAAATAAGTGAGGAATGGCCAGGTCTCCCGGTGACCCGAAGTTCCCATCCGGTAAACCCGCGGCGAGCTACGGTGGCGGTGCCGATACCCCCAACCCCACCTTCAAAGCCCAGGGCCACGCTGTTGCGACGTGCGGCATCGAGCAGATCACGGCGGCTGAGACTGAGCGGATCACCCGTGTCTTCTTCGTCGCCGGTCAAGAAGACGGTGATGCTGGTATCTTCCAACGCTCCAACGACTTGCAGTGCTTTTAGAGCGTAGAGAATGACCACGTTTCCACCCTTCATGTCCTCGACCCCAGGACCCTTGGCGATGGTGCCAGAACGCTCGAATCGTTGGAATGGGCTGTCTTTTTCAAAAACCGTATCCAGGTGTCCAATCAAAAGGAGACTCTTGCCACGATTTCCACTTCGTTCAGCGATGAGGTGGCCGGCCCGGTCGACACGGTCCATCGAAATCCAGCGGGTCTGGAATCCGAGGGCGTCCAGTTCAGACCGGAAAACCTGTCCCACTGCACGCACGCCTTCCTGGTTCATGGTGCCACTGTTGATATTGACTACCTGCTCCAACAAGGCAATTGCTTCTTCAGTGGTGGAATCGATGTATTCGAGGATCCGGCCCTCAATGGGTGAACGGATCTGGGCCGAGGAAAGTGTCGGTGTGGTGGCGAGAAGCAACAAGGAAGTCAGGGAAGTTGCTATGAGCCAGAACCATTTCATTTCGATGTCGTTCCTCGATCTACTCACCCAAGCCCCATTCGCGCAACCTCTCCATGACTCGGACAGGTTCCTAGTGTAAGGAAACTTCTGAATCTCTTAAAGAATCTTGATATTCTAAGTGATCAGACGGGAGGAGAAAAGCCCCAAAGGAATGAATATGAGATCCAAACAGTTCGGTCTCTTGGGTGCTGTGGTTTTCCTCATCCTGGTGTTCGTCGCACTGGGGATGCGAAACCGCTTTGCCGGTTCCGTTGAAGCGCAAGAACCACCTGCCGGATCCGCCGACCTTTCTCCGGCCGCTCAGAGCTCGGTCCCGGAGCAAGAGCGTGAGCCCAATCGCCTGATTCACGAGAAGAGCCCCTACCTGTTGCAGCATGCCAGAAATCCGGTTGACTGGTATCCCTGGGGAGAGGAAGCGTTCAGCAAGGCTCGAAAAGAGAACAGGCCAATTTTTCTTTCCATCGGATATTCGACGTGTCATTGGTGTCACGTGATGGAGCGTGAATCCTTTTCCAATCCTCAAATCGCCGCCATCATGAACCAGCACTTTATCAATATCAAAGTGGATCGAGAAGAGAGGCCGGATGTGGACCAGGTCTACATGGCTTTCGTACAGGCTTCCACGGGTAGTGGGGGTTGGCCCATGTCGGTCTTGGTGACCCCGGAACTGGAGCCCTTCTTCGGAGGCACCTATTTGCCTCCAAAAAGGTTTGAGAACCTGCTTCTCAAGGTTGCCGATGAGTGGCAAAACAATCGGGAAGCCATTCTACTGTCGGCCGGGAGAATCACCGACCAGCTCAGAGCTTTCGGGGATTTTCAGGGAGACGGCGACCTGAAATTGGAGAAGGAGTTGCTTGACCGCACTTATGAATGGTACGAAGCCAACTATGATTCCGCTCAGGGAGGATTTGGAGGAGCTCCCAAGTTTCCGCGACCTGTCAATTTCAACTTCTTGTTGAGCTACCATGACCGCACCGGGAAGATGCAGGCACTTGAAATGACAGCTCGGACACTGGAGAAAATGGCTCAAGGAGGGATTCACGACCACATCGGCGGGGGCTTCCATCGCTATTCGACGGATGACCGTTGGTTTCTCCCTCACTTCGAGAAGATGCTTTACGATCAGGCTCAGCTTGCCAGCTCTTATCTGGACGCTTATCAGATCAGCGGTCATCCTCTCTTTCAGGATGTGGCGCGGGGTATTTTTGATTATGTGTTGCGGGACATGACCGGGGAAGAAGGGGGTTTTTATTCAGCGGAGGATGCCGATAGTGCGGTCAGCCATGAGCATCCCGACGAGCACGTCGAGGGTCGATTCTACGTCTGGACCTACCAGCAGATCGTCGAGCTTCTGGGCGAAGATGCAACCCCCTTCAGTGAGTACTATGGAGTTCAAAAGGAAGGCAATGTCGAGCGGGACGTCTTTGGGGAGTTTAAGAAACAGAACTTGTTGTTTATCGCAGCAGGAGAGGTGAGCAAGTCTCAAGAGGAGCTGAAGGACGTCTTCGAGAAGAGCCGGGAGAAACTTCTGAAGGCTCGGGAGAGAAGGCCTCGTCCTGGTCTGGATGATAAGGTTCTCACAGCCTGGAACGGTCTCATGATTTCCTCGCTAGCGAGAGGCTACCAGGTCTTGCAGGAGGAGAAATACCTCAGAGCCGCTGAAAGGGCTGCCACACTCATCACCGAAAAGCTCTATGACCCGAAAACTGGGCGTTTGAAAAGACGTTATCGAGAAGGGGAAGCGGCCATCGACGGCTTGGTAGACGACTACGCTTTCTTCATTCAAGGGCTACTGGATCTGTACGAAACTTCACTGGACGGTCGCTGGCTTATCCTGGCCATGGAACTGACCGAAACCCAGAATCGACTTTTCTGGGACTCTGACAACGGAGGCTTTTACAGTACGGCGGGAGAGGATCCGTCGATTTTGATCCGCATGAAGGAAGACTACGATGGTGCTGAGCCTTCGCCCAACTCCATCGCGGTCCTGAATTTGCTCCGTCTTTCTCAAATGACGGGGAACAAGACGTGGAGAGAGATGGCACAGCGGTCGATTCAAGCCTTTGAGAGGAGGCTGCTCGCTACGCCCCACGCTATGCCTCAGATGATGGCGGCGGTCAATTTTTATCTGGATAAGCCCAAACAGATTCTCATTGCAGGTCAGAGAAATTCGCCCGATACAACGGCGATTCTGCGCGAGGTCCACAAGCGGTTCATTCCCAACAAGATCCTCGTTCTAGCCGATGGGGGTCCTGCTCATCAGCGCCTGAACGCCAGTCTGGAGATTCTGGATAGCCTGCGACAGGTTGACGGCAAAGCCACTGCTTACATCTGCGAAGACTATGTTTGCAAACTTCCCACCAACGATGTAGCCGTAGTAGCACGTTTGCTGGATGAGTAAATGGAAGTGAAGATAGGAACCTGTACCGTGGAATTGGTGACCGGTGACATAACCAGCCAAGAGAGTGATGCCATCGTCAATGCCGCCAACAGTCGGCTGGCCGGAGGCGGGGGCGTCGATGGGGCCATTCACCGGGCTGGAGGGCCAAGCATCATGGCCGAGACGCGTCAAAAATATCCTCAGGGTTGTCCTACCGGTGATGCCGTGATTACGGGTGCGGGTGATCTCGTGGCCCAACACGTGATCCACACCGTAGGGCCGGTCTGGAGCGGCGGGCTGCGCAGCGAGGAGGAAAAGCTGGCCAGCGCCTATCAAAGGAGTCTCGAGCTGGCCATCGACAACGGTTGTGGCAGTGTTGCATTTCCCTCCTTATCCACGGGAGCTTACCGCTATCCGGTGGATTTGGCCGCTGGAACCGCCCTCAACACGGTTCTCTCTTTCCTGGAGAAGAATCACCAACCGAAAGTGGTGCGCTTTGTCCTCTTTGACGATCCCACTCACGCTGCCTATGCGGCGGCCTGCGGAGTATAGTGGGGGCTGATAACAGGCCCTGACCCTCCTGACCTCCTGACCGCAGACCCGCTAACAACAGACCACAGACCATAGACAACATTGTCGCAGACCATTGTTGGGACTTGGAACCTGGAACGGGCGAGCGCGCTCCGAAATCAGGTTGCTGAAGTGGTCCGGGCTTGATATGGTCTCAGGCGGACTTTACACACACAAAGCCGGGACTATGCATAAATTGTCTACTACAGTGCCGCAATCATCCACGCTGACTTCGTTGAGCTTCCTTGGGCTCCTCGGCGTACTGCAAGAGTACGCCTGCGGGGCCCTTCATCGCTCGCCTTGTCATCGTGGCCCCTGTGGCACTTCGTCCACGAAAACTTATGCATAATCCCGGCTAGAACGAAAGGAGACATTATGTCCGTATCTCTTCCTGATTTATCGTATTCTTCGGAGGCCCTGGAACCTCATATCGACAAGGCGACCATGGAAATCCATCACGGTAAACACCACGCTGCTTACGTCGCCAATCTCAACAAAGCCATCGAGTCGACACCGGAACTCGAGGGTAAGAGTCTTGAAGAATTGTTGGCCAATAACTGCTCTGCCGTTCCAGAAAATGTTCGCACGGCGGTGAGAAACAACGGCGGCGGCCACTCCAACCACTCCCTGTTCTGGCAGATTATAGGACCCGGTAAAGGTGGTGAGCCGGTAGGAAAACTTGGGGAAGCCATCAAGAGCAGCTTCGGCGGTTTTGAAGCATTCAAGGAAAAGTTTGCCGCTGCTGGCATGACACGCTTCGGTTCAGGATGGGCCTGGTTGTTAAAGGATCTGCAGGTCGTGTCCACAGCCAATCAGGATAGCCCTCTGATGGAAGGAAAAATCCCCATCATTGGTCTGGATGTCTGGGAACATGCTTACTATCTCAACTACCAGAACCGTCGAGCCGACTACATCAATGCTTGGTGGAATGTCGTCGACTGGGAGGCAGCCGAAGAGCGATTTAACTCCTGATAATCTTTTCAGCATAGTCCGGGCTAGGCAGTTTGAATCCATCCGGGTTAAGCGATGGCGGAATTTAGCCTGAGAAGGGTGACCTTGTTAGCGGGGGCGATCACAAGCAGTTGGATTGCTCTGCTTGTGATCGATTGCCTGCCGACTGAGACTTTTGCCCAGTACACCAAGAAAACTCTGGTCGCCCACCGGGGGGCTTCCGAGGATGCTCCCGAGCACACGCTGGAGGCCTACCGGTTGGCGATTGAGCAGGGCGCTGACTACGTCGAGCAGGATTTACAGATCACCAAGAATGGTGTTTTGGTGTGTCTCCATGATTTGACCCTGGAGCGCACCACCAACATCGAAGAAATTTTTCCCGATCGTTATCGCGAAGTAAGTCACTCCGGAGTGAGTGAGAAGCATTGGTTCGTTTACGACTTCACCCTGGAGGAACTCAAACGACTGGATGCCGGTTCCTGGTTCCACAAAAGATTTTCGGGTGTGCGGATTCCTACCTTGCAGGAGGCCATCCAGGAGATTCGGGGTAAGGCGGGTCTGTTTCCCGAAATCAAGACCCCTGAAGTCTACGGTCTGCATGGCTTTGACATGGAACGGCTGGTTATGGCTGAACTCCAGAGGCATGGTCTGGATCAGCCCGGTGCAGATCCGGACACACCCGTCGTGATTCAATCCTTCAGTGCTGACAGTTTGCAGAAAATGGCGGGGGAAATGAAAGTTGCCCTGCCGCTGGTCATGCTGCTGGGAGAACGCAACAGGCAGTGGGTGTCCCCGGCTGGACTTCAGAAGGTCAAGGAGTTTGCCGTAGGTATCGGGCTGGACAAAAGCATCCTCCGGGGCAACCCTACCATCGTGGATTGGGCTCGCAACGCGGGACTGAGTGTCACCCCCTATACGTTTCGAACCTCCGAGGTGGGTAAGGGATTCTGGAACGTTCGAGCGGAGATGGCTTACTACCTCTACACTCTCGATGTAGACGCCCTGTTTACCAACAACCCAGATCAGTTCCCTGATCCTTAGTACTCGATTTTCTAAATACGGTAACATTTACGGATGGGTCTTGCGAGACGAGGGGCACAGAGATCGCCCGCAATCCCCATTAGCCCAAACCAGCGTTGAGGAGTTCAAGTTCCTCCTTGGGGCAGCGAAGTGGGCGGTGTCCAACCTCGTAATGACCAGTGGTCTCAAGAAGAAGTGAAGGAGTGGTTCGAATGGCTGAACGGATCAATGGACTCTCGGCTGAACCGTTGAAGAAACGGTTGGGCTTCTTCGAGCGTTACCTGTCGCTTTGGGTTGGGCTGTGCATGATCGCTGGTGTACTCCTTGGCCAGGGTGCACCGTCTGTGACGGGATGGCTTAGAGGTATCGAGTTTGCCGAAGGGAGCCAGGTGAATCTAGCCATAGCAGTTCTCCTTTGGCTGATGATTACTCCAATGATGATGCGGGTGGATTTCCGCGTGGTGAAGAACATCGGAAAGAAACCGCGAGGCCTTCTCATCACACTTTTCGTCAACTGGTTGGTCAAACCGTTTTCGATGGCCCTCCTCGCTACCCTGTTTTTTCGCTGGGTGTTTTCTTCCTGGATTGACCCGGTCGAAGCAGAGCAGTACATAGCCGGCTGTATCATTCTGGCGGCTGCTCCCTGTACGGCGATGGTATTCGTCTGGAGCTACCTTGCCGACGGCGATCCGGCCTACACGCTGGTCCAGGTTTCTGTGAACAACTTGATTATGTTGCTTCTCTTCATCCCGATCGTTCAGTTTTTGGTGGAAGGCGTCTCATCACTGACCGTTCCCTTCAAGGTGTTGCTTTATGCGGTTATCGTGTTTATTGTGATTCCCCTGTCGGTGGGCATGATCCTGCGCACGGTGTTGATCCAAAGGCGTGGACAGAAGTGGTTCGAGAAAGAGCTCCTGCCGAAGTTTGCACCTGTGACTACCACGGCCCTTTTGGCAACGCTGGTCCTCATTTTTGCTTTTCAGGCGGACAACATTGTCAACAAGTCTTTCCACGTAGCTTTGATCGCGGTCCCGATCATCGTTCAGGTCTATTTTAACTCGTCTCTCGTCTACGGCCTGATGAAGTTTTTCAAGGTGGAGTACGCCGTAGCGGCTCCGGGCGCTCTGATCGGGGCGAGCAATTTCTTCGAATTGGCGGTAGCAACCGCCATCGCGCTATTCGGGCCCGAGTCCGGCGCGGCCCTGGCCACCGTGGTTGGGGTCTTGGTAGAAGTGCCGGTCATGCTGTCCGTCTGTGGAGTGTGTAACCGAACGCGGCACTGGTTTCCGCCGGAGTCGGAGGATTCGTTCAGCAGTTGAACCAGGCTACCAAGAGGGCGGTCACTTGACAGGTGACTCTTTTGGGTGCATTGCTGAATTCGATCGTTGGATTTTGATTCCTGAAAGGAAGTGATTCGCGGTGGGTCAATACGTCGGCTCGGTAGATCAAGGGACAACCAGCACCCGTTTTATGATCTTTGACGGTCAAGGGCAGGAAATGGCCAGACATCAACTGGAGCACCAGCAGATTCTTCCCCGCCCGGGCTGGGTCGAGCATGACCCTCTGGAAATCGCCCAGCGAACAGCGCAGGTCATCGAGGTGGCAATGCAGCAGGCTCGCATCCCGGCCTCTGAGCTCTCGGCCATCGGAATCACCAACCAACGGGAAACCACCGTCGTTTGGAATCCCAAGACCGGCACACCTTGGTACAACGCAATCGTTTGGCAGGATACTCGAACCGACTCCATCATTGCTGCGCTTCAACGGAGTAGTAAGGGGAAGGTCGTCCAGAAAAAATCAGGACTGCCCCCGGCGACCTACTTTTCGGGGGCCAAAATTCAATGGATTCTGGAGAACGTGGAGGGTGTTCGTGAGGCCGCTGGGAGAGGAGAAGCCATTTTCGGAAATATCGACAGTTGGATCATCTGGAATCTGACCGGAGGTTCTGACGGAGGCGCCCATCTCACCGATGTCACCAATGCCAGCCGGACCATGCTGATGAATCTTCAGACTTTGGATTGGGATGACGAGTTACTCGACTTCTTCTCTGTCCCCCGACAGATGTTACCGCAGATTCGACCCTCCTCCGACCCCGGCCTTTACGGGATGAGTCGCAAGGACGGTCCCTTCAAGGGTGAGGTTCCCATATCCGCAGACCTGGGAGACCAGCAAGCCGCAACTGTAGGCCAGGTCTGTATCTCACCCGGGGAAGCAAAAAATACCTATGGCACGGGCAACTTCATGCTCTTGAATACCGGTGATCAAAGGGTCTGGTCCTCATCGGGTCTTCTCACGACCGTTTGCTACAAGATGGGATCCCAACCTGCAGTTTTTGCCCTCGAGGGTTCCATCGCGGTCACCGGTTCGGCGGTTCAATGGCTTCGAGATCAGCTGGGTATTCTCAATCAGGCAAGTGATGTGGAGTCTTTGGCAAAGACCGTTGAAGATAGTGCTGGAATCTATTTCGTGCCGGCATTTTCAGGTTTGTTTGCTCCCTACTGGCGTTCCGATGCACGGGGAGCTATTTTGGGGCTCTCCCACTACCACAGTCGGGCTCACCTGGCCCGAGCAACTCTTGAAGCCATCTGTTATCAAACTCGGGATGTGCTGGATGCCATGGTCAAAGACTCGGGCGACCGGCTGGCCATCCTGAAAGTTGACGGAGGAGCGACGGTAAACGATACCCTCATGCAACTTCAGGCCGACATTCTGGGTGTTCCGGTAGTCCGCCCTGTTGTGACTGAAACCACGGCACTGGGTGCCGCCTACGCAGCGGGTCTGGCTGTTGGCTTTTGGAAGAGTTTGCAGGAGCTGAAGAAAAACTGGAGAGCGGAGAAACAGTGGGAGCCCCGTTGGAGTGAGGAAAAGCGCCAGGAGGGTTACCATGGCTGGAAGAAAGCCGTGCAACGCACTTTGGGCTGGATCGAGGATGATTCGGCCTAGGAGTCCAATGGACACAGTTGGTCCAAGCGATGAGTTTGTGTTTAAATAGCTGATGACGGCGGTTCTCTGGACCTTGAGGCTGAAGCCTGCCAAGTTCCTCCTCTTCCCGCCCACCGGCTGAATGATCTTGCCCGTGGGTGTCAAGGTGCTATTTCGGGTGAGTTCAGGAAAGAGTCTATGAAGCGAAATACAGTTTCTCTCCTCAAAGAGGTTCAGGGAGGGATTCTGATCGTGGATGGTGAACCGGCCCTTCAGCAAAAGATCGTCCATCTGTTGGGAGAACCAGCACATCGGGTGGAAACGACCCCAAGCAGTGAACTGGATCTGAAGGCATTGCAGGAGAAAGCCTATGAGGTGGTGGTGCTGGACCTCAGGAAATCCCGGTCCCAGGGGTTCCGTCTCCTGAAACGGATTTTGCAGGCCCAACCTTGGATCTCTGTGATTATGGTGGCCAAGAACGGCGGCCAGACAGCCCGCCAGAAGGCCATCCAACGGGGAGCCTACTTTTACCTTGTGCCACCCCTCTCGGACAGTACGCTGGACCTTGTACTGAGAAACGGTGTCGAGCGAGCCCGGCTCCTTGCCGAAAACGAGTCGCTCAAGGATAAGGTCATCTTCGATGACCAGACCGAAGCTTACAACAGGCGCTATATGGATATGTGTCTGGACGAGGAGATCGAGCGCTCGAGCCGCTATGACCATCCCTTCTCCATCCTGTTCCTTGATCTGGACCACCTCAAGGAAGTCAACGATCGCTACGGGCACATCTATGGGAGCAAGGTTCTTCGATCGGTGGCTATCTTGCTTCGGGGAAGGCTTCGAAAGAGCGATAAGATCTTTCGCTTTGGCGGAGACGAGTTCGTCGTAACCTTACCGGAGACCGACTCGCAGCAGGCTCTTGTCGTTGTACAAAGACTGAGTGGGGCCCTGAAGCGGCACCGCATTCTGGTCCGCAGAGGGGTTCGAGCGATTATCACGGCCAGCTTCGGTCTCGCTACATATCCTTTCGATGGGAGTAGTCCAGAGGCACTGATCCGCCAGGCCGACAGGCTCATGTACCAGGCGAAAAGGGCGGCCCGAGATCGGGGATTGTCTCTGGATGTCCAGGCTAAATGAGGCTTGCGAATGGGATGCACTAGTGGCTCGTTTCCTAAATAGCATGGCAATCGCCGATGAGGCTTTCGCGCCGAAATCGCGAAGCGAGGAGAAGTCGATGTGTTAACATCGGCGACGACGAGCGACAAAGAGTTCGGCCGCAACCCCATCGGCCCGAAGGGTTGCGGCGAGACGGCCCCGCTTCCATTGTCGCTCCTCCTTGCCAATGCACACACATTGACTCGTCGTCGCTTCGCGAAAATCGGAGCCGTCGCGCTCGCAACGATTGCTATGTTATTTAGGAAATGAGCCACTAGAGGAGAGGAAGGAGGTATCATGGAGTATTGGCTTGAGTTTTCATACTTTTTCCCAGTAGCTTTCCTGATATGACTCACGGCGTGAATCCTGGCCCTGGAGGGTGCCGTGTTGTTTACCCCAAGCTTATTGTTTCTCTTCCCCGCGTTGGATCCGGCCTTTCCTCGGCTGGATGTTAATCAGGCCATCGCTTTGGGTTTGATTGTGGAATTCGTTGGGTATTCCAGTGCCGCAACAGCCTACTGGAGACAACGTCGCATTGCTTTTGAGGTCGCCGGTCCGGTGCTTAAAATCACCCTGCCCACAGCAGTTCTGCTGGGCTGGATTGGCTCGGCAATTCCGGACCGATGGCTGCTTCTTTCTTTCGGCCTCATTCTGTTCGGTCTTGCCTTTGTGTTCTTGAAGTTTCATCGAGTGAAACACCCTCTCCACTGTCCCTGCTGACTGGAGAAGGAGACGGTCCCTGGAGATCGGGGCCGCGAGGCAAAAAGGCTGGTCGATCGAGCGGGTACACAGTACGACTATAGTTTCAAGTTTGGGGCTACGGAGGCATCTGTTTCAGCACTGGGTGGAGCTTTCGTCGGTCTTACCGGGGTGGGTCTGGGTGAGATCATGACCACGCTTCTTGCCGTCAGACACCGCTTCCCTTTACATCTTGGCACTGCAACGAGTGTCTTTGTGGTCGCCCTGACCGTTCTGGCCGCGGCGCTGACCCATTCCTACTTTCTCTTCCAGAATGACCTTGGACTGCCCTGGAATCTGGTTCTGGTGATGGTCTTGGCAGTCCTGGTAGGAGGCCAGATCGCTCCTCGATTGGCCAGCAAATTCTCCGAGGTGTTCCTGAAAAGAGCCCTGGTTACGATGTTTGTTTTCGTAGGGTTCATCATGATCTGGAGGTCATTTTAAACGAGGGTTTCCTTACACAAGGACGCGAGAACATCACCAGATAACTGGGACCCCTGTCTAGCCCGCTCCTCAGCCTCCTTGGACTCATCGGAGGTTCGTGCTTGCCCGCTCACTTGCGGACCCATTAATTTGCTACCTTATAAATAGGAAATCCGATGAGAAGTAAAGAGTGTCCTCTGGACCAGCACGAATTGGAACTTGTTCCCCTCTTGAAGGGTGTTGATTTCGACTCCATTCAGGATATCCTGAACAGCTCCCCGGTCAGGGAACTGAAAGCGGGTGAGGTGCTGATTCGGGCCGGGGAAGTGAACGAGTATCTCTATCTGCTTCTTTCCGGTCTTTTACGTGTCCACCTCGAGTTCAAGATGGACCCCGTTGCACTCCTGGAGCCAGGAGAAATCGTAGGTGATCTCTCTGTCATTGATGGCAAGCCTACTTCAGCTCATGTGGTCGCTGACCAGGATTGTCGTTTGCTTGCCCTCAGCGAGCAAAACATATGGTCACTGGTTAAGACTTCACACGCCGTAGCCTATAATTTCCTATCCATCCTGGCTCAGCGTTTGCGTAAGGGCAACACCACCAATTTGCACTACAAACGCGACGCCATCATGGATGCTTTGACGACCCTGTATAACCGTCGCTGGCTCGACACCATGCTGCCACGACAGATGGAGCGCTGTAAGTCGGATGGTCATGACCTCTCCATACTGCTTATTGATATCAATAATTTCAAACCCTATAACGATACCTACGGACACCTGGCTGGGGACCGGGTCCTTTATACCGTGGCTCGCACCCTCATGGCCAACGTGCGCCCCGGCGATATGATTGCACGCTATGGCGGAGACGAGTTCGTGGCCTTGTTGCCCGACGCCGACGAGGTTCGGGCGAGTGAGATCGGTGAGCGTTTACACACGGCAGTCAGTGAGGCTACGGGGGGATCAGACTGGCGTGATCTTCCCTCTGTGACCATCTCGGTCGGATTGGCTCAGATGACCCCTGATCATACCCCTCACGGACTGATCGAAGCAGCCGACGCCGAGCTCTATCGTGCCAAGGCGAATAGGAAGGAAGGTCGATGACCCAGAGCCAAGGAGCGCGAATCCTCATTGTCGACAGCGAGCCTCAGGCAAGTAAGATTCTCTCTGGCTGGCTGGAGGCGGAAGGATACGAGTGTGTCCTCGCTGGCGACGTCGATGAGGCCAGTGAACGGCTGGAGCAGGGAGGCTTCTCAGTTCTTTTGGCCGACATTGCGATACCTAAAAAATCAGGGCTTGAGTGGGTCGCAAAGATTAGGGAAGGTCATTCTGATGTGGCTGTCATCATGGTTGCGGGAGCAGAGGATCGTAAGAGGGTGATTGAGTTCTTGAAAGTGGGTGCCTATGGTTCTGTTGCCAAACCACTGGATCAGGATGAGGTGACCCTCCATGTTGCGAATGCCACAGAGCGATACCGTTTACTTTTAGCGAGCCAACAAATTCAGACCAATGGACATCCCAGTGTCCAGATTGGCCGGAGAGAAGAGAATACGATCTTGAGACTGGTCTGGGCTGCGGAGTGCCGCGATGAGGCTACGGGTGATCACATCCGGCGTATCGGATTGTACTCAGGTGCATTGGCGGAAACCCTGGGATGGGACAAGCAGTCCGCGGAAAACATCCGGCTTGCTGCAACCATGCACGACATCGGAAAAATTGGCATCGCCGATGGAATCTTGCTGAGGGCGGAGAGGCTGACGTCGGAGGAATTTTCGGTACTCAAGCGGCACACGGAGATGGGTGCCAGAATTCTGGAAGGGTCCGACATTCCCATGCTCCAAATGGCGAGAGATATTGCCCTGTGCCACCATGAAAGGTGGGATGGTTCAGGATATTCTCAGGGACTGGCCGGAGAAGAGATCCCAGAAAGTGCACGGATTGTCGCTATCCTGGATGTCTACGATGCACTCTCACACCCCCGAGTTTACCGCCCTGCTCACCCTGACGATGAGGTCACCGCTATCATGGCCGACGGGAGAGGCAAGCACTTCGATCCCAAGAGTTTCGACGCCTTTCTCGAGGTGAAACCCACACTTCGGAGTATTCGCAGGCAGGTCGATGAAGAGGGCACTCCGTTTTAGCGCCTGGCTAGTCTCCTCGGCCGCGGGCTTCCAAAAATGTCGCTGGCGTCATAGGGAGGCGGCGGATTCGAGTACCCGTAGCAGCGAACACTGC
>PVMK01188324.1_pt1 | contig 15237 bp, 12 predicted proteins | sample 1853481 | NCBI WGS metagenome assembly PVMK01 (sample SAMN08533507, study PRJNA380276) | Marine sediment metagenome, whole genome shotgun sequencing project.
TCTCGGATGCGCGTGCATCTTTTCTGTCGGTCATCTTCAAATATAATCTATTCCTCACCGCTCTCTCGAATCACCGTTATGATTTTTCCGACGATCTCTTTTACCTCGATGATTTTTATCAGAGTTTTTTGCTTGATCATCCCTCTTGCTATGGCCGCTGAAATGAGGTAAAAAAACTTGTGCAGTTTTGCCCCAAAATGCGGAGATAAGGACGTAAAAACAAAAAAGGGACTCCGGATATAGACATCCGAAATCCCTCTATAAACCATGGAGCCGACGGGCGGATTCGAACCGCCTGCCTGCTGATTACGAATCAGCTGCTCTACCAACTGAGCTACGCCGGCACAAAAAAAAGATCGTAGTTTGTTTATGTATCAAAATCAAGAACAAATATCACTTCAATCTTTGATTGAGCAAATCCCGAAAAGGAGCAAACCGATTGATTGCACGGGCCTTTCCGGGGCTGACAGGGCTTATCTTGCATACCGGATATATAAGAAACTGAAAGCTCCTGTTATTGCCATAGTTGCATCGACAAAAGATGCCGAGGTCTTTTTAGAAGACCTGCTGTTTTTTTTAAAAAAAACCAATACGCCTATCATATATTTTCCGCCCTATAATATTTTACCCTTTAAGGACCTTGCTTACCACAGCGAGACTGCCGCCAAGCGGATCCGTACACTTTACCGGCTGATCGCGGACCAAGTGCCGGCGATTGTGGTGACAACCGTAGATGCCTTACTGCATAAAATCATCCCCAAACAAGAAATAATTAATTATGCCGAGCTTATAATGAAAGGGGAAGAGATCGACCGGGATCTTCTGGTCAAAAAGCTGCTGTGCGGTGGCTATGTTCAATCCATGATCGTGGAAGAGCCGGGCGATTTTTGTGTAAGAGGCGGTATCCTTGACATTTTTTCACCACTTTACCCGGATCCTTTGAGAATTGAGTTGTTCGGAGATACGGTCGATTCCCTCAGATTTTTTTCTGCGGCGGATCAGCGGACAACGAAAAACATACCGAAGCCGTCATCCTTCCGGCCAAGGAAGCGATTCTGAAAACCGGGCATACAGATGAAATCATAACGCGCATAAGGGCACAGGCTTCAACGCTGGAGATCCCCGTAACCAAGGTCAGAGACCTGGTGAATCGTATCAAGACCCAAGGCGACTTTCCCGGGATCGATAGTCTGATTCCGCTTTTGTACCCCAAGCTCGCTTCCTTTTTTGAATATGTTCCGGAGCAGGCCCTTTATATGTTGATAGAGCCGGGGGAACTGGAAAAAGCAGCGGAAGAATTTCAAAAACAGACTTCCCATAATTTTATATCTGCGTGCAATAAAAACCGGCTCTGTGTTGAACCGCACAAACTCTATTTAGAGTGGACTCAAGCCCAAGAGATCCTCGGGCCCCAAAATCCCCTGGCGATTAAGATGCTTCCCATGTCTACAGTGCGCCTTGAAGGCCGGCAACCTGCCTTTCAGGTTGAATTTTCAGTTAAAGACAACACTACAATCGGCCTGGAACTTAAGCGTCGCCGGGAAAAAGCTCTTTTATCGCCGCTGGCAAACTGGATCAATGCTAAAAAGAAATCCGGAATCGCCATATTTTTAGTTTGCCATTCCAGTTTGCAGGCCCAAAGACTGCAATCCCTTTTAACACCCTACGGTATACAGTTAGGCTTTATTGAAAGTTTTTCAGATGCTGATCAAGGCAAAGGTCTTGCATACGTATGTCTGGGGCGGATTTCCTCCGGTTTTGTCTGGCCGGCCGAATCTGTAGCCGTTATTACAGAGGATGAAATATTCGGCGTAAAACACCGGCGGCCAAAGACGACCGCCAGAAAACCAAAAGCCGAGCTTTTGGCATTCGAAGATTTGAAAAAGAGCGATCTTGTCGTGCATGTTGATCATGGTATCGGACAGTATCAAGGTCTCGTAAAACTGCAACTCAATGGATCGGCCAATGATTTTCTCCTTATTATCTATCAGGGTGATGACAAGTTGTATTTGCCTGTCGATCGCATGAGCATGATTCAGAAATACATGGGGGTTGACAGTATTGAACCTGTGCTGGACAAGATGGGCGGCAAATCGTGGGCCCGGGTTAAAGCGCGGGTCAAAAAATCGGCGGAGAAGATCGCCGGGGAACTCCTTAAGCTATATGCTGAACGCAAAGTACAAAAAGGTTACGCCTTTGGCGAGATCGACAAGGAAGCACGGGATTTTGAGGCCGGCTTTCCCTATGAAGAGACCGCCGATCAGCTCCGGGCCATTGAAGAGGTTTTGCAGGATATGAAGACGCAGCTTCCCATGGACAGGCTTGTTTGCGGCGATGTCGGCTATGGTAAGACAGAAGTTGCTTTGCGAGCAGCTTTTACGGCTGTATATAATGGTAAGCAGGCCGCCGTTCTGGTTCCAACGACAGTCCTGGCCGAACAGCATTTTGCGACGTTTACCGGCCGCTTTGAACGTTATCCCGTCAATATAGCCTGCTTAAGCAGATTTCGCTCGTTGCGAGAACAGCGCAACATTGTCAAAAATCTTAAAAACGGACAAATTGATATCGTTATCGGCACGCACAGGCTTCTTCAGAAAGATGTGCTGTTTAAAGATCTGGGGCTTTTTGTGATTGATGAAGAACAGCGGTTCGGCGTCAGGCACAAGGAGAAGCTGAAAAAAATGCGCAGCACGGTCGATATTCTGGCCTTAACGGCAACCCCGATTCCCCGAACACTGCATATGTCTTTGATGGGAATTCGTGACATCAGTATTATTTCAACACCGCCTGAGCATCGTCGCTCAATTATCACCTATATCTCTGAATTCGATGAAGCCATTATTGTCGAAGCCATCCGCAAAGAGCTTGGCCGTGGCGGGCAGATCTTTTTTGTACACAACAACATTCATAAAATATGGGCAATTGCCAAGTATTTACAAAAGCTGGTGCCCGAGGTCAGACTTGATGTTGCCCACGGCCGGTTGGATGAAAATGAACTCGAAACTGTGATGCTGCGGTTTATGAACCGAGAAATCGATATGCTGGTATGCACTACGATTATAGAATCAGGCCTTGATATCCCTGCGGCAAATACTATCATCATCAATCGGGCCGACAGGTTCGGACTGGGCCAGATTTACCAGCTGCGTGGCCGCGTGGGCAGGGTTGACGAACAGGCGTACGCATATCTTTTTGTTCCAAGTGAAAGCCATTTGGGCAAGAATGCTCAGAAACGTTTGAAAGTGTTGATGGAACACAGTGATTTAGGTTCGGGTTTTCAAATCGCTATGAGTGATTTGAGGATCAGAGGGGGGGGAACAATCCTGGGGGCTTCTCAGTCCGGCCATATTGCTGCAGTAGGATATGACATGTTTCCTGCAGCTCATGGAAAACGCTATGGCCGAGTTAAAAGGAGATACAGTGCCTGAAAGCCTTGAACCGGAGATTAACATCGCCATGTCTGCATTTATACCGGAAGCTTATATGGCTGATATCGACCAGCGCCTTTCGGCATACCGTCGCCTGGCAAAAATGACAAAGCTTAAAGAGATGGCCGATTTTAAAGCAGAGTTGATTGATCGCTTTGGTGATTTGCCGCCTGAAACAGAAAGCCTTTTTTTAAAAATTACGCTTAAAGTGCTGTCAATCAAGGCCGGTGTGAAGCGACTCGATCTTGCAGACCGTCTGCTTTCACTCTGTTTTTCAGAAGCTCATCAAAAACAACCTGAGAAAATCGTAGATATGATTGCCGGGCAATCTAAGCGTTTTGAGTTTACGCCGGCCCATGTGCTGAAATCCAAACTGTCAAAAGGATCACTCGGCAGTCTTTTGTCTCAGACTAAAAACATCTTGAAAGAAATCACACAACGTGTTAACAGTTCAATATTTATGTAAATTTTATGTTAAAATGTTGATGAATTCGTAAAAGGTCGAATTCATCAGGTGTTTAGTATTTAGTGTTTTGTTTCAAATATATGCTGATATACCAGTTTGTTAAATAACCAAACACTAAACACCAAATACAAAATACTACCGTAAAATAATGAGAAACACTTATAATTTTATAATTTTGCTGGGCGTTTCATTGATGGTGTTGATCCTGGCCGCTTGTGCCAATCCTGATTCCGTGGACGAAAAAGAATATGTTATTCGGGTCGGAGACAGTCTCCTGACTGTATTCGATTTCAACAAAGCTTTTGAAATGGCTAAGACCGCTTATCCTCACAATGTAATGCAGGACCCGGTTGCTTTAAGGGAAACACGCTTAAGGCTTTTAAATCAGTTGACAGAGCAGATGCTTATTATGGAAAGAGCTAAAGAGCTTGGGATAGAAACATCTGAGATGGAAGTTGAAAAAACTATTTCAGATATAAAAAAAGACTATCCCGAGGATGCTTTCGAGCAGACGCTGCTTGAGTTTGCTGTGCCATATAATGTCTGGGAGGAAGGCTTAAGGAAACGCTTGCTCATAGAGAAGGTGGTTAACGTAGAGTTAAGCGAAAAAATCACCATTACTCCTGAAGAAATATCTAAATACTATGAGGGATATTACAAAGGAGACGGATTAACTTCAGACCTTAAAGACAGATCAAAAAATATTGATGAAATAATAATAACAAATTTGCGCAGGAAAAAGTTGGAAGAAGCATACAAATCGTGGATTAAAGAACTTCAAAAAAAATACACGATTGAAGTTAACAAAGTGCAGCTTGAGAAGATAACCGGCTAAACAGGACGGGAAGAATTGATATCGAGATGCAAGTCAGATATTTTCAAAGAATAGTTAAACATTCGGCTTTAGTGTTATTACACACTTTTCTTTTGTGTATGTTCAATTTCTATTTAATACCCGGAGCAGAAGGCGCCGAAACCGTTGATCGGATTGTTGCCATAGTTAACAATGATGTCATCACACTTTATGAGCTGAACCAGTCATTGCAGCCGTATGCCGAGAGGATCAAGACATTAGGATACTCTTCTAATCAAGAGCACACAATGCTCTTTAAGGTTCGGGAAGAAATTCTTAAAAAACTTATTGACGAAAAGATTGAAGATCAGCGGATAAAACGCTTGAATATTGTTTTGAGCGAGCAAGAAGTCGATCGGACGATTGAGCGTATTAAAGAAACCAATTATCTTACGGACGAAGAGTTTAGAGCGGGATTGAAGGCGGAAGGATTAACCATTGATAATTATCGTGAGCGTCTGAAGGCGCAGCTGCTCAGGTCTAAGCTGGTTAATCGTGAAATAAAATCAAAAATCGTAATTACTAATGAGGATATAAAAACTTATTATGACAGCCACAGTGAAAAGTATGGCGGAGAGACAAAGTATCATCTCAGAAACATCCTAATGAGAGTTTCCTCCGTTGGCTGATGCGATAGAGAAGCGTCGAGTTAAAGAAGAAATAGAAGCTGTGCTTGCCAAGTTAAAGGACGGGGAGCCTTTCGAAAACCTGGTGGCGGCATACTCTGAATCACCGTTGGCCTCTGAGGGTGGTGATTTGGGATTGTTCACTCTTGATAAACTCTCACCGACTTTGCGAGAGGCCGTTAAAGACCTGAAGGCCGGTGAACTGACCCCGGTGCTCGATACGGAACATGGATATCAGATTTTTTTGGTCCAGGAGGTTATACAGATACCGGGCCAGCCTTTAGAGCAAGTAACACCCGAAATTGAAAGAATTCTCTTTGACAAGATTGTTGACGAAAGGTTTCAGGCATGGCTTGAAGAACTTCGTGAACACTCACACATAAAAACAATAAAATAACCTTAGACTATGGCTGCGAATAAAAACCATCTTTCATTTGGGCGTTATCTCAAGGCTGCCAGGCTTGAAAAAGAAATCGATCTTGAAAATGTTGCAGCGGAAACCAAAATCGGGATGTATTATCTCCTTCTTATCGAAAAGGAAGATCATGACCGGTTTCCTGCTGATGTTTTTGTAAAAGGTTTTTTGCGGGCTTACGCCCAAGCAATTGAAGCCGATGGTGATGAGGTTGTTAAACGTTATCTGGAAAGCCGGCGTGCTTTTCAGGAAACTACAGACTTTGACGCCGATTTGAGAAGATCGGATCAAGCATATTGGCCACGTCTGTTTCTGTCTTTAGGGGCATTTTTCGGTATTATCGTTTTGTCCGTAATTGTAATATCCTTGGTGTATAACAGACCCTCAGGCGATAATTCGGAATTGCAAGTACCTGATAAACTTCATCGTGATATTTCTCCCAAGAATTTGCAGGTTCCGAATCTTGCGGTAGAAAAGCGTGAACAAACTGCAGAAAAACTGTTGCTGAAGATTGTTGGCGTTGATAAGACATGGCTGAAAATAGTGACCGATGGTCAGAGCGCCAGGGAGTATAGCTTAAAGTCTGGTGATCTGTTAGAGCTTGAAGCATCTTCCGGATATAATTTATTGATCGGGAATGCTGCCGGCGTTCAAATAACCTTAAACGGAAAGCCCGTCAAGATATTGGGGAAGAGCGGCAAGGTCGTGACTCTCCAGCTACCGTAGTATGTTTATTCAGGCATAGTGATAATATGCATAATGACCGCACAAGGATACTAGTCGACAGCATCAAGAGACTGTTGAGACGCAATGCAATCGTCCATCTTCGCAAGATCGTGAACAAGACACATGGGGCGGACCTGTCTATGGTGTTTCGTTCATTGTCGATTGCTCAACAGCTCAAGCTTTTTGAGATGATTGAGGACATCGAACAGCAAGGCATCCTTTTCAGCGAATTAGATGAAGGCGCTTTCCTGGCACTCATTGAAGGCATCGAACTGGATAAAATCGTGGAAGTCCTGGATCACATGCCTACCGATGATGTGGCCGACCTGATCGGGCAATTACCCAAACAAAAGTCTGATGCTATTCTTGAAATGATGAAAAAGGAGGGGTCCGAAGAGGTTGAAGGCCTGCTCCATTACGATGATGATACGGCCGGCGGTATCATGAATCCGGATTTTGTCGCTTTAAGAGAGGAGACCACTGCCAGGCAGGCGATTGAATCACTGCAAAAAGAACACTTGGATGTGGAGATGCCGTTTTATCTCTATGCGGTGGATGAATACGGCAAACTGGTAGGTGTCAGTTCCCTGCGACAGCTTGTGGTTGTGCCGCCTGAAGAGCGTCTTAAAGATTTCATGTCAACAGATGTGTTTTCCGTTGAAACCAGCATGGATCAGGAAGAAGTAGCTAAAATAGTGGCGCGCTACAATATCCTGGCAGTACCGGTGGTGGATGAGACAAACCGGCTGGTGGGTATCGTCACGGTGGACGATGTGATTGACATATTCAGAGAAGAGGCGACCGAAGATATTTTAAAAATGGCCGGCGTCGGCGAAGAGTTTGTGGAAACACAATCTGTTATCAGAAGCACGAGGATTCGCTTGCCGTGGCTGTTTGCAAGCTGTATCGGCGGCATTATCGCATTTTTTATTATCAGTCATTTTGAAGGGAGTATAAAAAAACTTGCATATCTGGCAGCCTTTATCCCCGTCATCATGGGTATGGGTGGAAATATCGGCACCCAATCCTCTACCATTGTTGTGCGTGGTCTGGCTACAGGGCGCCTTAACATAAGGGATACCTGGGCGGTAGTTTTTAAAGAGCTTGCCGTCGGGTTTATTCTGGGTGCATTTTATGGCTTTATGATCGGTTTGGTAGCTCAGTTTCAATTCAGCCAACCGATGGTAGCCGTGTCAGTGGGCCTGGCCGTAATATCTTCCATGGCCGTGGCGGCGCTGGTAGGCTCCTTAGTGCCCATGGCATTTGCAAGGATAAATGTCGATCCCGCCGTAGCCACCGGCCCTTTTGTGACGACAGCGATCGATATCGTCAGCGTTTATTTTTATTTTCGGATCGTTACAACTCTATTGGGTATATGACTAGATGTCGAGCTTTGAAACGCCTGCCATCATGCTGCGTCGCGTCGATTTTGGAGACTATGATCTCATCATTACATTTTTTACTTTAAAGCAAGGTAAAAAATCAGTTATTGCAAAATCCGCTAAAAAGAGCACCAAACGCTTTGCAGGCATCCTTGAACTCTTTTCTGCTTTAGATATAGTGTTCGGCAAGGGGCGGGGAAAAGGTCTGTCTGTTTTACAGGAGGCCGCCTTAAAGCACCCGTTTGCCGGTATCCGATCCGATATTATCAAAACAGCCTATGCCAGCTACTGGGCTGAACTGATAAATGGATGGACGGAAGAGGGCCAAAAGCTGGATCAGCTTTACTACCTGTTCAAGTACATTCTCGGAGAACTCGATCATGGGCGCATGCCCGCTGCAGGGCTTTCCATCCTCTTTCAGCTAAGATTTTTGACAATATCCGGTTTGCGACCGAATTTAAGGTATTGCGGTAGCTGCCGCAATGAAATCGATGGGATCAATGAAAATACTTTTACCTTTGACCTGCAAAAGGGAGGGCTTGTTTGCGGTCTCTGCGCGCCCGCTGCTTCAGGGAGAATATCTCTTTCAAAAGGAACCATCAAACAGCTTCTTTGGGTCAAAAACGGAGATTTAACCAGGGCGGGGCGGATCAAGTTTACTGCTCAGGCATTAAAAGAAGGTTTGGCCTTTGTGGAGGCCTTTGTGCCTTACCATATCGGCAAGGAGCTTCGGAGCTTAACGTTTCTAAAGCAGATAAGGAAATAAACTAACGTTGCATTAATCTGTATAACTACCTATGAGGATAGGCGTAAGGCAGCCGCTTTTACGAGATCGATGCTGGATGCTTGATACTAGATGCTGGATGCTGGATATTCAGGAATGCTCTAATAGTGAAGTCCAAAAACATCCAGTATCAAGGAACCAGTATCCAGAATCAGCCAATACTGGCGATGGTTTTCGTTGTAACGGCATAAACCGAATACATAATTTTATGCAACTATAGGGTAAATATATGGCTGCATGGATGAGAAAAGTGCTGGAAGAATCGCCGTTGAAACCTCGGCCCCGTGCAGGATTGATATGGGCGGAACCCTCGATATCAGTACGTTTTATTATCCACTGAAACACCTTAAGCCGTGTACCGTCAATATGGCCGTCGGCTTGAGGACGCGTGTGCGCCTTTTTCCTTATCATCAGGGTATTGTCAAGGTGTCCTCAAAAGGGTTTGAAACCGCTGAGTATCCGATCGATCAAACCCCATTTGATCATCCGCTGGGTCTTATGTTTGCCGTGGCCGCCTACTTCAGGGCTGGAGGCGTGCATGTCGATATTGATTCTTCATCGCCTCCACGCAGCGCATTGGGGGGGTCATCCGTGGCGGCCGTGGCCCTTGTTGCGGCATTTTCAAAGATTTTACAAAAATCAGGCCAAAAACCGATTTCCCTGCCAAAGACAGCTTTGCTTGCCCATGTACTTGAAGCGAGTGTAGCCGGTGTACCGTGCGGGCTTCAAGACCAGCTGGCCGCAGCATATGGTGGTGCCAACGTATGGTACTGGTCGGGAAGCTATCAAGGACCTTTGTTTAGCAAGAAGACCCTTATCAAAAAAAATAAATTAAAGAGCTTTGAGCAGCATCTATTGCTGGCGTACTGCGGTATACCGCACGAGTCCGGTGATGTGAACAGAAAATGGGTGCGGCAGTTTCTTTCAGGAAAGTATCGTGGACTTTGGGCTGAAATCGTAGTATGTACTCAAAAATTTGCAGAGGCGCTGGCACAGAAAAGCATACAAGATGCCTGCTTAGCGATGAACAGGGAAACGGCCATCAGAAGAAGGATGACACCCGAGGTGCTTGACAAGATGGGGTTGGAGCTTGTTGAGTCCGCCATGGCAAACAACTGCGGTGCCAGATTTACAGGCGCCGGGGGCGGCGGTTGTTTATGGGCACTGGGCAAAATCGAAGATATTGACAAATTAAAACATACATGGGAAGTTATTCTTTCTCAAAGACCGGAAGCTTGCCTGCTTGATGCCAAGTTGGATTCTGAAGGGGTTTTGTGAAGGGTTTGATTGGGGAGCATTACCGCTTTGTTAAAATGGTTCTCACCCATTAAATTATTTTTTTACGCGAAAGCCTCTCAATCAGGTTTCGGGTGTCAGGTTTCAGGTGTCAGTAGTAAGAAACGAATTGGCTGACACCTGAACACTGAAAACAAAAAGTCTTGGAAAGCTATTAACAAACTGGTAATGCACCCTTTGATTGGTTAGATTGGTTTTGTTCATGGAGCTGGTTTGACCCTTAGTTATAACCATCAACTAGCTTACGAGGAAGGAAAAATGAATTTTCAGGACGTAATTATGAGGTTAGAAAAATTCTGGGCGGACAAAGGATGTGTGGTTGCTCAACCTTATGACATCGAGATGGGAGCCGGAACGTTTCATCCGGCAACGCTTCTAAGGGCGCTGGGGCCGGAACCCTGGAATGTAGCGTATGTCCAGCCTTCCAGGCGGCCCACAGACGGTCGTTATGGGGAAAACCCGAACAGGTTGCAGCATTATTATCAATATCAGGTAATTCTGAAACCTTCTCCTTACGATGTGCAGCAGCAGTACCTGGAGAGCCTAAAGGTTCTGGGGGTCGATCCTCTGGAGCACGATATCAGGTTTGTCGAGGACGATTGGGAATCCCCCACTCTGGGTGCCGCCGGTTTGGGATGGGAAGTCTGGCTGGACGGGATGGAGATCACCCAGTTTACTTATTTTCAGGTGTGCGGCAGTGTGGAATTATTTCCCATTTCCGTGGAACTGACCTATGGATTGGAACGGATTGCCATGTATCTCCAAGGCGTGGACAGCGTATTCAATTTAAAATGGAACGATACGATCACATACGGAGACGTGCACCATCAGCAGGAAGTCGAACAGTCGACCTACAATTTTGAAGAGGCCGATGTGAAAATGCTGCTCGATCTTTTTGATAAATACGAGGCTGAGTCGAGCCGGATGATAAAGAAAGCACTGGTTCTTCCGGCCTATGAGTATTGCCTGAAATGTTCGCACACCTTTAACCTTCTTGATGCGCGCGGTGCTATCAGTGTTGTCGAGAGAACCAGCTACATAGGGCGCATAAGAAATCTTGCCAGAGCTTGTGCTGAAGGATACGTAAAGCAAAGAGAAACCATGGGCTACCCGTTGCTGAACAAGTGAGTTTAACGGTTAAAGGATTATCGGGTTGTGTGTTTTTCTGTTATTTTGACTCATTGAAAAGACAGAGGTGAATATGAAAAGTTTATTGCTTGAGATAGGGGCGGAAGAGATTCCAGCGGGCTACATTGAGCCTGCACTTCAGTCGTTGTCATCGACGTTAATGCGCAAACTGACCGATGCCCGTATTACGCACGGCAGTGCTAAAGTTTTTGCGACTCCCCGGCGGCTGGCTTTAGAAATCAAAAAGGTTGCTGACAAGCAGAAGCCTTTGACTTCGGAAGTTTTGGGACCTCCTGAAAAGGTGGGGTTGGATAAAGACGGCCAGCCGACGATGGCCGCCCAAAAATTTGCCGAAAAAGTAGGCGTTTCCGTAAACGCGCTGGTCGTTAAGAAAACGGAAAAAGGTCGTTATTTATCTGCCAAGATTACCGAAAAAGGCCTCGCTACCCGAACGCTGCTGAAAAGTATTCTGCCGGAAGTGATTCTGGCGACACCCTTTCCTAAAACCATGAAATGGGCCGAGCTTGATATTATGTTTACACGGCCCATCCATTCGATCGTGGCCCTTTTGGGAAATCAGGTTATTCCCTTTGAGGTGGGTGATACCAAAAGCGGCCGGCATACATTCGGACACTTTTTTATGCATCCTAAAAAGGTGAAAATTTCTACACCGGCAGATTATGTTAAAACCCTGCGCGATGCTAAAGTTTATGTTGATTTGGATGCACGCAGGAAACTTGTTGAGCGCGAAATCAACAAAGCCGCCAAAAAAGTCGGAGGACTGGTTTTACCTGACGAAGAGCTTGTTGATATTGTCAAAAACCTGGTTGAATACCCGGTTGCCACCGTGGGCAAGTTTGACAAAGAGTTTCTTGAAATACCCCGCGAGATATCGATAACCGTCATGCGGGAGCATCAGAAATATTTTGCCGTAATTAATAAAAAAGGGAATCTCATGCCCTATTTTATTGCCATGAACAATACCCGTACAAAAGATTTGAATCTGGTAGCCACGGGGCATGAATGGGTTTTAAGAGCCCGTCTTGCAGATGGGCAATTCTTTTTCAAAAGCGATTTGAAAGAAACATTTGAACAGCGGGTTAGCAAGCTTAAAGGTGTTCTTTTTCAGGCCAAGCTTGGAACTGTGCACCAAAAGGTGCAGCGGGTTCAAAAGTTGGCAGAGTACTTGGCCACTGCCGCCGGCAAAGGTGCGACAGTCAAAAAACAGGTTTCCCGGGCGGCCTGGCTGTGTAAGGCGGACCTTGTCAGCAGTGTGGTGAACGAATTTCCAAAACTGCAAGGGGTTATGGGAAGAGTATACGCATTGATCGATAAAGAGCCTAAGAATGTGGCGGACGCCATTGAAGAGCATTACCGGCCGACCTATTCAGGCGGACCCCTGCCGGAAACGGTCACCGGCGGATTGCTCAGTATCGCCGACAAGATCGATTCCATCTGTGGCTTTTTTTCCGTAGTGCTCACTCCCACAGGGGCCGCGGATCCATACGCGTTGCGGCGCCAGGGCATCGGTATTATCCAGATCATGCTTGATCAAGGCTTTTCATTTTCTTTGAGAAAATTGATTGAAAAGAGCTTAACACTTTTTGGCGTAAAGAATGCCAAGCAAAATCTCAAGGTCACTGATCAGATTCTCACATTCCTGCAAAACCGCATGACTTATCAACTGGCTGAGGAAGGCTTTTCCAAGGATGTCATTGCGGCGGTTGCCGATGTTTCCGTGGATAACGTACCTGCCGTATGGAATCGAGTACGCGCGCTTCAGGATTTGAAAACCGCGCCGGATTTTGAACCGTTGGCAGTGGCCTTCAAGCGCGTTGTCAATATCATCAAAAAGGCTGATGTCCGTATTAAAAAGACCGTAGATGAAAGCCTGTTTGAAGAAAAATCCGAAGCGGCGTTGTATTCAGCCTATAAGAAGGTTAATAAAAACGTAGCACAACATCTGGACAAAGGGAGTTTGGATAAGGCACTGCATGAAATCGCATCCCTGCGTGACCCGGTAGACGCTTTTTTTGACGGGGTCATGGTAATGGCCAAACAGAAGAAAATACGCAACAATCGGCTGGCATTATTGAAGCAAATATCGGATTTGTTTGGATTGTTTGCCGATTTTTCAAAAATTTCAACATAGGAAAACATAGGAAATATAAATTTTCCAAACCATTTACCAGTAAAAGGTTGCTTGGGGTCTTGAATCCATGCAACCTTTTTTGGGTTGTAGATCCGCACATAACAGTCAATAGTGAGAGTTAAACTGAAAATATTTTTAATCACGAAAACACGAAAGTACGAAAACACGAAATTTTATTATGTCCTAAAAAACCTGGTCCCTCTGGGCCAGGATCTTTACGTTTGCCGTTGACCCCGCTTATAGCGGAACAGGGACGCCGGCAAACATAAAGCATCAATCCACCGGGACTATATAAAACAAAGCGCCATAGAGAATCATATTCGTCGACAGTAAATGATGTCTGTTTTTCACTTTCTGCCCTTTTATCCCGCTCTAATTAGCGGGGCTCAGCAGAAAGTGAAAAGAAAAATTCACTCTGCGAACTTTGCGACTTGAGCGAGCGCAGCGGAGCGGGCGGTGAATCAATTTCTGAAAGTTGGAAAGCACGAAATTTTGTTATATTTTTCTTTTTCGTGTTTTCGTTCTTTCGCGTTTTCGTGATAAATAAAGTCTGTTTAGTTTTGGCTTCCACGAGCTATATATGAAAAAAGAAACCTCAGATTGGAAAGCGATACTTGAAAAAAGCGTTGTCACCGCCGCGCAATTGGCCCGGCACTTTCCTGTAAAGCAGGAACAGGTGCAAAAGGTGATTGAACGTTATCCTCTGCGTATTAATCCGTATTACCTGTCACTCATCGGTAAGCCGCATGATCCCATCTGGCGCCAGGCCGTACCGGATATAGCGGAAATAGACGATCAGTATGGGTTGGAGGATCCGCTTTCGGAAGATGATCATTCACCGGTTCCTAATCTGATTCATCGTTATCCGGATCGGGTTGTTTTGCTGGTGTCCAGCCGATGTGCGGTCAACTGCCGGTACTGCATGCGTAAACGCAAGTTCGCAAAACCCTTTTTAATCACCGCTGAGACCATTGAGGCCGGCATTGCTTATATTAGAGAGCATGCAGAAGTCAGGGATGTAATCCTGTCCGGCGGCGACCCCTTGCTGCTTGATGACAACGACCTCCATCGCATTTTCGAAAATATCCGCCGTATACCACATGTGGAAATCATACGTATCCACACAAGGGTTCCCGGCACTCTGCCCCAGCGTATAACACGCAATCTGTCCCAAATGCTGAAATCGTTTCATCCTCTTTATATCAATGTTCATATTAATCATCCTGATGAGATAACCGATCAAGCGGCGTTGGCCTGCAATCTGCTGGCGGATGCCGGCATTCCCCTGGGATGTCAAACGGTCCTGCTCAAAGGTGTAAATGATGACACGGGGGTCATGAAGTCGCTGATGCAAAAATTGCTGAAGATAAGGGTGAAACCCTATTACCTGCACCATCCGGATCTTATCCGCGGCACCCGGCATTTTCAGACCACTTTAGATGTGGGGTTGAATATCATGGAAGCGTTGCGGGGCCATACATCAGGATTGTGTGTTCCCCACTACATGATCGATTTGCCCGGCGGCGGCGGGAAAATACCGCTGTATTCAGACTATACCATAGAGAAAAAACCTGGGAAATGGCTGATTAGAAACTATGCCGGCAAGATTTATGAGTATCCGATAATTTAACCCAAACCCGGATAAACCCCGAAATCGAGACAGGCCAGTACCAAAAAAAATGCCACCAAGGCACAAAGACACAAATGTAAGTGATCAGTGATCAGTAATCAGTTATCAGTGATCAGTAATCAGTTATCGGTTATCGGTTATCAGTTATCGGTTATCGGTTATCAGTTATCGGTTATCAGTTATCGGTTATCGGTTATCAGTTGTCGGTTATCAGTTATCGGTCATCAGTGAGAAGTGATCAGTCATCAGTGAGAAGTGATCAGTAAGGGAAACTGATAACTGATAACCGATAACTGATAACCGATAACTGATTACTGATCACTGATCACTTACATTTGTGTCTTTGTGCCT
>PVMK01159150.1_pt1 | contig 15234 bp, 15 predicted proteins | sample 1853481 | NCBI WGS metagenome assembly PVMK01 (sample SAMN08533507, study PRJNA380276) | Marine sediment metagenome, whole genome shotgun sequencing project.
CGCGGGCCTTGGCTTCATTGACGCTTCCAGAGCCTGTCACGGGCTGCATGGCCGTCTCCACCTTCGCCCGGTCGATTACCTCCACCTGGCCTTCTTTGGCAAGACGGGTAGAGAGCATGTCGAAAATGCCGTCCTTTAAAAACGAAAGGTCCTTCTCGGAATTGATCTTAAAGGGCAGCAGGGCAAGGCGTTTGGGGGTGGCGGCCATCAGAGAAAAATTGAAGGCAATTGTGGCTATAAGGATCAAACCTATAGAAGATAGGCGCCTCATATTGATTCTCAAATATTTCAAGGTACATCCTCCTTCAATTTTTGTCCGTCGCCCGTTGTCCGTTGTCTTTTATCCTATTTATCAGAAGTAGTTGTAGGTTGGGTTGAGGTCACGAAACCCAACAATATGCTATTCATATCCCACATTAGAACTAAATTCCATGTTAATGCCGGCACCCCATTCAAGATTATATATACCATTAGATACATATCGGTGAAAGCTGGAAAATTGCCAGTCTTTTGGTGCTTTCACCAGATTGTGTTTTACAGGATTAAAATGAATGTATTCAATATGCTGCTTTAAATCTTCATCATTTCGTATGAGGTGCTCCCAGAATCGACGCTGCCAGATTGGTTTTTCCTTTTTCTTTAATCTGGATGCATTCGCTTTTGTTGGGTTTCGTTCCTCTACCCAACCTACAATAGTGCATTTCCGGCTAAAATGGCTTTTAATCATGCGCCAGCGTGTTGAAAAATCCGAATCATGATCAGGTAGTGTCCAAATGCAATGCAGGTGATCGGGTAAAAGGACGAATGCCTCGATTCTGAAGGGATGCTTTTTTATGATTTTTTTAAATGCCTGACGAAGCAATTCAACGTTGTCAACTTCGCTAAATATCTTTTTGCGATTGTGTGTAACAACTGTAAAAAAATAGGTCCCACCTTTCACCTGCGCTCTGCGGTATCTCATTTTTATATTTTGTTTATGATTAGAAACGCATCCGAATGAATAGTTGGGTTTCGACCCTTTGTTATAAAATTTTGTCTAATACGTATTTTTTGTAGGTTGGGTAGAGGTCACGAAACCCAACATTAAGATGACGGGTCTCAACCCAACCTACGTTAACTCGCAGTCCATCTTTTTCCAATCCGAAATCCGAAATCACAAATCCGCAATCGAAAGACCCGCAACCTGGATTAGTTAAATAGTTGAATAGGATAATGGATTTTAATCTATTTGGCTAACGGCACCCCTTGATATAATCTCATTCGTTTAGCTTCTGTTTTAATAGGTCATTGACCATTTTCGGATTGGCCTGGCCCCGGGTTTCCTTCATGATTTGCCCGACAAAAAAGCCCAGGAGTTTGGTTTTGCCGTTTTGATAGGCTTCAACCTCCTTGGGATGGCTGGAAATTATTTTTAAAACCACATCCTCTAAAGCATCTGCATCGGTGATTTGAACCAGGCCCTTTTTTTCCACAATCTGTTGGGCCGGTTTTCCGGTTTGGGCCATCTCGTCAAACACGGATTTGGCAATCTTGCCGCTGATCACGCCTTCTTCAACCAGGGCAAGCAGCCGGGCGAGATCAGCGGCGGAAACCGGAGATTCTTTAATGGTTTTTTCCTGGGCGTTCAACAGTCCCAGCAGCGAGCCCATTATCCAGTTGCTGACTTTTTTAGGATGGGCAAACTCCCGGGTGCAATCTTCAAAATAATCCGCCAGGTCCCGATCCGATATCAGCAGTTGGGCGTCATAGGCGGGCAGTTCATATTGCTCCATGAAACGCTTCTTTTTGGCAGCGGGAAGTTCGGGCAGGCTTTTTTTGACGGCTTCGATCCACTCGTCGTCTATTACGAGGGGCAGCAGATCGGGGTCCGGAAAATAGCGATAGTCATGGGCTTCTTCCTTACTCCGCATGGATGCCGTCTTGTTTTTGTCCGGGTCCCACAGCCGGGTTTCCTGCACGATTTGCCCGCCGTCCATGATGACTTCCTTCTGGCGGCTGATTTCATACTGCAGGGCTTTTTCGACATGTTTAAAAGAGTTTAAATTTTTTAACTCCGTGCGAGTACCTAACGGCTGGGTGCCCTTGGGGACGTATGGAGACATTGGCATCGCATCTGAAGCTTCCCTCTTCCAGGTTACCGTCGCAAATGTCCAGATAGCGCACAATGGATCTGAGTTGTCTGAGATAGGCCCCGGCTTCTTCCGACCGGCGGATGTCCGGCTCGCTGACGATTTCAATCAAAGGAACGCCGGTGCGGTTGAAATCCACCACGCTGACGGGCCGCTCGGGATCATGGCCCAGCTTGCCGGCATCTTCTTCCATGTGGATGCGGGTAATTCCGATGCGGCTTAGGCCGCCGTTGACTTCGATCTCCACAAAGCCGTGCTGGGCGATGGGCAACTCATACTGGGATATCTGGTAGCCTTTGAGCAGGTCCGGACAAAACTAGTTTTCACGTGCAAAACGGCTTTCCCGGGTGATTTCACAGTGGGTGGCCAGGGCCATGCGCAGGGTGTAATCCACCACTTTTTTGTTGAGCACCGGCAGCACTCCCGGCATCCCCAGGCATACCGGGCAGGTGTGGGTATTGGGCGGTGCGCCGAAAGCGGTTGAACAGCCACAGAAAATTTTAGTTTTGGTTTTTAACTGGGCGTGAATTTCCAGCCCGATGACCGGTTCGAATTCCATATAGGAAATAATGTACAATTGACGCGGTTTAGTCAAGACTATGTTTTAAGCTTGCATGAAATTTAATATGGTCTTATAATATGGTCATTAAGTCAGGAGAAATAGTCATGCAAATATCTGTAAGTGAGTTTAAGACAAAATGCACTAAATTTATTCGTGATGTCGCAAATCTTAATCAAACAATCGAGATTACCAAGCGTGGTAAAATTGTTGCGATTGTAACACCGCCTGCTTCACCTAAAAAAATTGACCCCCATGAATTTCTGGATTGTCTCCATGGTACAGTCACCTATGCACCGGACTGGGATCAACCTTTGGGTGAAGATGACTGGGAGGCGTGTAGATGAAATATCTGCTGGATACCAATATCTGGATTTGGATGGTTGAGAGTCATCAGAGTATCCCTCGCAAAATTATGTCCACCATCCTTGAACCGGATAACTATCCCTTTCATATTTCAGCCATCAGCGTCTGGGAAGTGGCCAAGAAGGTTTCTATAGGTAAGTTAACCCTATCAATACCTGTCCGAGACTGGCTTGTTCAGGCCACTCGGAAGCCTTTCATTGAAATTATTCCTTTATCAGTAGAAATCGCTCTGGAATCCACCATACTTCCGGGAATGTTTCATAAAGATCCAGCAGATCAGATCATTGTCGCTTCAGCGAGGCAGTGCAATATGACTCTCCTAACTACAGATCAGCACATTATTTCATATCCACATGTGAAAACCTCAAGTTAGGGGTTTAGTTGTTAATTCTTCGTATTTTATGAAAAAACATTTTTATCACGAAAGCACGAAAACACGAAAGAAAAGAATAATTTCGTGTTTTTCAAATTTCGTGCTTTCGTGATTAATCCTTTTTGGTTCTCCGTCTTCGGCGGATCCGGGTTGAGGGATTGGCCCCATATTTTAATAAGTTGTAGAAATTACGAGACGTCTATATTTTGATGATTCGGCAGGGAGAAAACAACAAAACGGTGAAAAAGAACAGATTGATTTTAATTCCAATTGTTGTATTGCCGATTATCATCCTGTTTATTTTCGATGTCCCGATCTGGCAGGCGGCGCGTGATCTGGTAGAGCCGGATTATTTGTATATTCCCGAATTTTTTACCCACTATGGCCTGTACCTTTTCTACATGATTTTTGGCGCCATCGGGGTTTATGCCTTCGTCAAGAAGGAACGGAATCTGATCGCTGTCTGTCTGGCCTATATCATAACCCAGCTTGTTTTTTCGCTGGTGGTGGTCAGGCTGTTAAAATTTGTTCTGGGCCGTGCCCGGCCCGGTTGGGGCACAGAATTTACTTTTTTTGCGACGCGCTTTAAATACAATGCCTTTCCCTCGGGGCACTCGGCCGATGCGTTTGTGTCCGGTGTTTTTCTTTTCTATCTCCTGAATCAGTCAAAATATGCCGGGTATCGCTTTTTGCCGCTGATCTATGCTTTTTTGATCGCCATCTCCCGTGTGTTTGTGAGTTCGCATTATCCGTCGGATGTTGCTGCCGGGATGGCTATCGGGATACTGGGGGCGTGGTTTTCCATATCCAGGTGTCAGGATATAGGGTTCAAAGGCTCAGGGTTCACCGTTTAGTACCTTAGTCATTATTTTTGTGCATTTTATGGCAAAATCTTTTTCTTTAAAAATCAAGTTACCCCAAGAAATGCCTAAAATGCCTAAATTGCACTAAAATGCCTAAAATTGAGGTCCGCCTCCGGCGGATCGATTTTAAAAAAAGAAAAAAGCAAGGCATGCTATTATATTCTCTTACTGATTTCTGATTTTTGATGCTGAAAATACCTGGCGTTCATATTAAAGACGGAGCGAAGCGACACCATAATTTTAGGCATTTTAGGCACTTTAGTGCATTTTAGGCATTTTCCGGCTTGTCCGGGTTAGGGTTAACGTTTGTAACCGCTTAACGGCGGGAACTTCTCAACCTTTTGTATGAAACTTAATGAAACCTAAAAGGTCCAAACAGGCTGCCGCCGCCCATCAAGAATCAGACGGGGGCAATATAAAAACGGCACCCGGGCATTGGCTTCCGATTGTGGTGCTGATGCTTCTTTGTCTAATTGTTTATTATAATTCCCTGTCCAACGGGTTTGTCTATGACGATTTTGGCCTAATCGTCGAAAACAGGTACATAAAGCAACCGGGTAAGTTTCTCGCCGCCCTGTTTAATCAGTCTTATTATAAAATGGCCGGTCTGGAGGCAAGTTACCGGCCGGTTGCCAGCTCATCTTATTTGTTGATTTATTCCCTCGCCGGATTAAATCCATTTTACTATCATCTGGCCAGCCTGATTTTACACACGCTTAATACTATTCTAGTATACTGGTTGGCCAATTTAATCCTGCAGCATCGTTTGAGAGCCCTGATTGCAGGGTTGCTGTTTGCCTGTCATCCGGTGCTTACCGAGGCGGTTAATTGCATTGCTTTTAATGACGATCTCCTGACGACCTTTTTCTATCTGTCGGCACTCCTGTTATATATCCGCCTGAAAGCCGAACATGTGAGATTCCATATCGGCGCCTATTGTTTAAGCTTGTTTTTTTATCTTCTCGGATTATTGTCCAAAGAAATGGCGATAACACTGCCGGCAATTATTTTGCTTTACGACGTGATGCTGAGAGATGCCGACCGGGACCCGCTAATTTTCAAGCATCTGCTGAATATATTGAAAAAAAGAGCAACCATTTATTCCGGATATATTGCCGTCACGTTGTTTTATCTGTTCCTACGATTTTTCCTTTTTCATAATCCCGGCGAATCTTTGAAATCTTCCTACGGCAGTTTGTTAGAGAGGATTATTTACCTGCCCGGCCACATTTTCAGCTTCATCGGGCTGATGATATTTCCGACAAATTTGACCGCCGATTATGTGTTTGCCTACCCGGATAGTTTTTTTAACAGCATGAACTTAGTTGGCTTTGCCGTTGTTATGGGGCTGGCCGGCACCAGTTTTTTCATCTATCGATATTCGAAAGAGATTTTTTTTGGCTTATGGTGGTGTTTTATCACCCTTTTTCCGGTTTCCAATTTGATCGAAATTTTCCATCCCCTGGCCGAGCGATACCTTTATCTGCCGCTAATCGGATTTTGCCTGGTGGTCCCTGTCATTATTTATGGGCTGGCCGGGCGACTAATCACCAAACCGCCCAGGGCGAATATGGTATCATTGATACTGATACTCGTTATTCTCAGTTTTTATTCCACCGCCACCATCGCCCGCAATTCCGATTGGCAGAACAATTTCAGCCTGTGGACAAAAACCGTTCAGACGTCACCCAACAGTCTTGTCGCGCGCGGAGGCCTTGGCCGGGCTTATCAGGAGCGGGGGATGCCGGATGAAGCACGGGAGCAATTCGAACTAGCGATTAAGCTTTATCCCAGTCACCATAAAAGCTATTACAATCTGGGACTCATTTATCATCAGCAAGGTGATTTGAAGAGGGCCATGGAATATTTTAATCGCTCGGTCACATTAAATCCTGAATTTATCAAGGGCCATTACAACCTGGGTACCCTTTACGCCCAGCAGGGTTTAATGGACATGGCGATTCGGCACTATGCCAAAGTGGTCGAATTAGACCCTGGCATGGTCGAGGCCCATTATAATCTGGGGATGGCATATGCGATGCAGCGCAAACTGAAGCCTGCTATTTCAGAGTGGGAGAAAGTCCTGCAGCTCGATCCGCATCACACCCGTGCAAGCAATAACCTGGAAAAGGCCAAGAGGATGATGAATCCGACCGGACGGAAAAACGACAACTGATTTTCGTTGCCTTCACTCTTCAAATTTTCCTTTAAAACCATAGTACTTATAAACTTCTATATTCTGTGCCGGCAGACCGTGGCGCAGGATTTGAATGGGTTCGGGCCGGGGACCCATTTTCTCAAAAAGGGGCTGATAGCGCCGGGCGCGTTTCAGGTGGCGCCGGTGATCCACGACAAACAAAGCATCCCAGCCGGTGTACGCTTCGGCCGCAAACCATAAACGGTACTGGTCGAATTTGTGATGCAGGGAAGTGACCACCGTGTCGGGTTGTAGATAAACCCCTATTTGACTGGCCTTGAAAAATCGATGGGAGAAAACAAATGTTTTCTCCGGATGGGGCATCCCGGCCCGGATGGCTTCCACCCGGGCGGCGATTTCCGGCCAGCCGAAAAGGTCGTTGGATATGTCGTTGCGGGGTTCAAAGGGTTTTAAGGCTTTGACGGCCGGAAATTGCCGGTTTAGTTTCAAGGAAACCTCCCGTGTCCAGCTGTAGGCCGGTTGGGTCACGGGGATAAAGAGCGCCAGGTAGAGCAGGGCGCTCATCAAGAATCCGGTAACAGCGGAGGCCATGGCCCAGCGGCGCCATCGCCTGCCCGATTGGTTTGGATGAGAAACTTTTTGCAGCACCACCGTCACAACGGCAATCGAGCCCGTCCACCAACCCACTGTTGTCCAGTGCGGAAGAATTTTGGTGGTCAGCCCGGCGAGGCAAAAAAAAACAAAAATAGGGATACCGGTCCAGATAACAAAGCGATCACTGCTGCTTAGTTTCTTTTGCCGCGCGATGACGATGCCGGCGGCAATCAGCAGACCGAAAATCAGTGGTGACCAGGCGGCAAATTGACCCCCGACGGCCGTAAAAAAATCCCCCAAACTCAGGCCGTCGCCGGACCCCTGTCCGAGTTGATAGGAATAAGAAATCCAGTCGTGCCGGGCATTCCATATGATATTCGGAGTAAAAACGACCAGGCCGATTATCACCGCCGCCCAGGGCTGAATTTTTGCCAACCAGTAGCGATGGTCGGCAGATGTGATCAGATAGCCCAGCAGGCACAGCGCCAGTAACACGGCGTGATATTTACTGAGCAGGGCACCACCGAACAGCAGACCGGTTAAGATCCACAACGACCACCGGCCGGTTTTCATCGCCTGCCACGCGGCCAGCAGGGTGCCGCACCAGAAAAGATTCAAGGTGGCATCCGGCAGCAATCCCACCATCAACACCTGCTGGTAGGGCATCAAGTGCAGCAAAAGCGCTGCCCAGAAGGCCAGGCCTTCATCCCGGTAAAGGGCTAACGCCAGGTATCTTAAAAGAATCAGGCTGACAGCGGTGCAGATGATGGGGCCCAGGCGGACAAAAAAAACACCGTCCCCGAGCAGGGTCGTAAGGGCTGCCAAAAAGGCAACCATGGGGGGATGATCGAAATACCCCCATGCCAGTTTTCGGGAATACAGCAAATAGTGGGATTCATCCACCCCCAGACCGAATTTATTGACTAGAAACAGGCGGAAGATCGTAAATCCGATTAATAGGCACCAGAACAGCGTTCGGTAGGTTGCCTGGGATATTTTCTGGGTACTAGGCTGCATTCTTTCCCAAAGACGCGCATTGCGGGTTATTGTCACATAATAATTACATTAAAATTCCAAATCCCAAGCACCAAATCTCAGGGTTTCAGGTGTCAGGTGTCGGGTGTCAGCAGTCCTTAATTGAGGAATTGCGAATTTAGGAATTTAGGTATTAATGGTATTCTGTCGATTAAATTCACCGATACAAAAATTCCTCAATTCCTGAATCCCTTAATTCCTAAATCATTGAATTCCTGACACCTGACACCTGACACCTGCCTTGGGGCAATCGGCACAATTTTTACCCTTCCAATATTTCCAGAGCCTTTGACAACACCTGATCCGGTTCAATTTTTTTCAGGCACAGATTGTCGCCGTCACAGGGCGAATTGCGGTGATTATAAGCGGTTACGCAGGGTGAGCAGGATAGGCCCAAGAAAAGATTCAGCGCCTTATCACTTATGGGGCCATACAGCATGGGTGTTTCCGGGCCATAAAAAATGATGGTCGGAAGGGGTGTCAAGGCCGCAAAATGTCCGGGGCCGCCGTCATTGGTGATCAGCAGCGCTGAAAAATGAAATATCAGCATCAAATCCCGGATGGTTTTGGTATACCCGGGCAAATCTACGCAATTTTCGCTTTGGGTATGGGATAAGATCGTCCGGGCCACTTTTTTATCCTCGGCCAGGCCGATGACACACACGGCGAATCCATGTTTGAGTAATTCTTCGGCCAGGTCGCAATAATAATCCAGCGGCCAGGCACGAATCGGCAGCAGGCCGCCGCCGGGATAGATGAGCACGATGTCTTTTTTCTCGATCCCCGGCGCTTTGTTAAACAGGCGTTTTTTAGCATCTGCGATTTCATCCGGACCGAAATTCATCTGCGGTATTTCCAATGTGTCATCGCCCGGCAGACGTTTGGCTTTGGGATGGGTGGGGGAACCAATGGCCTCGACCAGGGTAAGGAACTGGCGCGAAATATGGTGGTAGGGATTATACGGCACGGGACGGTTCATAAAATTTCCCCGGTATAAACCTTCCTGGGTGTGGGGATGAAACCCCACCCGGGTGGCGGCACCGCTGAGAAATGACAGGATGCTGCTGATTCTTGAAAATAACTCGCAGTCGATGACCGTATCGATTTTGAGCTTTCGCATCCTGGACAACGCACCCAGCAATGACTTTGCTAAAACCGGCATGGATTTGTCGTTTATGGTTATAATATTTTCCGCCGGAATGATGCCCAGCAATTCCACCACTTCCCGGTTTTTTTCAAACAGCATGATATGCAGGGAGGCCTCGGGAAATTTTTCTTTTAAACGCTGAAACATGGGATAGCCCAGGACGAGGGCCCCCATTTCAGATAAAAGGATGATGAGGATGCTTTTTGTTTCGCCGGGGTTGGATTCTTTTTTGAAAAATCTATAAAATATTGAAAATATAAAACAAATAATTGTTCCGACGGTGCGGTCGATCAGGCGTTGGGTTTCGATTTTCATATTAGACTTTCGACAGGGCAGCTGAATACTGCTTATAGGTTCAAGTGTCAGGGTCCAGAGGTTCAAGGTTCAAGGTTCAGAGTTCAGAGGTTGAAAAGTTCTCGCCGTTAAGCGTTCAAAAACGGTAAATCTGAACGGTAAACCCTGAACCTTTGAACTTTGAACCCCTGAACGGCTACAAATATATCAAATTAGTTGCTTAAAGAAAAGAATTATGAAAAATTTGACTAATAATATAGCGGTTGTCATGTTTATAATAATTTCAAACCGTTAAACACCACCATTTTGTTTGTTAGCAAATCCGGTAAACGGAACATATTTATGACAACCGCTATAGGGGGTGGAAAAGCAAAATTTTACGGGAATATTTGATGTGATGCCTTTGATGTGATATAGAGAATTCGTTAAAAATAGGTCCTGGATTTTTGAAAATTCCAACATTGATGAAGTCGTAAAAAGTTTGATTTTCTGACTTTTTACGAGATTATTAGCATTGATCAACAGGGTAAATGGCACGGAACTCAACCTATAACATCCTGATGTATTCGCACGATACCTATGGTCTGGGTCACATCCGCCGGACGATGGCGATTGCATCCCATTTGATGGGGCCGCGCATCAATATTCTGATCCTGACCGGTTCCCCTATTGCCGGTCGGTTTTCATTTGGCGAGCGGATTGATTTTGTGCGGATTCCGGGAATGATAAAAAAAACCAATGATGAGTACCTGCCGATGTCCATCAAGATCAATCCCCGGCATGCCCTTGATATCCGTAAAAATATCATCACCGCCACGGCCAAAACCTTTCAACCCCATCTTTTCATTGTGGACAAAGAGCCCCTTGGGCTCAAGAAAGAGGTTTTGCCCACCTTGCAATGGTTGCGGCGCTGCCGGCCGGACACGCGGACCATTCTTGGATTGCGTGATATAATGGATGACGCCGAAACGGTCAAAAAAGACTGGCATGAAAAAAAAGTCTACGAGCATCTCGAGAAGCTTTACAGCGAAATCTGGATCTACGGGATACAGGATTTTTATGACCCCATAGATGAGTACGAAATTTCAGATGCCATCAGCCGCAAAATTCATTTTACCGGTTATATTCCCCGTAAAATTCCGGGTAAAGATGCGGTAAACAAAATCAAAAAAGAACTCGGACTGAAAAGCCCTGAAAAACTGGTGGTGGTGACCACCGGCGGCGGCGGCGACGGTTACCGGGTTATGGATACCTATCTGGCCACCCTTGAATCTTTTTCCAATCAGCCGCCCTTCAAAAGCGTTTTAATCACCGGTCCTTTTATGCCGAAGGAGGAAAGAAGGGATGTTTTCAAACGGGCCAGACGGCTGGGGGTCCGAACCTACCATTTTTATCGGCAAATGGAGAAAATTTTTTCAGCAGCGGATATCGTCGTCAGCATGGGAGGCTACAACACCCTGTGTGAGATTCTGGGCCAGGGAACCATCAGCCTGGTCATTCCGAGGGAGACGCCCCCGCCAAGAACAAATTATCCGGGCCCGGGCCTTTCACCGCCAAAATCTGGTCGATTACATTTCCTGGAGTGATTTTAGCGCTGACCGTTTGCGTCAAAAACTATTCGATCTTCTGGAAAACCCTAAACCCTATCACGAAGCCATTTCCCGGTTCAGGCTGACAGGGCATCGAAACCATGCAACAACGCCTGCGTGAATTCAGGTGCCAAAAATCATGAACCCATCCGGCGGACCTGTTCTGGGGATGATCCTGAAAGGCTACCCCCGTATTTCGGAAACCTTCATCTCCAATGAAATCCTGTTGCTTGAAAAGCTCGGGTTTAACCTCCATCTGTTTTCCATGCGAAAACCCCGGGAAGACTTTACCCACGAAAGTGTCAAAAAAATCCGGGCCCGGGTAGACTATTTGCCGGAAACTCTGATAAAGCCTTTGCCCCGGTTGTTGTACCACAATCTGATTCTGGCTTCCAAAAGGCCCGGGGATTTATGCCGCGGCCCTTAAAACGGCGTTTCGTCGATTTTTAAGGACCCGCAAATCCGCCACCCTCAAGCATTTGTTCCAGGCCGGTTATCTGGCCCATCGCCTGCTGCCCGCAAGCGGTGTGACCCATCTGCATGCCCACTTCGCCCATTCCCCCACCTCGGTGGCCATGTTTACCAGCCAGTTGACAGGCTTGCCGTTTAGTTTTACCGCCCATGCCAAAGACATCTATACATCTGATCCCCGGCAGCTGCGTGAAAAAATCGAGCTGTCCCGGTTTGTGGTCACCTGCACCGAATATAACCGCAGGCACCTTCTGCAAATTGCCGACGGCCATAAAACGCCGATCCATCGCAATTACCACGGCATCGATGTCGATCTGTTTTCGGGACCCGGCGAAAATCAGGAATTGCCCGGCCAGCCTTACCGGATTCTGACCATCGCCAGATTAACAGCCAAAAAAGGTCTGCCCACCGTCTTCCGGGCGCTCAAGCTGCTGACCAATCAAGGCCTTTCCTTAAATCATACCCTGATCGGCGACGGTGATGACCGTGAAAAAATCCTGGCGCTGGTTAATGAGCTGGGATTGACTTCGGTAACCCGATGGCTTGGCACCCAACCGCACCATGAGGTTCTTGAACATTATCGCAACACCGATCTGTTCGTCCTGGGCTGTGAAGTGGCGTCGAATGGCGACCGCGACGGAATCCCCAATGTTTTGCTGGAAAGTATGGCGGTGGGCGTGCCGGTGGTGGCCACCGATATTTCAGCCATTCCGGAGCTTGTGGAAAACGGCGTTTCCGGTCTTTTGGTGCCGCCGCGTCAACCTGAAAGACTGGCCGAAGCCATGCAGAGAATGTTGACCGACCAGGAGCTGAGAAACCGGATCATACCGATCGCCAGACAAACAGTGGCGGATGCTTTTGACAACCGGCGGTTGATACAGGATCTGGCCGAAATATATCGAAGTGAAGGCATAGGGCAGAGAGCATAGGGCATGGGGCATAGGGCAGAGGGCATGGGGCAGAGGGTATGGGGCGTAGGGCATGGGGCACAGGGCAGAGGGCATGGGGCATGGGGCAGAGGGTATGGGGCAGAGAGCAGAGAGAATAGAGTTTAGGGCTTTGGGTCGATATTGGAAAGGGAGGGTATGATGATAAAATTCAGATTTCAGGATTTAAGGATTTGGCAGTCCGCTATAGAGATAGCCAATGATCTTTTTGATATCGCTGATGATCTCGAGAAACGGAAACTGTATCGCTGGGCTGAGCAATTAAGAGCATCGGGGTTGTCAATGTCAAATAATATTGCAGAAGGTTCCGGCTCATCTCATAAAAAAGAATTCAGCAATTTCCTAAATATCGCCCGCAGGTCAACATTTGAAAATGCGAATGCCCTTATATTATTTGAAATGAGAAATCTTATTAACCTGGAACAACGGGATGATCTCTTGACGAGATTGGACATTCTCTGTCGACAAATTACCAATTTTAAAAAGTCCTTAAAATAGAGGCTTTTCACTATGCGCTCTGCTCTCTGCGCTCTGCCAGCCAGCAATAGCCAGATGCCTATTACTCAGCATCCATTGCGAATCGCTTTTTATGCACCCTTCAAGCCCCTGGGCCATGCGCACCCTTCCGGTGACCTGGTCACCGCCACCGGTATTTTTGATTACCTTGGCGAACAGGATCATCAGGTCCTGACGGCCAGCGCGTTGCGGTGCCGCTGGCTTTACTGGAAACCCTGGCTGTGGCCGCGACTGTTGTGGGACAGAAGGCTGGTGACCCGAAAATTCTCTTCCAGTCCAGCAGATCTCTGGTTTACCTATCATAGTTATTATAAGGCTCCGGATTTATTGGGGCCATACGTTTCAAGAAAAATGAAAATTCCCTATGTTATTTTTCAGGGAATATACTCGACCAAACGAAGGCGCCGATTTAAGACCCGGCCCGGCTTTTATCTAAACAAATCCGCCCTGCTTGCCGCCGATCATGTATTTACCAATAAAAAGGTGGATCTGCTCAATCTTAAACGGCTACTGCCCGATGACCGGGTTACCTATGTAGCCCCGGGCATAAACCCCGAAGAATTCACCTTTGACAGGCAGGCCCGGGATGAATTGCGGCGTCAATGGTGTCAAAAGGACGAACCTGTTATTTTTTCAGCCGCCATGTTTCGACGGGATGTCAAGACCCGGGGTCTGAAATGGGTGATACGTGCCTGCGGTGAACTTGGCCGCAAGGGGCACCAGTTTCGGCTGATCATCGCCGGCGATGGAAAAGAAAGGAAAACTCTTCAGAAACTGGCCACAGAGCAGCTGCCGGGCCGGGTCCGGTTTGTCGGAAAAATTCCTCGACCTGAACTTTACCGGTATTACAGTGCCGCCGACCTGTTTGTGTTTCCCGGTATTGGAGAATCCCTGGGGATGGTATTTTTAGAGGCCCAGGCCTGCGGCCTGCCGGTGGTGGCGTTTGACAATGCCGGAGTTCCGGAAGCCGTTCTGGATAGTAAGACTGGAATTCTGGTGCCGATGTATGCCCTGGAGCTGTTTGTGGATGCCGTCCAACAACTGTTGACCGATAAAAATCTGAGACTAAAAATGGGTCGGGCCGCGAAATCTTATGTGCGGGAATTTCATGATTTAAACAAAAATTACCAGGAGCTTGAGCTATCGCTAAACGTAATTGTTAAAAGCCGATTGTAATTTTTGGAGAACAAAATCCGGACTCGAAGTTGACTTTATACTCGGAGGGGGGGAGACAGCCATTGAAGTTAAAGGTGCCGGCAGCATCAAAAACAAGGAACTGCGACCTCTTAACGCCTTTATAGAGACCTATGCCCCCCGCAAAGCCCTTGTCGTCTGTAATGAGAATGAAGAACGTATAGTCGGAAAAGTTCGCATCACACCCTGGCGAAATTTTTTAAGTGATTTGTGGAATGGAAAGATTATTTCGTGACCCGGGTAAGCTGGAAAATATTCAATCATTATCCGCCTTAGCGTGGAGTACCCAAAATGCAAGATCAATATAAAACCACCCGCTTTGGCCTGATTCGTCATGCTCAAACTGTCTGGAATCGGGAAAAGAAGATCCAGGGGCACAGCGACTCTCCGTTGACCGCTGAGGGCGAAGGGCAGGCCTCAAGCTGGGGTCATAGGCTATTGCAATTCCCATGGGATCGCATACTGGCAAGCGATACCGGCCGCACTCTGGCAACGGCTGAAAAAATCAATGCCTATTTGAAAATCCGACTGACGACCGATTCACGCCTCAGAGAGCAGGATTGGGGTCAATGGGTGGGGAAAACCGTCCAACAGATCGAATCAGAGGCGCCGCAGATGCTGACTGCGCAGGTACATTCCGGCTGGGATTTTTGTCCGCCGGGGGGAGAATCCCGCAAAAGTGTGTTGAAAAGAAGCCAAAATGCATTGATAGAAGCAGCCGGGCGGTATCGTGGGGATAACCTTTTGGTGGTGACCCATGAGGGGGTGATTAAAAGCCTGATTTACCATCTGTGCGGCCGCAAATTTCTGCCCGGCGAGCCTGCGATCCTTAAAGCCTATCAGCTTCACTGGTTGATTCACCACCGCAACGGGCTCCGACTGGAAGAGTTGAATGCTCTGGCCATGGATTAGTTAAATAGCTAATTAATGGTTGAACGAAAACCGAGCTAAATCGATTTGTTGGGTTTCGCCGTCTATATCATGGCGCGCAAGATGCCT
>PVMK01175720.1_pt1 | contig 15234 bp, 13 predicted proteins | sample 1853481 | NCBI WGS metagenome assembly PVMK01 (sample SAMN08533507, study PRJNA380276) | Marine sediment metagenome, whole genome shotgun sequencing project.
GTTGCGCGGTTGATCCACATCAGTTCCTCTGAACACCGCGACATGATACGCCAACAGTTGCATGGGAATGGTGAACAGAATCGGTGCCAGAAACGGAGTTGTCGCCGGTACTGGAATGAGAGCGTCAACCTTGCCGGCAAGATCCTCATCCGAATCGTCACTCACTGCGATTATTTTGCCTCGGCGAGCTTTGACTTCTTCTATATTTGAAAGCATCTTTTCAAAAGTCAAGCCACGGCTGACCACTGCCACCACCGGCATGTGCTCGTCAATGAGCGCAATTGGTCCGTGTTTCATCTCACCAGCCGCATATCCCTCTGCATGAATGTATGATATTTCCTTGAGCTTCAACGCCCCTTCCAAAGCAATAGGATAATTGATTCCGCGTCCTAGGTAGAGAAAATCTCGCGCATTAGCGTATTCACGGGCAATGGCTCGTATCAACTGGTCTTCACCGAGGGCAATCTCCACTTTCTTCGGCAGCTTCACCAGCTCCAAAATACACTCTTGACTCTCCTCCAGAGTAAGCTTCCCCAACTTTACGCCCAGATAGAGGGCTAGCAAGTAGAGTGCGACCAACTGGGTAGTGAAGGCCTTGGTGGATGCAACGCCAATTTCAGGACCGGCCTGAGTGTAGAGCACACCATCAGCCTGCCGCACTAGGCTACTTCCCACTACATTTGAGATGGCCAGAAGAAATGCCCCTTTCGTGCGACCTTCTCGCAGAGCAGCCAAGGTATCCGCGGTCTCACCGGACTGGGAAATGAGAATTTGCAGGGTCTTTGCAGTGACGATGGGATCACGGTAGCGGAACTCTGAACCCAGCTCCACTTCCACCGGCAAACCACAGAAAGACTCCAGTAAAAACTTCCCCACCAAACCGGCATGATATGAAGTGCCACACGCCACAATGAAGATTTTGTCCAAAGACCTGATCAATCCGTCTTTCAGATTGAGATCATCCAGAAAAACCTCACCGGTAGACTCACTTATGCGGCCGCGGAAGGTATCAATAACCGCACGAGGTTGCTCGTAAATCTCCTTTTCCATGAAGTGCGTGTACCCGGCCTTCTCAGCCATGACCGGGTTCCAGGTGATGTGAGCTACCTCCTTCTCTCGACTTTCACCATCTGGCCCTCTTATCTCGAATGAGTCCTGGGTTAGAACAGCCATCTCACCATCATCTAAAAAAATCACTTCCCTAGTATGATTTAAAATTGCAGGGATGTCTGAGGCCACCAGTAAAGCGTCAGATCCCAGTCCGAGAACCAGAGGGCTTTCTTTACGCACTGCGATGAGTTTGTCCGGCTGCCGTTCATTTAAAATGACCAGTGCATACGATCCCTCTATAAGTCGGAGGCTTGCGGTCACGGCTTCCTCGAATGGAGCACCGGCTTCAATCTCATTATTAATGAGTTGTGCCACAATCTCGGTGTCTGTTTCCGAGTTAATCTGACAACCCATCTCAATGAGTTGCCTTTTCAGGGGAAGGTAGTTTTCGATGATGCCATTATGAACCACCGCGACGGGGCCAACTTTATGGGGGTGGGCATTGATATCCGAAGGGGGACCATGGGTGGCCCAGCGGGTATGGCCGATACCTACCGAACCGCTCACCGGCTGTTCCTCAAGAAGTGCCTCAAGCTGAGTGAGCTTTCCTTGACAGCGCCGAACCTCAATCATGCCCTCACTGACCACCGCTATACCGGCACTGTCATAGCCCCTATATTCCAACCGTCTCAAGCCGTCCACCAGCAGTGATACACAGTCATTCTGACCGATGTGTCCAATTATTCCACACATTTCATTCCTCTATTTATTATCTATTAGGCTTAATTCAGACTTCAGCAGTCTTGCGGTTTCCTATATCCTGTTCCAGCTGTCCGTAGTCAGTTGTCAGTGGTCCGTTGTTAGCTCACTGAGTTCGCGGCATAGCGCAGAGCGCTAAGCGCATAGGGCATGGGGCATGGAGTTCTTAAGAACATAGACAGTCTTATTTCTTTGCTGCCCGCTGCCTGCTGCAATCTGCCAGCTAAATACTCCGCGTCGCCGTGTCACCGCGTCCCTGCGTCGCTTGCCTCGTTTCCTATGCCCTATGCTCTTCCGGCTCAAGACTGCCGCATCCGCTGCGTAATTACCTTCTCGGCTACCTCGAGTTCCTCATCGGTGTTGACACCCAGAAATTCTATGGGCTCGGAAGCAGCCACAGCTTGCACGTTCCAGCCTCGCCCGGCTGCCAGCTGCACCAGATCTGTAAGGTAGTACTCGCCCTGTACGTTAGCATTTTCGACATCCGGTAACACGGCCCGCAAGAGGTCGGCGCTGACACAGTAGATTCCGGTGTTCACCTCTCTAATAGTGCGCTCCTGCGCGCTGACGTCTTTGGCCTCAATGATTGCCGATACCTCACCCCCCGAATCTCTTACCACCCGGCCGTAACTTCCAGGTTCGTCGAGCAGCATGCTCAGCACGCTAAGGTCGGCACCACGGTTCATGTGCTCGATCTGGAACAGGCGCAATGTCTCTGCAGTAAGCAACGGCGTGTCACCGCAGCAGATTAAGACTGCTCCACCATGATCGGTCAGATGGGGTAAAGCACACTGGACTGCGTGCGCGGTTCCCAGTTGCTGGGATTGCAATACCCATTCCACCCGGGCGGCTTTGAAAACCTCTCTTATGCGCTCAGCCTGATGCCCCACCACCACCAGCACCCTGTCAAACCCAAGCTCTTCTAAAGCTATCAGCGTGTAGGCGAGCATTGGCCGACCGCAGATGGGGTGCAAAACTTTTGCGAGGTCTGAGTACATCCTGGTCCCTTTGCCAGCGGCCAGGACCAGAGCAACAGCATCCTTCATGATTCCTTTTTTACTGCATCCCCTACCGAAATGCAATCGTAGTTTCCCAGCAGGCAGCGGGCAGTAAGCACACATTCCTCGTTATTGGTTATCCGTTATTAGTTATACGGGAAAATCAGGGTTCGATGATCTCAGATCTAAACTGCGATAAAGACTTCAGTGAGAACACCCGAATAACGATTAACGAATAACGGATAACTTTCCCGTCTCGCCATGCCCCATGCTCTATGCCAAAAAAAACGGGCCCAGTATAGGACCCGTCTTAAATTATCGAAATGTTGGTCTCGGCTAGGCTAAAGCTTAGCTCTCTCCGCAGCCCGGATGCGAGCGATGGCTCGTTGCAGTGCGGCTTCAACCCGGAGAAAATCTATTTCCTCTTGCCGCTCTTTGAGGCGTTGCTCAGCCCGTTCCCTGGCAGCCCGCGCCCGCTCCAGGTCTATATCTGTGGCATGTTCAGCTGTTGTGGCCAGTATGGTAACCTTGGTGGGCAGCACCTCGGCGTAGCCGCCACTGACCGCCAGGAACTCAAGCTCTCCTCCTATGCGGTATTTCACTTCACCGGGTTGAAGTTGGGCAAGAAACGGCAGGTGATTGGGCAAGGCGCCGAACTCACCAAAGTAGCCGGGCGCCATTACTATATCAACATCCTCGCTCACTACCGTTTGCTCAGGAGTTACCACCTCTAGCTGTAGCGTCTTCTCTGCCATAGAATCACCATTTTGATATTATTGAGCCCGTATTCTCGTAATTCCGGAACTATCTATCAGCCTTCTGACGACCCACCTTTTATGCGGCCGCCATGACTTCGGCTTTCTCCAAAACCTCCTCGATACCACCCACCATGTAGAAGGCCTGCTCTGGAACCTCGTCATGCTTGCCGTCAACGATCTCCCGGAAGGCGCGAACAGTGTCTTCCACCTTGACGTATTTACCGTCGGTGCCGGTGAACTGAGAAGCCACGAAGAAGGGCTGGCTCAGGAAACGCTGAATTCTACGGGCCCGGGCCACGACAATTTTGTCCTCTTCAGAAAGTTCGTCCATTCCGAGGATAGCGATGATATCCTGGAGATCTGTGTACTTCTGCAGAATCACCTGCACATCTCGGGCCGTCTTGTAGTGATCTTCACCCAGAACCTGCGGATCAAGGATGCGCGACACTGAATCGAGCGGGTCCACTGCCGGGTAGATACCCAGCTCGACGATCTGGCGCGAGAGCACCACGGTGCCGTCCAGGTGGGCAAAGGTTGTTGCCGGGGCCGGATCGGTGAGGTCGTCAGCAGGCACATAGACACACTGGACTGCGGTGACCGAGCCCTTGGTGGTGGAGGTAATGCGCTCCTGCAACTCGCCAAGGTCGGTTCCCAATGTGGGCTGATAGCCAACGGCTGAGGGCATGCGGCCCAGCAGGGCCGAAACCTCGGCGCCAGCCTGGGTAAAGCGAAAGATATTGTCAACGAAGAGCAGCACGTCCTGGCCTTCCTCATCCCGGAAATACTCCGCCTGAGTCAACGCTGAAAGCGCCACTCGCATCCGGGCTCCAGGAGGCTCGGTCATCTGGCCGTAGACCAGGGCTGCCATGGGCAGCACGCCCGATTCCTTCATTTCCAGGTAGAGATCGTTGCCTTCCCGGGTGCGCTCCCCCACCCCGGCAAATACCGAGATGCCCTTGTGCTGCATGGCGATGTTGTTAATCATCTCCATCATGATGACGGTCTTACCCACACCGGCACCGCCGAACATCCCCATCTTGCCGCCACGGGGGAAGGGCACTAACAGATCGATAACCTTGACTCCGGTCTCCAACACATTTACCGAGGTATCCTGCTCGACGAAGGTAGGTGCCGGCCGGTGGATGGATGCATACTTTTCGGCCTCAACCGGTCCCATCCCGTCCACTGGCTTGCCTACAACGTTGAGTACCCGGCCGAGACTGGACTTGCCCACCGGCATCTGAATTGGCGCACCAGTGTCCTTGGCAGGCATGCCCCGCACAAGACCGTCGGTGGTATCCATGCCCACACAGCGCACCACATTGTCACCTAGGTGCTGGGCGACCTCCACAATAAGGTTATCTTCCTCGTCGTTGATGGTTGGATTGCTGAGAGCAATTGCCGACAAAATTTCCGGCAGCTTCCCCTCTGGGAACTCTATGTCCACCACATTGCCGATGATCTGAACTATTTTTCCGATATTCATGGGTTGTAAATCCTCCTCAAAGGGTATTAGAAGAATCTTTATTTCTTCAAGGCTTCCACACCGCCGACAATATCCATGAGTTCCGCGGTGATGGCGGCCTGCCTGGCCTTATTGTAAACAAGGGTCAGATCCCGCACCATCTCCTTGCAGTTATTGACCGCGTTGTCCATGGCGGCCATGCGGGCGGCATGTTCGCTGACCGCAGTTTGGAACAAAATCTCCAAAAGTTGTAGATTGATGTAGTTTGGCAGCAGATCGTTGAGAACCCCTTCCCTTGAAGGCTCAAAAATATATTCCAACAGCTCCTGCTCCTGCTCTTCATCCTCCATTGTTTCAGGGGCTATGGGCAGCAGCTTTTTGATCACCGGCCTCTGGGTGACTATGTTGATAAACTCAGCATAGCAAACATAGACCTCATCCACCTCATGGGTCAGGAACAGATCAATCACCTCCTGGCCGAGAGCGCTGGCATCACCATAGTTGGGATTATTCAGCATCCCCTCATGGAAAACTCGCAGAGTTCGCTTCCGCCGCCTGAAATAGTCTCTCCCCTTGCGACCGAGTTGGGTGAGGGATAACTCCAAGCCCTCCTGCTCCTTTTCTTGTATGAACTTATCAGCCGCAGCGATCAAGTTGGTATTGAAGGCGCCACAAAGGCCGCGATCAGCGGTTAGGGAGATCAGCTCCACCTTGACCACTTCTTCGTGGGCCATGAGCAGAGGAAAGCCCTCGGGTTCTACTCCGGCCGCCACCCGGTTCATTATTTCAGTAAGCTGAGTGGCATAAGGGACGAACTGGTCCAGCTGTTGTTGGGTAGTACGAAGCTTGGAAGCTGCCACCATGTTCATGGCCCGAGTGATCTGCTGGGTCTTTTTGACCGCATCGATCTTTCTTTTGATGTCACGTAGAGTTGCCATAGATCGCTTCTCTCACTCGTTTTTTCTGCATCCCGACCTTAAAGGGTGGCCTGGAAGATCTCATCGAACTCAGTAAGAGCCTTCTTCATCTTCTCGTCCAGCTCGTCACCGATCTCATCCTTCTCTGTGAGCTCATCAAAGATGTAGGAATGCTTCTGCTCGACGAACTCCAGCATTTGCTGCTCGTATGCCCCCGCCTTTTCCACTGGATACTTGTCCAGAAAACCGCGAGTACCGGCGTAAAGGGCCGTCACCTGCTTCGCCATGGACATGGGCTCATACTGGGACTGCTTCAACAACTCAACCAGACGCACGCCTCGATTGAGCTGATCCTGGGTGGATTTGTCCAGGTCGCTGCCGAATTGGGCAAAGGCTTCCAGTTCACGATACTGGGCCAGGTCCAGACGCAAAGTACCGGCAACCTGTTTCATCGCCTTCACTTGGGCGGCGCCGCCCACGCGGGAAACGGACAGACCCACGTTGATGGCCGGGCGCACACCGGCGAAGAACAGAGCTGGTTCCAGATAAATCTGACCGTCGGTAATGGAAATAACATTGGTGGGGATATAGGCGGAGACGTCGCCGGCCTGGGTCTCGATGATGGGCAAGGCCGTCAAGGAGCCACCGCCTTTCACGAACTGGGGATCCAGCTCGTGGGCTTTGTCCGATAGCTTTGCCGCCCGCTCCAAGAGACGGGAGTGGTTATAGAAGATGTCACCCGGAAAAGCTTCGCGGGCCGGCGGCCGCCGGAGCAGCAGGGAAATCTGCCGGTAGGCAACTGCCTGCTTGGAAAGGTCGTCATAGATGATCAGCGCGTGCCGGCCGCGGTCCCGGTAGTACTCGCCCATGGCACAGCCAGCGAAAGGAGCAAGGTATTGCAGTGAGGCTGGATCACTGGCACAGGCCGCGACCACGATGGTGTAGTCCATGGCGCCATGCTTTCTGAGAATCTCCACCACCCGGGCCACCGAGGACTTTTTCTGGCCAACGGCAACATAGATGCAGATCACATCCTGGCCCTTCTGATTGATGATGGCATCCACCCCGATGGCGGTCTTGCCGATCTGGCGGTCGCCGATGATCAGCTCACGCTGACCCCGGCCCACAGGGGTCATGGCATCGATGGCCTTGAGCCCCGTATACATGGGCTCTTCCACCGGCTGGCGTTCAATAACGCCGGGGGCGATCCGCTCGATTCGGGCAGACTCGGTGGCCTCGATGGGACCCTTGCCGTCCAGGGGCTGCCCCACTCCGTCCACCACCCGACCGACAACCGCATCTCCCACCGGTACCTCGGCGATGCGACCGGTGCGTTTTACGGTAGTACCTTCCTTTATGTGGATATCCTCGCCCATGATGGCGCAACCCACATTGTCTTCTTCCAGGTTGAGGGCGAGGCCATAGACAGTGCCATGCTCCGTGGGAAACTCCAGCAACTCCATGAGCATGCACTTCTCCACCCCGTAGACGCGGGCAATACCGTCACCAACAGTGAGAACGGTGCCAGTCTCGCTCAGTTCAACCTTTTTGTCATAGTCCTTGATCTGTTCCCTGATAATCTGACTGATTTCTTCGGCCCTGATTTCCATCGGCTCGTCTCACCCCTTCATTAAAGTTTCTTTGATGTTAGTCAGTTGACTCCTGACACTACCATCCAAAACCAAATCGCCAACCCGAGCTACTACTCCACCAATGAGCTCGGGATCAACCTCTGTTTCCACAGAAATGCTTCGGCCAGTCGTCTTTTCCAAAGAGGCTTTGATAGATTCCACTGCCTCCTCCGAAAGAGGTGTGGCGCTCGTCACCTTGGCCCTGCTGATATTGACCATCTCGTCTAGAAGTTTTTGATAGAAGCTGCGAACCTCCGGGATGATGGGTAACCGGTTCTTCTCGAGCATCAAATCTATCAAGCTCTTGAATACCGGCGACATTCCCATCTTTTCAACCACCGCGCCGCAGATAACTTGGCGGTTTTCTTTGGCGTAAAGTGGATTGGAAGCAGCATCGGCAAATTCCGGCGTCTCTTCCCAAAAGGTCACGAATTGATCCAGCTCTTCTCCGTACTTCTCGTGGTTACCGTCTTCGCGACCTAGAGTCAGCAACGCTTTCGCATACCTTTTGGCTAAAATCTGATTGGTCACTTGGCCTCCGCCACCTTTGTCATGAAGTCATCAACCAGCTTTTGCTGATCCTCTTCGCCAATTTTTTCCTTGAGCAGAACCTCAGCAGCTGTCACGGAAAGCTCCGCGATCTCCTGCTGTAGCCCCTCTTTGGCGCTCTTGATCTCCTGCTCTATGGCAATATCAGTCTGTTGGCGAATCTCCGCCGCAGCCTTCTCGGCGTTGGCGATAATTCTCGTTTTTTCCCTCTCACCCTGCTCGATATACTCCTGCAGAATGCGATCGGTCTCTTTATCCAGCTGGCTTAACTTCTGTTTGTATTCCTCGTAGGTTTTCTCCGCCTCTTTCTTCTTGACTTCCAGTTCATTGAGAGTGTTGGCAATGGATTCGGTGCGCTTGGTAAAAAACGCTTTTACGTTGAATTTCTTAAAAACAAAGATGAGAACACCCGCCAGGATGGCAAAATTCAGAACCCGCTGCCAGAAATCCGGCCACATGGAATGGCCACCCTCAGATGAGGCCCAAACCACTCCGGCTGTCATGAGTATGACAGAACTGCACCAGCCAATTGTGGCCAAAAGTCTGCGAGTCCTGTTGCGCTTCGGCCAACTCATTGAATGCTCCTCTCCAGGATTTTCTCGGTTACTGCCACAGAAAAAGTCTGAACTTGCTTTTGCAGCTCGGTCCGAGCGTCCTGGATGTCCGACGCTACTTTCTTTCGGGCCTCTTCGATCTTAGCCTGAACCTCCTGAGTGGTAGTTGCAATGAGCTCGACCTCCGCCTGTTCACCCTCATCCTTCATGCTCTGTACCCTACCCACCCCTTCATGCCTGGCCTCCAGGACCTTTACTTCGAACTCTTCCATTGATGACTGGGCTTCGCCAGTTAACGAGGCAATGTCCGAGTTGAAGGTTTCTACTATTTGATTGCGCTCTTTGATGATCTTGCGGATGGGGCGAAAAAGAATAAAATTGAGGACAAAGAGGAGGATCAAAATATTGATCATTTGAATGACGAGAGTAATGTCTGGATTGATCATAGTCTCGCTCTCCGAAATGCTTTGCGCACCTCACACTCGGGGCGGATTTGTCTTTGTTAAAATATTAACAATCTTATTGCTTTGAGAAGATCGTATCGGGCTCGACCGCTGCCAAATTCTTAAAGAGCGCAGCACCCTTCCCGTTCCCCAAAACCACCGAAATTATTATAAGAAAACTTTGGTCGTAAAGAGTGATTCTGGTGCGAAATGTGGTGTGGCAAACGTTCTGTGTCTGTTCGGAAAATTTTATTAGCACACAAAATTTTATTTTGCAAGGAAAAAAGTAAAAAAATTCACAATATCCTAAAAGAGACAAAACAGCTGCTTATTCACTTCTGGAAGACGAACTTGCGCATGGCCACATTGAGTAAAATGCCGACGCTCGCCATGGTCACCACCGCTGACGATCCGCCGTAACTAACCAGTGGAAGTGGGATGCCCACCACTGGCAACATGCCCACCACCATGGCGATGTTCACTGCCACATGCCAGAAGACAGTGGCGGTAATGCCAAAGCCCAGCAGAGTACCGAATTGATCCCGGGAGCGGCGCGCTACACTCAGCCCCCTCAGAAAAAAACAGAGGAAAAGAGCCAACAGCAGCATACCGCCCACGAAACCCCATTCTTCAGCCAAAACGGTGAAGATGAAATCAGTGTGGTGCTCAGGAATGAAGCGGAGCTGACCCTGGGTTCCTTTGAGAAATCCTTTTCCCCAGAACTGTCCCGAACCAACAGCTATCTTCGCTTGAATTATGTGGTACCCGGCCCCGAGAGGATCTCTGCCGGGATCGAGTAGGGTTAAAATTCGCTGCCTTTGATACCCTTTCATCAGGTACCAGAAAAGGGGAAGAGCACTCAAAGAAAAGCCTGCCAAGACAAGGAGAGAAGAAGGCCTTACTCCTACAAAGAGAATCATTGAGGCGGCGATGCCCAGCAGCAGGGCGGCAGTCCCCAGATCAGGTTCCAGCACTATCAATACCACCGGCAATAAGACCATCAGTGCTGGCAGGGCCAATTCACGGAGTTTGTAGCTTTCGCGCTTCTCCTGTCTGGCAAAAAAGCAGGCCAGAGCGATTACCAGGAGAGGTTTCATTAACTCCGAGGGCTGCGCCACAACCGGTCCCAAGTCAAGCCAGCGTTTGGAACCGGACACAGTTTTGCCAAAGATGAGCACCGCCACCAGTAGCAGTATGCCGATCACATAGGCTGGATATGCAAACCGCTCCAACCACTGGTAATCCAGGCTAAAAGCCAGAACCATCACTACCGCCCCCAGCCCCAGCCAATAAATCTGGCGGGTGAGAATGGAGCCAGGGGCCTCACCGCCAGAGAACAGCGCGCTGTATAGCGTCATTAAACCGACTGCCATAATGGCAAAAGTGAGAAGCAGCATCAGCCAGTCGAAATTCTGTATCAATCGCCGATCTATCACGAAATTATCCTGTTCCCTAGGTGGTTCAGCCCAGTATCCCTAAGCTTATCCAAAGTAGAACCAATTTGCGGCGATGTCAGTGGTCCGTCGTCAGTCGTCCGTTGCATTTTGACTCTATAGGTGTGAAATCCTTAAGCAGCAGTTTTCAGCCAAACTATATAATTCAATGCTTACGATTTTTTCCACGGACACGGACAACCTACTACGGACGCCGGCCATGGATTCCTTCCTATTCTGACTCGAGTGCAAATCTAGTCGCTTCGCTTCGCAACCTGCGAAGAAGGCCGGCTGTTGAAATATTCTTCCATCACCTGGCGGGCCAATGGTGCCGCTGCAGAACCACCGTGGCCACCGTGTTCCACCAATACTGTAACCACAATTTCGGGCGCTTCCGCCGGAGCATAGGCCACAAACCAGGCGTGATCCCTAAACTTGTAGGGCACCTGCCTTTCGCCCCCCTCTTCATCGTCTTCGGCCATACGAATCACTTGAGCTGTACCAGTTTTCCCGGCCACCCTTAGCCCACGTAACTTGCCCGGCAACAGCGCAGCCCGCCCCGTACCCTTCGGTTCCTGGACCGCTCCTTCCAAAGCTCGTTGGAGAAAGGCGATCACACTGGGGCTCAAATCTAGCTTCCCGACTGCCTCAGGTTGCACCTTCTTCACAACCCGGCCATCGGCGTCTTCGACTCGCATAACCACTCGCGGCTTCACCAGCACACCGCCGTTGGCAATGGCAGCATAGAAAACACCCATCTGAATGGGGGTGGCAAGCAAAAAGCCCTGGCCGATGGCCGTGACTAAATCTTCACCCTTCTGCCAGGGAACTCCGAAACGGCGTAACTTCCATCGGGCAGTTGGAACCAATCCCCCTGCCTCGTTGTTTAGTCGCACCAAGGTACGGCTGCCGAGCCTGAAACGTCGAGCGTAATCAGCCATGCGCTCAACCCCGAGTCTCTGCCCTAGCTGATAAAAATAGATGTCACACGATTGCACCACAGCCTGGTAGAGCGCAATTTCGCCATGCCCCCTCTTTTTCCAACAACGATAGAGTTGGTTTCCCAACCGATACTCGCCATTGCATGTCAACTTGGTTTCCGGCTCAATTACTCCCTCTGCCAAGGCTGCGGCCACCACCACCGGCTTAAAAATAGAACCCAGTGGGTACTGTCCTTGAATGGCCTTATTCTCCAGGGGGTGCCGAGGATGGTCCACAATAGCCTGCCACTCACCTGGTGTGAATCCGCGGACAAACTGGTTTTGATCGAAGGCAGGGCTGCTGGCCATTGCGAGAATATCCCCAGTGTTTGGATCCATAGCGACAATAGCGCCGGCTTTGCCTTCCAGTACACGTTCTGCCTCGAGTTGCAGTTGTGTGTCCAAAGTAAGGACCAAATTGTGTCCAGGTTGGGGAGGGATTTCTCGCAGGATCTGTAGTTGGCGCCCGGCTGCATCTGCCTCGACCTGTCGTCCACCCCGCTGGCCTTTTAGCTCCACCTCCCATTCCATTTCCACGCCGTACCTGCCCAAATAGTCGCCAAGCTTGTAACCCTGGTTCTGTCTTTTCTTCAGTTGCGCCTCTCCAATCTCTCCTAAATAGCCTATGAGGTGGGCCGCGAGCGAAGGCCTTTCGTAGCTGCGCCTTGGCTGAATCTGAACCATTACTCCAGACAGATTAAATCGGTGGGTCTCCACCGCCGCGACTTGATCCCGGTTCATGTCCCGGTTCAGCAATATTGGACGAAATGGTGCCCCTTTGGGCGCATTTCGAACCTTCTCCTCAAGCTGGTCCTGTTCAATATCCAGGAACCGGCTCAGCTTATTGAGGGTTTGCTTAAGATCACCGACATCTGCTCGAACGATGGCCAGTTTAAATGCAGGGCGGTTGTCAACGAGAATACGGCCATGACGGTCATAGATAATGCCCCGGGTTGGCGCGATATCTTCAAGGCGAATCCGATTGTTTTCTGAAAGGTCGCGGTATGTTTCCCCGCGTATTATCTGCAGGAACCAGATACGTAACAGCAAGACAACAAATACTGAGACCACCAGATAGACCGCTACCTGGAAACGCAATCTGTCTCCATTGCCAGACGATGAATTGAGCGGCCCGAAACCCATCATGCTTCCTGAGACTCCCGAAAAACACCCAAACTTGAGAACCACTGGTCAAGTCGCTCCAATCCGGCCAAAAGCAGGGGCCCAACCAGAGCAATTGTAATCGTGCGGCCCGCCAAAACTATAAGGAAATGTGAAGTTTCGGCAAATCCCGCATCTTGCAGCACCAAGATTGTCCTTATACCAAGACCTTCAAGTAATGTGCATAGGCCGAGAAAAAATGCCTGATATCTCCTGCTGTGGAGGTTTAAATTCTGCCACAGCATCGATGCCAGCAGGGCAAGACCAAGATAAATCAACGGGTGCACCCAGCCTTGCAGCGGCAAGCCCACGTCCATCAGCAGCCCCAGGAAAAGCGCCATTACCAGTGCCTTGGATCTTTCATAAGAAAAACTGAAATGGAGCAGCAGTACCAGGAACAGATCCACCCGGAGTTCAGGAACAACAAAAATTGGGTAGAGAACTGTTTGGCAGAGGTAAGCTCCGAGAATGAGTACGAGGTATAGAAAAAAGGTCCGCATCACTCCTGCCGTTTCCTCGAGCCTGTCAGGCTCGGCTCTTCGGGTGGGGGCTGAATGACCACCATCACTTCTTCCAGCCTGTTGAAGTTCGCGGCAGGCTCCACTTGCACTCGCTGAAACAGGCCGGAGCTACCACGGACCACTTCCTGGACAGTCCCGAGAAGAAGCCCTTTGGGAAACACGCCGCCCATGCCCGAGGATATCACCTGGTCGCCCACCTGCACATCCTCATTCCTCTGCACATATTTAAGCAGACAGAGGCCACCTCCCAAACCCACCAAGACACCTCGGACCCGGGAGCGCTGGATGAGGGCGTCCACCGCACTGTTGGCGTCCAGGATAAGGAGCACCTTGGCATGGTGGCTGCTGACCCCAATGACCCTTCCCATTAATCCCTCGGCGCTAACTACCGCCATATCCTGTGCCACCCCGTCACTCCTGCCTTTATCGATGAGAATCGTTTGAAACCATCCCGAGGGGTCGAAGGCCACCAACTCTGCAGGCAAAAGCGGAGTGGCAATAGATTTCTTGAAGTTGAGTAACGCCCGTAAGCGTTGATTGGCGAGATCTGCTTCACGATAGCGGTTCACTTGCAGCTTGAGTTTTTGCAGCTCTCGCTTCAACTCCTCATTTTCTTTTTGCGTTCCCACCAGGTAAAAATAGCCGCGCCAAACGTTACCTATCCCCCCAAAGATCCCGCGAACCACCTTCTGTACCGGCGAAGTGATTCCCACCACCAGGGATTCAAAGAAACTCATGTTCTCACCACTATGGAGATTCGCGGAAATAAGGCTGAGGGCAAGGAGAAAAATGAGGATGGGGATAAGAAGTTTCCGTGTTTGACTAATCACCGGCACCTTGGTCCTTGACGTGGAGACCGGGATCATTCTCCACGTGTATTCGTTCTATCCACGGGAGTGGCCTATATCATGATCTCCCTGAGAATATCAAGACTATCGAGGGCCTTTCCGGATCCCAGTACTACCGTGGACAGGGGATCCTCGGTGATGGTGATGGGAAGTCCTGTTTCTTCACGGAGAAGCATATCCAGATTTTGTAGAAGCGCTCCGCCGCCGGTAAGGACAATGCCCCTATCCACGATGTCGGCGGCGAGCTCCGGCGGGGTTTGCTCGAGGGCCATCTTTACCGTCTCTAGAATGGTGTCGATCTGTTCACTTATGGACTCACGCACCTCATCTGAGTCAATCTCTAGGATCTTCGGTATTCCTGAGACGAGATCCCGTCCCTTAACCTGCATCTTATTAACTTGCTCCCCAGGGAAGGCATTGCCGATGGTGGTCTTTATGAGTTCCGCCGTTCGCTCACCGATGAGCAGGTTGTATTTTCGCTTGATCTGCTGGAGGATGGCTTCATCCATCTTATCTCCACCCACTCTCACCGACTTGCTGTAAACGATACCAGCGAGAGAAATCACCGCCACCTCAGTGGTACCACCCCCAATATCTAGTACCATGTTGCTGGTCGGCTCAGTGATGGGGAGTCCCGCACCGATGGCTGCAGCCATGGGCTCTTCGATGAGAAAGACCTCCCTGGCACCAGCTGATTCTGCAGACTCGCGCACTGCGCGTTTTTCCACCTGCGTGATTCCCGAGGGCACGCAGACGATAATGCGAGGCCTGATCAGGGAACGGCGGTTGTGCACTTTTCTGATGAAATGCCGGAGCATGGTTTCGGTTATCTCAAAGTCGGCTATGACCCCATCTTTCATGGGTCGAATGGCTACGATGTTACCGGGAGTACGACCCAGCATCATCTTTGCTTCTTTGCCCACGGCAAGAACCTTTTTGGCACCCCGGCCGTCTTGGCGTACCGCCACAACAGAGGGCTCGCTCAGTACAATGCCCTTGCCCTTGACATAAACCAGGGTATTGGCCGTACCCAGATCAATGGCCAGATCATTGGAAAACCAGCCCAATATGGGATCCAAAATCACGGACTAAACTCCCTTCAGGGTTTGTGGAAAAAGTGAAGCTAGAATCGGCTGAAAAATAGCATGAAGGCTAAATTTTATCAAA
>PVMK01169885.1_pt1 | contig 15232 bp, 15 predicted proteins | sample 1853481 | NCBI WGS metagenome assembly PVMK01 (sample SAMN08533507, study PRJNA380276) | Marine sediment metagenome, whole genome shotgun sequencing project.
AGCTTGTTTTCAGAATAATCAAGGCACCTTTTTAGTTGACAGAGCATCGACAAAATAATAGTTGCAATAGTCTTTGCCGCAATGACGGTATTATTCCGAGGAACCATCAATGGGGTCTAAAACCGATACACAAAAAAATAAAAAGCCGGATGACGGCAGCGACCGCTTTCAAACCGGAAAAATCCTGGCACTCTCCATCGGGCATTTTATCCACGACCTCTATTCCAGTTTTCTCTCCCCGCTTTTGCCTCTTTTGATTGAAAAACTGTCCTTAACCCTGACTCAGGCCGGTTTTCTCTCAACGATCATGCAGCTGCCCGCGTTGCTGAACCCTTACATCGGGGTATTGGCCGACCGCATCAGTGTCCGTTATTTTGTTATTCTAGCTCCCGCCATGACAGCTGTTCCGATGAGCCTTATCGGAATCGCCCCCAGTTACGGCGTTTTGCTGCTTCTTTTATTTGTCACCGGCATCAGCGTTTCCATCTTTCATGTGCCCGCGCCGGTGATGATCGCGAACCTGTCCGCTGCCAGGAAGGGCCGCGGAATGAGCTTTTTCATGACCGGAGGAGAGCTTGCCAGGACTATCGGTCCCCTGGTGGCGGTGGCGGGGGTTTCCCTTTTTGGCCTGGAAGGATTTTATCCGGTGATGTTTTTTGGTTTAATTTCATCCGGTTGGCTGTACTTAAAACTTCGCGACGTCCCGGTTAACGATGTTCACACAAAGCGTAATTTGTCGGCGCTGCAAACATGGCGCAAGCTGCGCTACATCCTTTGGCCCTTGACGGCGATCCTGATTTCTCGCGGGTTTATGCACGCCTCCCTGACCGCATTTTTGCCGACATATATCAACCAGGAAACCGGTAATCTCTGGCTGGCCGGCATGGCACTGACGTTGTTTGAAGTGGCCGGTGTGGCCGGTGTGTTGACGGCCGGCTCCATGAGCGACCTGTTCGGCCGCCGCAAAACACTGTTGGTTTCTCTGGTCGGCGCACCGGTTTGCCTGTTTATTTTTTCATTAACCGGTGGTTGGTTTCGGATAGCCGCCCTGCTTGTTACCGGATTCACCCTCTTATCCACCACCCCTGTCATGCTGGCCCTGGTCCAGGAACACGCCAGACACAGTCCGGCGGCAGCCAACGGATTGTTTATGATGATATCGTTTATCTCCCGATCGGCGGTGGTTGTTGTGGTCGGGTTCATTGCCGACCGCCTCGGACTGCATGCCGCCTATTTAATCAGCGCCGCCATGGGTTTGATTGGTATTCCGTTTATTTTTAGGTTACCGAAAAAGTAAATATTCAATCTTTAAGGGCCTCAGCATTCCGAATCAACCCCTGAACAGCTGCCAAACATCATCGAGACGGTTGCGTTCTTGACCCCGATCTGATACGTTGCGGCAGACAAAATCAGTTAAAAGGAGAGCGCATTTCATGACAGATGAACAGCAAAATAACCTTGAATTCACCATCGATCGATCTAACCTCTACCTCGAGGAATCATTTACCGACCTGCAAGCCGGCACCATCAAACGCCTCACACCGGTGCGCGCCGATGGCTCGCAGGACAAAACCCGTAAAACCGTTTTTGTCGGGCATGCCAGTATCCTTACCCCCAACGGACCTCTTCCGATTCAAAATGTCATTGCCGCCAGGGAACTGAAACAGGCGATAAAAAAATTCCCTGAGGCGATGCACGAGGCCATGGACCAGTTGGTGGAAGAAGTCAAGAAATACCAGGAACAGGAACAATCCCAAATCCAAAAGCCCGACTCACGTATCATTGTCCCCTGAAAGCAGGAAGGCAAATCGTCAATAAAGGATTAATCACGAAAGCACGAAATATTTCTTTTCTTTCGTGTTTTTGTCATTTCGTGCTTTCGTGATAAAAAATTTTTTTCACTAAATGTCCTAGATCCGCCTCTGGAGGGCAAAGAATTCACAACAATAATGTCTAAGGTACTAAAATGGGAATACTAAGCATATTTTCAGGAAAAGATCCCGAAAACTATGAGCAAAAAGGAGATGCACTCTTTGAAGCCAACGCCTACGGAAAAGCCGTAGTGGAATATGAGCGAGCCCTGGACAGGCTGGGAAAAACGTCCCCCTGGGACGACGGCTACCGGCAAAATCTCCAGGATAAAATTCGTACCGGCAAAGAAAGCCTGGCGCGTGAGCATCAACAAACAGCCGAAAGCCTGATGGAGGCCGGCCATGATTACGATGCCCGCCAGTACATCGACTTGGCGCTGGAATTAACCGAAGATCCGGAATTAAAAAATGCCCTCGAACAACAACTGCAAAACAGGGAAGACCGTGAGGCCGAAGACATAGAAAATGTCCTGCCGGATGTTGAAACCCAGAACCATGAACCGGATTATGAAGACGAGCCGGTTGAAGAACCGCCCAACGGGGAAGAGGATGACGAATATTTCAGTGCGCTTATCGGCACGTTGCCAGATGATGTTCAAGACGCCTATTTGGGTTATGGCAAGGCGTTTAAAACCGGCTACCAGGCCCTGAACCAGGGGAGATTTCGAAAGAGCGGCAGAGCATTTGACCACAGCCATGGAAGAACATCCCGATCCGGCAAGTTATATCCCCATAGAGCTGGCCACAGCCTACCTGAACCTTGGCAAACATGACAAAGCCTGCCGGCTGCTGGAATCGTTTCTGGAACACCATCCGGATGCTCTGCCGGCCTATCAGCTTTTGTGCGAAGTTTTCTGGGAAACAAAGGCCTTTGATCGCGCCGAAGAGCTACTGGCCTCCCTGCCGGCCGACCTGGAGGAATCCGTGGCCGGTTATTTACTGCGTGGCGAAACCCTTTTTCAGGCGGAAAAATACGGGGACGCAAAATCCTTTTACCGCGAATTTTTAAAAACCTACGAATGGAATGAGTCCATTGCCCGGGCCCTGGCCAAAACCCATGAAGCATTGGGCGAAATGGCCAATGCCCGTAACATATACAGCGAGATCATGGCTCAGTGCAGCAGCTGTCACGCTCGTATCGACCCTTACGTTAAGCAGAAATTTGCCGATCTCAGTTTTGCGTCCGGGCTGAATACGACCGTTGTTCTGGAGCTCTATCTTTCCCTGGCCCGTGAAGTTCCGCAGAATGCAGTCGAATATTATCAAAAAATCAGCCGGATTTATTCGGCTCAGGGTAACGTAGAAGAAGCCCGTCGGTTTCAGCAAATATCCGAAAAGTACGAAAGTAAAGATGCCCTTTAAACCTGACTTCACCCTCCCGACAACTGAATCAGCCCGGTCATTGTGGTTTGTTTTTAATGAAGGCAAGCTGTTGATAAAAACCGGCGACGAGGATCGACTTATTCCCCGCACCCGGGATTTAGCAAAATTCGATATCTCCCCGATCCACAAACAGTATTTGGGGACATTGGACGGCCTTCCATGTTATGCCGCCGAGTTAGCGCACAATCGCATTGCTTCCAACGGGTTTGCGTTTGAAGATTTGCGGCGGCTTTTCGGCCGGCTGGAAGAAGAATTGATCTGGGTGGCGGGCCGCGCAAATCAGTTGGTAGATTGGAGCCAAAGCCATCAATTTTGCGGAAGATGCGGCCATGCCACTGAAGACAAGCATAATGAACGCGCCAGGATATGCCCAGCGTGCAGTCTGATTAATTATCCGCGTGTTTCGCCGGCCATCATCGTTGCCGTCATCAAAAACAATCAGATCCTGCTGGGCAGCAACAGGCGCTTTAAAAGCGGCTTCTACAGCGTGCTTGCCGGGTTTGCGGAGCCGGGCGAAAGTCTTGAAGAATGCGTTGCCAGGGAAGTCAACGAGGAGGTGGGGATCGCTGTAAAGAATATCCGCTATTTCGGCAGCCAGCCCTGGCCTTTTCCGAATTCTCTGATGGTTGGATTTATAGCGGATTATGCCGGCGGCCGGATCAACGTCGACAAATCCGAAATTATCGAAGCCGCCTGGTATTCAGCCCGAGATCTTCCGCACATCCCCCCTAAAATCAGTATCGCCAGGCAGTTGATTGACTGGTTTGCTAATAAGTAAGGGTTCACAGGTTTGTTATTTGTTATTTGAAATTTTTTATTACTGAAACCTGAACACTGACACCTGAAACCCTACGTTTCCTACACCGGTTGCAAAACCTGCAGCCTGACCTCCTGCACATAATCTTTTGCCGCTTCGCGATAAGCGGCCATGTGGGGAGCTTTCAGGTGGGCATGGAGAGCATCCAGATTCACCCAAGCTTCAACCAGGGTGACGGTGTTTTGCCGGATTTTACCTTGAACAGGCAAACCGGAATCCACATCAACCGACGGTTCATAGGCCAGACACCCTTTTTCAGCTTTTACCTTCGGGACATTCTCATGTAGAATAGCCAGAAATTCGTTCAGACAATCGGACTTTAACTCAATTGTGGCAATCACCTGAATCATGGAGGTTCCTCCTTTGTATAGACCTCGTTGAATAGTTTACTGGTTGAATGGTTGATTAGGTAAATTATGGTCATAATTTCAGAATGTTACGATTGTTGAAACATGAAGTGCCCAATTATTTTGCAAATATGGGATAAATCCATATTTATAACCACTTAACCAATCAACTAATCAACTGTTGTATATATAACGTGGGGAAAAAAAATAATCGGAAAAAACCTTATTGGAAATGCGGCGATTTGTCAAAGTTAAACCTGAGTGCGTTGTTTCATAATTTTGGTTACGTAATATGGTCAATTATGGCTAAACCACAGAGTTCACAGAGGATTGTTTTTTTCGGATCTATAACCCCAAAGACGGTAATTCATTGTGGTGGCTTTCATTTTCAATCAATTTCGGAGTATTGGAGTACTGGAGTGTTGGATTAATGGCTAAAGAAGTGATGTCTCTTTTTTCAGCACTCCAATACTCCATCACTCCAAGGCTGAGACTATCAAGAACTTTTGGCAAGCTTTAAATTACCTGTTTATTGGATATAGTTCCGGTTTTTTTTAAGCTAAGGTTTCTTGACAAAAGTCATGTTTTAGCTTAGTTTATAGCTAAACTATATATAAGGGTGTAAAATCATGAAAGTCGGAATACATGAAGCTAAAACCAAGCTTTCCAAACTCATTCCCGCCGTGCTGGCAGGCGAGGAGGTGATCATCACCAAGGCCGGCCATCCACTCGTGAAACTGGTTCCCGTTGCGGAACAGGGCAGGGAAAGACCGTTGGGTGCCTATTCGGGCAAGGTCCGGATCAAAGGTGACCTTTTAGAGCCCCTGCCGGAAGAAATTTTAAATGGGTTTTGGCTGGTAAAGGATGAAAATGCGTTATCTACTTGACACGCATACTTTTCTCTGGATGGCGGCAGAGCCGGCAAAGCTCTCCGTAAAAATTACTGGGATTGTCCAGACATCAGACAACCGATTGTTGTTGAGTGCGGCAAGTGGTTGGGAGATCGCCTTGCTTTGGCATCTCAAACGAGTGGAGTTGCCGGATAAACCCCAACGGTTTATCCCGGAAGCCCTGCAAAAACTCAGTGTAATTCCACTGCCCATTGGCTTTGATACCGCCATATCGGCAGCTACCCTGCCTCTTTTCCACCGCGACCCGTTTGATCGTATCATCATCGCTGAAGCCCTCAAAGAAAATGTGGTTGTTCTTACCAAAGACAGAACGTTTGCGGATTACGGTACCCGTACGCTGTGGTGACGTATTGGCCAGTGGATTTCGCCGTCTGGAAACCGGTGGCCTTTTGCATGGGGATATTGTGCGCTTGGTTCATAACGCACATCGAATCAATTGAAATTAGGTAATGAAAATGTTTAAATTCATTCACGCAGCCGATGTTCATTTGGATAGCCCGTTGCGCGGCCTATCTCGCTATGAGTCTGCACCTGCGGAATCCATTCGTGATGCATGCCGCAGAGCTTTCGAGAACCTTGTAGATCTGGCCATTGCAGAAAAGGTCTCATTCGTTTTGTTGGCCGGCGATCTTTATGACGGTGATTGGAAAGATTATAGCACCGGTATTTTTCTGAGCCGGCAAATGGGCCGGCTCGGCCGACACGACATCTCCGTTTTCACTGTTGCCGGCAACCACGATGCCGCCAATCGAATGACCAAAGCCCTTGATAACCCCGCTAACATGAAGATTTTATCGTCTCGGAAGGTTGAAACAATAAAGTTAGATGAATTGGCGGTTGCGATTCATGGGCGGAGTTTTGGAACACAGCATGTTGATGAAAATCTTGCGGCAGGATTTGCTGCTGCTGAGAAAGGAATCTTCAACATTGGCCTGTTGCACACCAGTCTCGATGGTCGAGAAGGCCACGCGGTGTATGCCCCATGTTCGGCAGACGATCTACGCTCCAAAGGCTACCAATATTGGGCGTTGGGGCACATTCACAAGCAGGAATTTGTGTCCGAGGACCCATGGATCGTGTTTCCCGGCTGTATTCAGGGACGTCATATACGAGAGGCCGGGGCCAAGGGATGTGTGCTCGTCACCGTCGAAGACGGTGCTGTGAGTGCCGTTGAGAAGTGCCCGTTGGATGTTTTGCGTTGGGTCGAGTGCAGCGTCGATCTAACAGATACGGCTGAAATGCGAGAGGTACTTGAACGCACTCGAAAGTCCATTGAAAACCAAAGAGCAGCAGCAGATGGAAGACCTATCGCAATGCGCATCCGTTTTGAAGGGACAACCTCAATATCAGATGAGCTATCAGCGTTTCCTGAACGATTTGATCAACAAATCAAAGCAATTGGCGCGGAAATTGCCGGTGATGATCTGTGGATAGAAAGAGTCGAAAATGCAGCGGTCGGCAAACTCGATTTGGAATCTACCTTGTCCGAGGACAGCCCATTCGGGAAACTGCTTAAGGACATATTGGCGACACCACACAATCCAGACGAAATAAGCGGCCTCAACGATGTGATTGCCGATCTCAGGCAGAAGATTCCATCAGAGGCTTTTGGCGCTGAAACCGTCTTGAATCTTGATGAATGTCAAACCGTCGAGCGATTGGTCGATGAGGCCAAACATATGCTGGTTGGCCGGTTGTTGACGGTGGGAAGTGCCAGATGAGAATCGACCGACTTGATCTAATTGCATACGGCCCCTTCAGCGACAATTCATTGGATCTATCAGACGGAGCTTCGGGACTGCACCTGATATACGGGGATAATGAAGCAGGCAAAAGTACCTCGCTAAGGGCCCTCATCGCGTGGTTGTTTGGCATTCCAATGCGTACTCACGACAATTACCTTCACCCGAACCCTCAACTGCGAATTGGCGGTAAGCTCAGGCTTTCAGGCGGCGAAGAAATAGAATTCGTTCGAAGGAAGGGTAAAAAAGGCACGCTGTTAGACCCGGGCACTGGTGCACCCCTCGACGATTTGGCCTTATCACCGTTTTTACCCGTTGGTATCGATGAAAATTTATTCACGAAATTGTATGGAATAGACCATGATGGACTGGTTGCGGGTGGCCAGGAGCTGCTGAACCAATCCGGCGACCTCGGTCAAGCACTCTTTAGTGCGGCGGTTGGAACCGCAAGTCTTCGCGAAATATTGTCTGATTTACAAAATGGCGCTGAAGAACTTTTCAAGCCCAGAGCTTCTAAAAAGCTCGTGAACCGGGCGATATCGAGTTTCAAAGAAGCCCAAAAGCGAATCAGGGATTTGAGTCTTCCCGTTGCAGAATGGAAAAAGCTGCAAAAAGAACTCGCTGACACCCTTTTCGCCATTCAACAGGTTGAAGAAGATATCAATGGGAAAAGCAGCGAAAAAAGCCGGCTGGATAGACTCAATCGCGTAAAGGGTGTGTTGGCTGAGCGCCGTGCCGTAATGGCTCGAATTGAAGAGTTGGGAGAAGTATTGGTTCTGCCGGAAGACTTCGATGACAAACGAAAAATCGCCGGTGACAAATTGCAAAATGCCGGTGAAACTAAAGAAAGAGCTGAAGCCAAGCTATCCCGCTTGAAAGAAGAATCAGAAACGTTGAATGTTCGCAACGAATTGCTGGATAGCGAAGAGGCCATTCTATCTATTTACAAAGAACTGGGTGCTGTTGAAACAGCAATTAAAGATCGTCCCCAGCAAGATGGAAAACGAAGTCTATTGCGCAGCGAAGCAGGCCAAATTTTAACAGGCGTACGTCCCGATATCGGTCTCGATGATGCCGACCAGCTACGGCCACTAACAAATAACAAAAAGTGGATCTCCGGTTTGGCTCAGAAGCATAGTCTCCTGAATCAAAAAAAAGATAATGCCGAAACCACACTTCGAGATATTCAGGACGAACAGAATGCTATCAAAAAAGAGCTGGGTGAACAGGCTCAGCCGAATTTGGACCTAAGCGAACTAAAGGCTGCGGTTGCAGCTGCTCGCAAGGCCGGTGACCTTGAGCAGCGATTGGCCGATTCACAAAAACGTGCTTCGGATGACAAAGCCGCCTGTGAAAGTGAGCTTGCCAGACTCGGAAGATTTTCAGGAACCATCGAAGCACTTTTAAAAGTGGCTATGCCCGTATCCGAGACTTTAGACACTTTTGAAAAAGGGTTAGATGAACAAACCGAAAAGATAAGGGATCATGGCCGCAGGCAAAAAGAACTCAAAGAGGAACAGAACCAAGCGGAGCTGGACTTAAAAGCGCTGTTATTGACAAGCGATGTGCCGACAATTTCAGAGCTTGAAGAATCACGAACGATACGGAACACCGGATGGTATCTCATAAAGCGCAAGTACATCGAAGAACTTGACGTTGAAAAGGACATTGCGGAGTATGCGCCTGATTCCGATCTCCCAATGCTTTATGAGCAAAAAGTCGATGTCGCAGATCAGTTCTCGGATAAACTTCGGTTGGCCGCAGATGAGGTGGTGAAACGAGCAGATCTTGAGGTAAACATTGAAAAACTGCAACTGCGCCACGACAGCATCACCGAAGAAGTCAGGAAGGCGAATGAGGATAAGGAGGCACATGAAATTGAATGGAATTCTACTTGGGAACCATTGGGAGTAACTCCTGGTACGCCAAGGGAGATGAAACAATGGCTTCTTAGAGTCGAAAAGCTTATAGCGAACGTTCAGGCGGCGAATACTGTTTCCGGTGATGCAAAAAAACTTGCCGAGAATTGTAAAAGCTTCAAGGAATCAGTCTCTCTACAGATATCAAAATTCGATAGTTCAATAGACCTGCAAGGAATGAGCCTTGAGGGCATGATTAATATATGTGAACAGCATATAGAGAGAAAGGAAGCCGCTCTCGAGCGGAAGCGCCAATTGGAGCATTCGCTGGGCGATACCGAGATTCGCATCAAAAGAGCATGCGAAGAGCTAACCTCCATCGAGAACGATCAAGCAAACTGGGCACGGGAATGGGGTCAGGCGATTGATGGCTTGGGGTTGAAACCAGATGTCCACCCGGAACAAGCGACTGAGGCCTTCGATCAACTTTTGGCATTTTTTGATAAATTAGACAAATCCGAGGAGCTTCGCAAGCGAATCTACGGAATAGACCAAGTATCGGAAAAATTTATAAATAAGGTGTTTGAGTTCGCCGATAGTATTGGCTTCAAAAGAGACGGTCAAGAGGCGATCACTATTGCCGCTCAGTTAAATCATGACCTGAACGAAGCGCGTGAAGCACGGGCAAGCCTCAAAAAGATAAAGACCCAGGAAAAAGAGATCGCGGAAGAAATCGAAGACGCCGACATAACGATTCAAAACGCACAGGATCGGCTTGCTTCTTTGAGAGACCAAGCTCGGGTTGAGACAGACGATGAACTGGAACCGGCCGGTGAGAGCTCTCGAAAAAGGCGTGGGCTGCAGCAGAAGTTTGATACGCTTGAACAAGAGCTCATACGCAATGGGGATGGCCTGAGTATTCAAGAATTGGAGAAAGAGGCCGGCGAGTCGGATATCGATGCCATCGAGGGTGAACTGGAGAGAGTCTCTTCGGAACTGAAAGAGCTGCAGGCAAATCGGGACACGTTACGCGACCAACGACAAACGGTTCAAAACGAGATAAAGGCCAAGGATGGAAGTGCCTTAGCCGCCAACGCCGCAGAGGAGGCAGAGCAACAACTTGCCACCATGGTTTCCGGTGTCGAGCAGTACCTTCGCCTGCAAATCGCTGCGCTCATTCTCGAACAGCGAATAGAGGACTATCGGAAAAAAAACCAGGCTCCGGTTCTGGCGAGGGCTGGTGAACTTTTTTCCAAGCTCACCCTGGGGTCTTATGCGAATCTTCGGGATGAATTAGACGAAGGCGGCAAGCCCATCCTACAGGGTGTTCGTCCAAACGATGAAGTGGTATCTGTCGCTGGGATGAGCGATGGAACCCGGGATCAGCTCTACCTGTCACTTCGCCTCGCTACCCTCGAGCAGCATCTGAGCAGGGGAGAGCCTATGCCCTTTGTCGTCGACGATATTCTCATAGGCTTTGACGACAATCGTACCCGGATCTGCCTTGAGGTCCTCGCGGAGCTGGCGGCCAGTACCCAGGTATTGCTTTTCACTCACCACAGGAGGGTCCTTGAGCTGGCAGGAGAGCTCGAAGCGAAGGCAGGAATTTTTAAGCATGAGCTGCATTGACGATACTGTCGTACAATCATAATTCCTCAGGGTTCATGAAAACATAAGTTCACAATTTTAGGCGATGAGGCGCCCGTCTGGCAAGGCGCGAAAACGCAGGAATATCTGGATATTCCGAGCTTTCGCAACGCAGCCAGGCGGGATGCATCGGCGTATAAAATGTGAAATTATTTTTGAGCGAGCCCTGAGTTGCAACGAAAACCCAAAGTGCGCATTGCCGGATGCAATCAGCGCTTTTTTCTTCGCTAAATTTGCACACTAAAACCAGTCTATACGTAATAATCCATAACCTTCCCATTCTTCGTCTATCTCAACCAGGAATCTACCAAAATCTGATGAGGAGTAAGTTCTCAATAAATTATGTTAAAGGGGTATCCACTCCATGGGTCTAAACAATAAATCGTAGGTTGGGTTAAGCCGACGGTCTGCAACCAATCTTGTTGGGTTCGCTAATTTTGTTGCTATTTCAAACTTTTGAGGTGCATTAAGATAGGCGAACCCAACATAAATTGTGCCAATATCCCGCTTAACCCAACCTACTATATACTGGGGTTATTGAGATGCTACGATGAGGATGGCTCACTTATTGATTTTGTTGATAAAAATTGGTGCATGAAAAGTCCGTGCGCTGTCAGCCGGGCAGTTCTGTCCCCTGGTTCATGATTTCCAGATATCCTGCGTAGCTGAAAACCCGGTTGCGCTTGCGAGAGGTCAGTTCCCGTACAATACCCAAACGCTCCAGATGCCCCAGACACTTGTTGACCGTGGCCGGAGTGATACCTGTTTTTTCCACCAACCAGCCGGAAGCCGTGATCGGATGGCCCATCAGAGCCCGGTGCACCCGCAATGCTGACGCCGCCGCCCGGCCAAGGCCACTGATTCTATCTCGGTCTTCATTGGCAAGATCAACAAGTTGCCGGGCCGAGTCCACCGCCTGGGTGGTAGTGACGATGACTGCCTCGGTGAAGAAATCGAGCCAGGCCTCCCAGTCCCCGCTTAAACGAACCTCATTCAGCAGTTCATAATAATATTGCCGGTGTGTTTTGAAATAGAGGCTCAGGTAGAGCATCGGCTCCCGGAGCATTTTTTGTTCGCATAAAATCAACGTGATCAGCAAGCGGCCAAGACGGCCGTTGCCATCTAAAAACGGATGGATGGTTTCAAACTGCACATGGGCCAGTGCGGCCTTGATCAACGCAGGGGTGGGTTCCGGCTGGTCATGTAAAAACAATTCCAGCTTGCCCATGCAATCCGGCACCTGCTCAGCCGGCGGAGGAACAAAGGCCGCATTGCCGGGCCGGGTGCCACCAATCCAGTTCTGAGTTCTGCGAAATTCACCGGGTTTCTGGCTGGAGCCCCGCCCCCTGGAAAGTAACACACCGTGTATTTCTTTGATCAGACGCAGGGACAATGGAAATCCCCCGGCCAGTCGCTTCAGTCCATAGTCCAGGGCAGCCACATAATTGCTGACCTCGCGGACATCGTCCAGCGGCACACCGGGCTCCATATCCAGTTCAAAAAGCAGGAGGTCGGAAAGCGATGACTGCGTCCCCTCGATCATTGAGGAGAGCACCGCCTCCTTGCGCACATACATATAAAGGAACAAAGAGATATCAGGAAGGAAGGTCGAGATGCTATCCAGCCGCCCGAGAGCGAGTAGCGCCTGGTCGAACTTACTGCGCAAATCCGGCGTCCACTTGATGGACGGGTTCGGCGGCAGCGGTGCTGGGACAAAGGCCCGCGTTTTCTCGCCCACCGTTGATATAATAACGTATTGCCCCTGGAGCTCTCGTTTCATCGCTTGATCGTATCCTAAAATAAGATTCTTGGTTATTTTAGCTTACTGCCGTATTCTAAAATAACGAAGAACGAGTCAAGAGTCAAGCGATTTGGCTAAAATAGCGACTCCGGCTATTTTATTCCCGAGTGGTCATCGGATATCAACGATGATGAGAGCGGTTAGAATTGAAAAGATTGCTTTAGGTTACACGATTCCACAAAAATATGTTTTCGACCGCCATTATCAAGTGCAAGCAGGTGGATGGTTTGATGTGACCATGTTTCTCTTAATAGGGCAGTTTTGGAGGAAAACCGGTCGATTAAGACCGATTCAGAGACGTTTTTATGCCATTTTATTGGCAATGTCAATTACTTAGCGTGGCCCGACCCCCGCGCGCCATTAGAAAACGAAATCTTCGAGAATGTATTTATGTTTATGGCCTGCCTAACGGCTCAAGTTTTAAAATGAATTGTTCCAACGTCCCGAAAGCGTGATGCTTCAATTGGTCATCATCCAATCCAGGAAATGCATCCGCTGGCCTTTGCTCGACGATGCGCAGGGGGCCTTCGGAGGCGGGGCTTTCAAAGTACGTTCTGAGATTTGACAAGAATTTCCTGAACCACTCGGCATGCTTTTTTGAAAAAGTTTCAAAATCAGACAACATTTTGTCTTGGATCCCCGGTAATCCGGCCAGAATGTCGAAGATGTAGTAAAGGTCTTTGGACGCCTTTTGCTTGTCGCGGCGGCGAGTAAACGACAGACCTTTTTGGAAAATATAAGCCGCCGGCGCTGGAGCCTGAACGATTATCGGGAAGGTAACATTGATCGTGTCAGCATCATTAATTCCCAACTCCAAGGTATTCTCAACAAGAATAGAAACATAGCGGAGCGCTTCAGCATGAAGACCCTTTTGTACTTCCAGTACCGTATCCTGCCTTGATCCGGTCTGGTCGGTCAGGAACTCAATCTCCACATCAACGCCTTTGATTTTTCCTTCGTAGTGGATGATCGGCGGCGTATCCAGGGTTTTGAACTTGGCCTTCAGATTGGCCCTGGTTAAGAGTTCATCGATAGTTTTGGGTCCGATTGTCGGTACGTGGTGTTTGACCATTAAGTCAATGTCGCTTGTCAGTGCAGGAGCATGATCCCTATCACCAACAAGGTAACGGTAGTACAGAAAAGGCGCCCATCCGCCGCCAATCACGATTTCCGAAAGGTAACTCTTCAGTATTACAAGCGTGTTAAAAAAACCGTGGGTAAAGTCCTCATTCATCGTCATTCACCGATAAAAGCCTTTTCAACCGCTTATCGAATAAATACGCTGCCTGCTCCCGCCCCCTCACCGGGTAACCATACAGATCCAGATACAATTGGATATCCGAGACCACACGGAGACCATTAATCTCCCGGAAGTCGTAAAAAACAGAGTGCTTGTAGTATGACAGCATCAACACCAGATTCGCTCCTTGGGTTGCACCTCTCAAATCCAGCTCCTTTATGAAATGTTCAATGCCTTGCCGGTTTTCCACATACACATGGACTTCCTTGTAGACTGCATATGGCGCGACAAGGCTTGCGCCGGCCTGAACGCTCAACGCATATTTCATTTTCCTTGGTAGCTTTATTTCGCGAAGGCGCTGAACAATCGATTCCACACTGGATGCCTGAATGAAAAATGGAATCAGCTCATTTTTCTTGAGATCGTAAACTCTGACCCAATCATCCAGGATCTCTTTAGGGGATCGAATACTGAGCTTCCGGTTACTGCGTGCCACGTAGCCGGACTCTTCGAGGGATTTGGCCATTCGTGAGGCATAGCCTGGATCGAGTGCAATCTTTTGAGCGAGTTCCCGGATGCCCCATTGCCGGTTACGGTTTTTGAGGAGTTCCCGCAGAATCAGAGAAGCTTTATCTGAAAACGGGCCCCGCCGTTGCCGTTTTTCAGGATATTTGTTGGGAAAGCCGACTCTTTCAATATAAAAGCTTCGATAGGCAATATATATATTGCCTGATAAATCAACAAAAAAAATGCCGCTGTCCCGGCAAAGCGCCTGCCGTTCAGGACTCAAGTAGGGGGCTGCCAGCACCGGAACTGTGGATTCTTCGGCGGCTGGAGATTTCAGCTTGTTGATCTTGTTTTGAAACACCGGAAGACTGTTAGCCGCCACCACTTCGACGATGATATCGAAACACAATCCTTGGTAATCGAATTTTGCAACGATATCCCATTGCCTGGCAGGTGAGGATTCAATAATGATCCTAAGGCCGGGTATCGGAATCAGCGTTTTTAGGGATTTTTTGAGTTCGTTAACGATTTCTTTTTCGTGCATAATGTTGCCTGAAATATTGTCGTTGTCCAATCGGACAACAATATAATATTTGACAACGTTTGAGTCAAGCATTATTTAGTTGCTTCTAATAGACGGATTGCGGATTGGGGTTGGGGACCTATCCTCAAGCAACATCTGAGTAGGGGAGAGCCTATGCCCTTTGTCGTCGACGACATTCTCATAGGCTTTGACGACAATCGTACCAGGATCTGCCTTGAGGTCCTCGCGGAGCTGGCGGTCAGTACCCAGGTCCTGCTTTTCACTCACCACAGGAGGGTCCTTGAGCTGGCAGGAGAGCTCGAAGGGAAGGCAGGAATTTTTAAGCATGAGCTACATTGACGATACTTTCGTACAATCATAATTCCTTAGTTGCAACGAAAACCCAAAGTATGGAATGCCGGATACAATCAGCGCTTTTTTCTTCGGTAAATTTCCACACTAAAACCAGTCTATACGTAATAATCCATAACTTTCCCATTCTTCGTCTATCTCAACCAGGAATCTACTATAATCGGATGAGGATGGTTCAGAAACACTTGAAAAGATGGAAAAATAGTGTTGGA
>PVMK01169607.1_pt1 | contig 15230 bp, 16 predicted proteins | sample 1853481 | NCBI WGS metagenome assembly PVMK01 (sample SAMN08533507, study PRJNA380276) | Marine sediment metagenome, whole genome shotgun sequencing project.
ATATGAGAAGAGATTAGATAGCTTTAGATATGAGTCAGTATAATATATGCTGGGAAATATATCATTATGAATGACTTTGTAGATATAGTTAAATTCAACCAAACAATGAAATACCAAAGCTAAAGAAGCATCTGAGTCTAGCTATCACTTATCCATTTATCATATGATTTCTTGGACCTGATAGGAATAGACGCCGAATCAATCAAGGAAACAACTTTTTTGAAAGCCGTAGTACATCTATCATTGTTCTTAACACGTTGTGCAACTATAGTATTTGAATCAGGCAACTCAAGCATTATTGCAATCTCCGCTTGAGAAAAGCCTTTTATCATTTCTTCATAATAATCATAAGCCTTGTCTGATACACCATAAGCATTACCTACAGCACAAGTTATTACAGTAGTAACAAATAATTCTTTTGCAGAGTCAGGTACGGCACCTTGTTCAGAAAGATTAGCTAATCTTTCTGCAAAAGGAGGCTCGTTGTAAAAGTTATCAAATGCTTGATGAACACTCAACAATCTTTTACATGCTTTTGATATAAGCGCATGGCGCTCAGACTCAGTTAGTAGTTCTAATAATCCCAATTTTTCAAAGAATTGTTGTGAGGCTTTATAGCGAGGTTGATCTCCTAAAGCCAAATAATTCTGATGTCGATCAATCAATTCTGACTTAATTGTGGGTGATAATTCCTCTACAAATATACTTTCAATGGATAAAGCATTAACTCGAGATTCTTCAGAACTACTCGGATCACAATAAATCCCATGCAAAGTAGCAAGTAGCAGTTCTCTTTGAGCTTCATGCGTGCTTCTTAACCTTCCAACCCACTCATCGGTTTGCTCTTCAGTAAATTTCCGACCCTTTATAGCGGACACGAAGGCCCTTATGTCTACACCTACTGGGCTTACCTCATTTCCTAATGCATACTTTGCACACCTATTAACAAAAGAAATAACTTCGGTATCATCAATGTTACCTATAGTTGGATGTGCTACGGAAAAGTTATTCCTTATATCTCTACATTGATCAAGAAAAAAGTACCCTTCCTCTGTAATAAGATTTAGTTTTAGGCAAAGTGTGAGTAACTCCGCATCTTTCAACTCATTTAAAGCCTTTTCATCAAAGTCACTATCACTAATAACCTGTCCGACTACATTCAGCCCAAATTGCTCTACTTTCATTCTTAATTCTACTATTGCAGCATTCCAAATATAATTTATAGCACTATCAAATAGACCAGTAGAAATAGCCACACACATCTTGACTAATTTATCTGTCCTTAATTCAGCGGGTATTTTTCTTAATTGCCTAGGTAAATTATCCCAAACGCTTTGTATATCATCATCACTAGCCAATATTTCTCTTGAAACACCAAGTGCATCTGTCAGTGCATCGAGTACTTTACTTGTTTGATCTATAACTGCTGGTAATTGAGTTTTAGTCATATTAGTTCCTTCTAAATAATCAGAAAACACTAAATATTTTAAAAAGACTAACACTCCAAAAGATTTTTGTAAATTTGTATAACGGTACTTTTATATTAAAACTGTATTCTCCTTTTTATATATCGCTCACCATTAACTTATAATCTTGAGAAATTGACAGAATTAGCATTCCAATCTATAATTGAGAAACTTTCTCAATTAGGGCAAGGCCCTATTATTAGAACAAAGGTGATGGGTAAATTGCTTTCAGTAGAAATTTCAAAGGAAATTAAGAGTATATTTCACGATAGGGGATTCAAGTGTACCCCCCAAAGACTAGCGGTATTAAAAGTCCTTCAGGATACACGTGCATACCTATCAATAAATACGATCCATGCGAAAGTAAAGGGATTTCTTCCCGATACCGGGCTTGCAACGGTTTACAGGTCGCTAGAAACACTAGTTGAACTTAATTTAGTTGTAAAGGTACATTTGGAAGACGGCTGTCATAGCTATGCAATAGCACCTGAAGGACATCGCCACCCCAATAGTTTGCACAGACTGCAATAGAGTCATCGAATATACAGATTGCCCGATGGAAGATCTATCAAAAAAACTTTCTAAAGACACTGGGATATTAATTCAGAATCATTTCCTACAATTATTTGGGAAATGTAAGGAATGCCAGACGTGAACATAAAAGGGGTGCAATAAGAGATGTCTCATTTACATATACCAGACGGTGTGTTGCCGGGGTGGCTTGTTATGGCCGGTTGGATAGTAACAGCTTTAATCCTAGCATTTTCAATCTATAGGATTAAGAATACTGAGCTCAAGAGGAAGATCCCACTAATCGGCATTATTTCAGCGCTCATGATAGTGTGCATGACAATCCCGATCATTCCGATTGCATATCATATCAACCTCAGCGTAGTAGCCGGAATAATTTTGGGTCCTGCTGTGGCATTTATTTCAATATTTATCGTCGATCTGATTATCTCAATGTTCGGACACGGGGGTATTACTGTGGTGGGTCTGAATACAGTAGTCATTGGCACAGAAGCATTTATAGGTTTCTATCTGTTTCAACTTTTCATGGCTCTAATAGGCAGAGATTCAATAATGTGGTCTTCCGGCCTTGCCGCTGTTATAAGTTTAATTCTTAGCACATCAATATTAATAGGGATAGTTTATTCATCTCAAATTAACCCTAAAATTGTTATCGGAATTGAAGAAGAGCATCCGACGGAAGCAGCAAATGTAGGAAATATTCCAAATGAACTTGTAAAAGGAATAAATATAAAAAGTTTCGCAAAAACGATATTAATTCTCTTAGGGATAGGATGGATATTGGAAGGGATAATTACGGCTTTTGTCATAAAATATGTATCACGCGTGAGACCGGATTTGATATTGCCCGAAAGGGCTTAGGGGAAAATTTATGGATGTTGCCATAATAGACTATTACGCAAACCATGGAAAAAGCTTTCTGCACAAAGCGAAAGCTTTTTGGAAAATAATATTCACCGCAATGATTATAGCGTCGATTATTATTACAAACGATTTTTATCTATTGCTTGGCATTTATATTGCCTTAGTAACAATAGCCGTATGGACGAAGCTGCCGGTTACTAAAATCCTAACAATTGCAGCGTATCCCGCGATATTCGCGCTCATATTCGCTCTTGCGAGCTGGAACGGGAGTTGGTTAAGAGCAGGAGTAATAATGTTAAAGGCGTTATCCGCAGCGCTTACAATGGTCATTTTAATCGTTACTACTCCATATCCCGATATCTTTAATGTCATAAGACCTATAGTACCAAAAATAATTTCGGAGGGACTCTTTGTCACCTACAGATCCGTTTTTATCCTGCTTGAACTAACCGATGATCTGATTAAAGGCTTAAAAGTAAGGGGCGGGATTACACGCAGCAAATATATAAATAATGTTAAAAACTTTTCCTCTGGAATCGGACTTCTTCTAGTAAGGGGGTTTGATTTCTCAGAAAAATTCTATGGAGTAATGAACGTTAGAGGCTATGGCGGAAAAATCTCAAGCGATAATACTAAAACCAGTATTAGTCGAAATGATGTAATTGCACTTATAATCGGCATCTTAATTTTTGCAGTTTCACTCGGAGCTGTCATTGAAAAAAGCCTTCTCGAATTCAGCGTTTACATTCTCGTATTCTCGGCAGTAGCACTGGTTATCTCCTCCATATATGTGCAATTTGATACTTGAGGTGGCAGTTTGGAAGAATTGGTAAAAGTTAGCAATGTAAAGTTTAAATATCCCGACGGCACGTCATTAATCTTTAATGGGCAGGAATTTACCGTCAAAAAGGGGGAGAGGGTAGTAATTCTCGGCCCTAACGGAAGCGGAAAATCCACTCTGCTTTCACTACTCTTGGGCTTATTAAAAAGGTCGGAAGGAAATATTGAAGTCCTTGGAATCGACCCGGCCAAAGACTACGAGAAAGTCAGGGAGCGGATAGGGGTACTACTACAAAATGTTGATCTTCAGATTATAGCCCCAAGGGTTTGGGATGATGTATCTTTTTCTCCCAGAAACTATGGCTATAAAAAAGGAAGAAATAGACGAGCTGGTTGATGATGTACTTGCAAAGTTAGAGATAGAACATTTAAAAGACAAAGTCCCTCACTACATGAGCGGAGGAGAGAAAACCAAAGTAGGGATCGCGGGCGCTCTAGTTACCAAACCCGAGCTATTAATCCTGGATGAGCCCTTTGAGCATATTGACCCCACATGCAGGAGAGAGCTCATAAATCTGCTAAACAATGTAAATAAGGAAAACGGTACGGCGATAATACTCTCAACTCACAACATGAACACAGTGCCACTTATAGCAGACACTGTTTATCTAATCGCCGAGGGAGGGGAAATTGTCGGCAAAGGAACCCCTAAGGAAATATTTTCACAAATAGAAAAGCTCTCGCAATGCCATATTGAACCTCCTATTTTAGGATCTCTATTTTCGGAGCTGAAAAAACAAGGCATTGATCTTGATATCTCACTCACAGTGGATGAAGCAGCTTGCACAATAGCAAATGAGATTGTATCATTGAAAAATAAGTCAGGTGCGGCGTGAAAAGGAAAAGAGAGATTAATCAGCATTGAGTTTAAAGAAGAAAAAAACACAGTAATTTCAGTTTTGGTAAGAGCACCTGAGAAGCTGCGAACTACAAAACACCTTCTAACGCAATAGACTCATCTATAAGTAAAATCGGTATTTCATCCCTGATCGGATAAAGATACTTTCGATCATCTTTTTGGATAAGACCGCCGTCTATTTTCTCCGTCACTTTTTGTTTAGACCTGTTTAGCAATTCTCCATTTTCAATCAAGGTATTTATCTTCTCAACAATATCACTTTCCGCTATGACCAAATCCTGCTTGGTTTCAGGACACACAATAATATTCAATAATTCCTGCCTAATCATTTATTTCTCCATATCTATTAATTTAGTATAAGAAATTTTAATTGGATTACAGTATGTGATAATTTAGAATACATAACGTAGAATAAATTCAAAAGGAGTAAAGAAAATGAAAAGAAGAGTAATATTACCTTTATTAAGTATTTTTATCCTTGTTGTCCTAGTAAGCCTTGGGTGCAAACAAGACAAAGGCAATGTTGTGGAAGAAACTGATTCTGCAACTGACTCTCAAAATAAAGAACCAAAAGTTACAATTGAAGTGGGAGAAAGGTCCCCAGCGTTTCCGGGGGCTAAGGCTCGCTTTACATCTCTAGAAGACGGGGATGTGCTAGATGACAATAATGTCTCTGTAGTAGTAGATGTTGAGAACTACGAGCTCGGCATACAAACCGAAACCCCAAGAGCCAAAGAAATTGCCAACTCTGCAAAAGGGCAGCACGTACATATAATATTGGACAACGACCCTTACTTTGCGGATTATGAAGCGGGAGTTCCTTTTGATATAGGGGTCTTAGATGAAGGCCCTCATACACTTGTTGTTTTTCCCAGCCGCTCCTATCATGAAAGTGTTAAGTCTAAAGACTCCGTTGATATTGTGAACTTCTATGTTGGTAAAAAAGAAGGGGAGTTCATGCTTGATGAATCTAAGCCAACTGTTATATATAGCAGGCCGAAAGGGAAATATGAGGGTAAGGACGCAGAAAAGATCATGCTCGATTTCTATATAATTAATATCAAGCCTAGTGACGGATATCAGGTCAAATATACAATTCGCAAAAATGAACCGGATGCTGTAGAACATTCAATTACAATGAAAGAATGGAAACCTGCATTTGTTACAGGACTAACTAGCGGCGAATATATAATAACTCTTCAGCTTTTGGATAAAGACGGGAACTTGGTAGAAGGACCTTTCAACAATACTCAACGGGCTGTTACCGTTGTAGCAGAATAAAGTAATTGGATAAAAGGAGAAATTAAAGAAAGGGGGAGTATTATACCTCCCCCTTATAGTTATAATTTAAATCAAATTCTTAGTTAACGTAGAGAATCCAGGCTCCCTGTTCTCCAAGAATCTTACCTTCGAGGCTAACATTTTTTCTATCAGAAGTAGCTTCCAACTGCTTGATTGCGTCTTCCGTTCCATGTAGCGCGTATACTTGACCACTTTTGGTCTTAACTACATGAAGATGCTGGCCGTGTTCTCCACACGGTGATGTAGCAACTACAGGCTGAACCGTGCCGTCCTCATAGTTAGGAAGAAGGCAAACTATGGTCCCCTCGACTGTCTGTGAAGCGCCCTTGTCATCCAATGCTGATGCGGAAGCGAGTATATAGCCTCTGGTATGTCCTGCCAATTCTCCCTCAACTGTCTGTTTGCCGCCCTTCATAGCTTTTGACTTAGCTTTGGGAGCAACTACCGCTGCGGATTTATCAGCTGTAACTATAACCATCGTACCTGTACACTCTTCAAACTCGGTCAAGTTTGTAAGCGTTCCGCCTTGATCGACCTGGATACAGGTTACAGTAGCTTCCATAACCTCTGCATCCTTCATATCCATCATCTTCTTCCCCTTATCCATAGCGCCCTGACCTTTGTCCATCATGTCCTGACCCTCTTGCATTGCGTCTGTAGCCTTGTCGACGCTATCAGCAAAAGATGGTGCAGAAAACATGACGAATGCTAAAGCAACAAATAAGAAAAGAATTGCTCCTTTCTTCATAATTACGTACCTCCGTAAAGCGTATTTACTCAATTTTAAGGTGTAACACACCAAATTTTACTTACAACAATCATTTACTTTCTTTATTTCCTCATAAAAGGCCTAAAAGATGAGCATTTTATTTGTCAATCAAACACAATATACTTATACGCAATGTTTAGTGGTTCGGTTCTTTTTTTAGATTCATATTTACAAATCTTTTTCTTGTGGAATACTTAATATCCTGTTTTACGGTATTAAGTAGGAGGTACTAATGGCACAGAAATGTATGATAACAGGAAAAGCTCCACTGGTTGGAAACCATGTTTCGCATGCGAATAATAAAGTAAAACGCCGTCAGAATCCTAATTTGCAATGGAAAAGGATTTTTATACCTGAACTAAACCGCAGTGTAAGACTTCGCATTTCAACTCGGGCTTTAAGAACAATTAATAAAAAGGGTCTCCTGGCACTCTTAAAAGATTATGGACTGTCCCTAAAAGATGTAACATAGCTTTCACTAATTAATTGCTTATAAGCTGTTCATGGCATTATGTTAAACTATGCACACGCCGACCAAAACCATTCTCAAGCTGTTTTCTACAACCGCGCTCATTCGAGCTAACGGAATTCTGAAAAACAGCAAGAATGTTAATGGGTTAGTTGATACGGCATCTAAAAAAATTCATTCCGGTAAAAATAAGATACTATCCATTCAAAGTGACCTTACGGTTCTTCTTGCAATGCTTAAAGCCTGGGCCAAGGGCGATTATAACGAAGTTCCTTGGATGACTCTGCTGCTATCTACGGGCGCGCTTATATATTTCGTTAATCCATTCGATGCAGTACCCGATGTGATACCAGCTGTAGGGCTTTTAGATGACGCAACAGTGATTGGCTTTGTTGTAGCCTCTATAAAACAAGACATTCAGAACTTTAGCGAACGCAAGTGCAACTATCCTGTAGAACAAAATCAACTACCCGCCTAAGTATAAATAACCTTTATCCTTCTTTATCCTCGTACTGTTCCTTGAGCTGATTTACAACTGAGGAATCCGCAAGAGTCGAGGTGTCTCCCAATACTGTGCCCTCGACGACATTTCTAAGAAGTCTCCTCATTATCTTTCCACTTCTGGTTTTAGGCAGCTCAGCAGTAAAAATAATTTCCTCCGGCCTAGCAATTGCTCCGATCTTTTTGGCGACATGTTTCCTTAGTTCTTCTAGTAGCTTAGAACTCGATTTAACTCCCTTTTTAAGGGTAGTAAACGCCACAATGACCTGTCCTTTTAGATCATGGCTCTTGCCTACAACCGCAGATTCTGCAACGGTTGGATGATCCACCAGTGCGCTCTCCACTTCCATTGTGCTAATTCTATGTCCGGCCACGTTCATAACATCGTCCACTCTCCCGAGAACCCATATATATCCGTCCTTATCTCTCTTTGCTCCGTCTCCGGTGAAATAAATTCCCGGATATTTGCTCCAATACTGCTCCGCATATCTCTTCGGATCACCGTAGATACCCCTTAACATCGAAGGCCATGGGCTATTAATAACAAGATAACCCGCTCCTACTTTGACGCTCTTCCCTGCTTCATCAACAACATCAGCCTCTATCCCTGGGAATGGAATTGTAGTAGATCCGGGCTTTAGTACAGTCAACCCCGGGAGAGCTGTTATGAGAATTGACCCAGTTTCAGTCTGCCACCAGGTATCTACTATCGGACACTTCTTCCCGCCAATATGCGTGTGATACCACATCCATGCTTCAGGGTTTATCGGTTCCCCGACTGAGCCTAAAAGGCGAAGTGAGCTTAGATCATATTTTTTCGGATGCTCTTCTCCCCATTTCATGAAAGCTCTGATTGCAGTTGGAGCGGTATAGAAAATATTTACCGCATACTTTTCAACAATAGCCCAAAAACGCCCGATATCAGGATAGTCAGGTGCACCTTCATACATAATAGATGTAGCCCCGTTGGCCAGAGGCCCGTAAACGATATAACTGTGTCCAGTGACCCAGCCTATATCGGCAGTACACCAGTACGTATCTTCCTCTTTAAGGTCAAAAACTAATTTGGTAGTTGCGTATGCTCCGACCAGATAACCCCCAGTGGTATGAACAATACCTTTGGGTTTACCTGTGGTACCGCTTGTATAGAGAATAAAGAGCATATCCTCAGAATCCATTTTCTCAGGCGCACAATAGGGACCAGCATCCTCCATCAATTTATGCCACCAAACATCTCTTCCCCGTTTCATTCTTACTCTTTCTTTATCTCCGACTCTATTAACGACTACCACTTTCTTTATCGAAGGAGTTTTCTTTAGCGCCTCATCTGCATTTTTCTTAAGAGGAATCACTTTTCCTCTTCTGTATCCGCCGTCTGATGTAATTAGAACCTTGGCCTTACAGTCCTTGATCCTGTCTCTTAAACTATCCGGGCTGAAACCACCGAAAACTATGCTGTGGGGGGCGCCTATCCTGGCGCATGCAAGCATAGAGATAACAAGCTCCGGGATCATTGGGAGATAAATAGTTACCCTGTCGCCTTTTTTAACTCCAAGACTTTTTAAGACATTGGCAAATTTGTTCACTTCCCTGTATAGCTCCCAGTACGTAAGAGTTACGCTTTCTCCAAACTCGCCTTCCCAAACAATAGCGGCCTTATTTTTTCTTGCAGTCTTAATGTGTCTATCAAGACAGTTATATGAGACGTTTAATTTCCCGCCTATAAACCATTTTGAATCTGGGGCTTTCCATGTGAGTACCTTTCTCCACTTTTTAAACCAGTCAAGCTCTTTTGCAAAATCTTCCCAATACTTTTCCCTGTTCCGTTTTGCTTTACGGTATAGGGCTTCGTCTTTCACATGTGCATTGTCTCTAAATTTTTTGCTCGGAGAAAAAGTCCGTTCTTCTTTAAGTAAAGCCTCAATGGTTTTTTCAGCTTTGGCCATTATGGGAACCCCCTTAAGAGTTAAAGTGGAAGTGATACATTCAATACTAACAAAGAACAAAGAATTATGGAAGCAGATTAAGTCTAATTTGGTTGGGAATTTGAAGCTATTGTTTTACTCTCTTTATAATCTTCAATATAAAACAATTATGATAAATGCTGTGATTACAGAATAAGAATAAAAAAAGCCCCTTCCCTATTCAAAAAAGGGCGGAGGTAATAGCGGGAGCTTCTCTTTTTTAGAGGATTTGCGCTGCAGTTCTATCTCTGAGACCAGAATACTAGGGGCTACTGTCGAAACCGGGAATGTATCCTGATTCTGCGCCACAGAAACCGTTGAATACCGAGTAATCATCACCGGTGGCAATGATCTTATTAATTGAAACTAAAGGTGTCCCTACGATCTCTACATCACGTACAGGGGTCTCCTCACCTGTTTTGGGGTCAACTTTGTAGATTGCAACCGGAGTTGCCCTATAAGCCTGGAAATTGTAAGAGGAAGTATTCGTCTCACCTCCCTTCATTCTCTTTATCAAAAGTCCAAAAGGTTTGTTTTGACGCTTTACTTCTTCAATAAGCAACTCTTTTAGCTTTTCTTTGGAATATTCGGTATCCGATTTAATAATGGTATTACTCATACGAGCTATCGGCGCACGACCGTAAGAAGCCCTGCCGTGGCCGTTTGATCTTTCAAAACCGTTTACTGGAGTTCTCGATAAGAGAAAATTCCTCAAAATGCCTTTATCTATTAAAACCACCCTTTCTCCCGGTACACCCTGATCGTCAAACGGATAATATCCCATAAGGTGAGTACCGTTGAAGTTTTTCATAGACGGGTCGTCAATAATAGAAAGGAAAGGAGGTATGATTTCCTCCCCTACTTTCTCTTTGAAGGTCTGACCTTCGTTATCATCGATCTGCCTCTCACCCTCAAGCCTGTGTCCTATGGCCTCATGAAAAACCACACCCGCGGCTTCAGGCTCGAGCAACGCAGGCACACTAACAGGAGAGAGTACTTCGGCATTTCTCATTACAAGCGTTTCCTCTACCATCTCGTTCACAATAGCTTTTATTTCTTTCACAGACGGGATTTGTTTGGGCGATACATAGTACAGATTTCTATAATTACTTATTACCTTTCCGTCTTTTGCCCTTGTTGTTACTTGCGCGTCTATTGAATAAAGTACTTCGTCTCTTATGTAGCTCGTTCCTTCGGTATTGATGAAGTAGACCGTCTCTTTTTGAGCAGTTATAACAATATCAGCATTAGTAAGCTCTTTATAATTTTTATAGACTGATGAAATCTCCCTTATTTTATCTTTCCATTCTCCAGGATTAAAAGTTAAATTAAGCTCGGGTCCGTAGTAATCATGACTTTTTTCCCTTGTAAAGCTTTTGGAGCTTGTATCCTTTATCTCTAGCACATTATTAGCCTTTTTATTGAAATACTGGGTTAGAGCCCCTTTATATGCTAGGTCAGTGGCTTGCCATAAAGCTGCTCTTATTGCATCAGGGTCATTATCTACCGGAACATCTGATGCGCCATGAAATGGGACCCCGCCCCCTGATCTGCCCTTTATAGAATTGTCGAAGTCATAATTACCTACACGTACATCCACAAAAAGACGCCTGATCCTGTCATTCTCCGAAGAAGCTATCGCCCCATACTTTCCCTTGATGCTATAGTATTCGTTGTCTTTAATTTGATAACTTATGAAATAGGGCGTTTCGTAGCCTTCAAGCTTAAGTTTTTCCTGTGAGCGCATAAGCTCATCTTCCATTGCCTGGAGTACTATATAATCGCTTCTACCTTTTGCTTGAACGGCAGATATGGAAGCTTTAGTTAATGAAAAGAGTAGACCCAGGATCAATACAAACAGATATAGATTACGCACTTTTATCAACTTAAATATCATATAAAAAGCTTACTCCGATACCTATAGATGTAAAGAATATTTATCTTAATCCTGTGCTAAAGATTTGGTATGAGAGAAGAAAGGAATTTGCTAAGTGATTGAGAAGCTCTGGGTGAGTTCTTAAATCTGAACTTGAAATAAGGAGCAATCAAAGACGGGTCTGACAAAAAATAAGCACTCGCTTTATCAATATCGACTTCACCGTTATTACCGTATATTGCTCCCATATCAGGAAGTTCTTCGTGCGATTCATCAGATACGGAACGGACTGATGCTACGGGGATGCCACTTTGCACAGCAGCATCTACCACTCCCCATGTTTCCATATCTACAACTAAAGCGTTTGAAGCTTTAAACAGGCGTTTCTTTTCTTCCGGTTTGTTTATAAACCTGCTCTCCGTAAGAAGAGCCCCTTTATTGTATTCAATTTCTGAGCAAGGAAGATCGCTAAAGAGCTCCTTTATCTCATTTTTCCTTAAACTAATAACCGACTCGCCTACAACAATGTCCTCCACTTTGAGATCGGGACTAAGAGCACCTCCAAAACCGGCAGAAATTATAATACGGGGTTTAAATTTCTGGATAATAAAGCTGGTCCCGGTCCTCGCTCTCCTAATCCCTACTCCAGCCACTGCAAGAAGAATCGGCTGTCCGAAAAGCTCTCCAATCCTGTATTCCAGGTCACCGTTAGTCCCTTCTTCGGTAACTTGCACATCCCTTTTTAATAATGTGATTTCATCCCATGTCGCAGAAATTAGTGCAATCACTTTGGCAACCTCTCGTTTATAAATACTATATCAATCGAAAGTAGATAAGAAGTTTTTAAGATTGGTTATCTGGTTAGATATAAAAACACAATCAAAACAGCTAAGCCTAATCGGTAAATCACAAATACTGTATAGCTTGATTTTCTCACGAACCTCAAAAGGTATTTGATAGCTAGGAAAGCAAAAACTGCAGATGCTAAAACTCCTGCTATGAAGGGAACACTCATCACGGCTGAGTACTCCAAGTGCCTTGCCTCAAACACACCTGCGCCCGCTATTAGAGGAGCTCCTAATAAAAAGGAAAATTTTGCAGCTTCTTCTCTGTTTAAGTTTCTAAACATAGCCCCTGTGATGGTTATTCCCGCTCGTGAAACGCCTGGGATAATAGCAAGTGCCTGAGAAAGCCCGATTATGATGCAATCAACGATGTTCATCTCTCCGACAGTTTTGTTTTTTTTGGATACTCTGTCTGAAAAATAAAGAATCACACCAAAAAAAGAAAGGGAAAAAGCAATTGACAAAGGATGCCTAAGAAGCCCAGCCGCATATTCTTCAAAGAGTAGACCAGCTAATGCTCCAGGAACTGTTGCAATTACTAGATATAAACCTATTTTACCATTCGGACGCCCCTCAAAACTTCCTTTAAGGACACTTTGAAGAAATTCTTTTATGATTAAAATCCAGTCACGCCAGAAATAATAGATAATTGCTATGAGACTGCCCATATGGAGAGCTACATTAAAAGGAAGCCCTTGGTCTGTCCAAGAGAAGAACCAGGGTAATAGAACAAGGTGAGCGGTACTGCTTACCGGAAAGAACTCGGTAATACCCTGAATCGCTCCTAAGATTATTGATTGCAATAAATCCAACTAATTAGGTCCTTTACTGTTTGATTTATTCTTTGCTAATATCTTTTTCAAAAGCATGCCGGTATATGAACTTTTAACCTTTGAGACTTTCTCAGGTGTTCCTTGAGCAACAATCTGTCCTCCGGCCTCTCCCCCCTCAGGACCCATGTCAATCACATAATCTGCGCATTTTATCACATCAAGATTATGCTCAATCACAATTACGGTATTACCCTTATTCGCAAGCTCCTGAATAACCAGAAGAAGCTTCCGTACATCATCGAAGTGAAGCCCGATTGTAGGCTCATCAAGTATGTACAAGGTATTTCCGGTAGCACGCCGGGAGAGTTCTTTTGAAAGTTTTATTCTCTGCGCCTCTCCTCCCGAAAGTGTCGTAGCAGCTTGACCCAATCTAATATATTCAAGCCCAACTGCTTCAAGCACCTCAAGCTTTGACTTGAGATGAGGAATATTTTGGAAAAACTCATGCGCTTCACTCACAGTCATATCGAGTACATCCGCAATACTTTTACCGTTATATTTAATCTCCAGTGTCTCCGAATTGTACCTACTTCCTCCACACCTCTCACAGGTTACGTATACATCAGGTAGAAAATGCATCTCTATTTTCATCGTCCCGTTCCCCGAACACACACTACACCTTCCGTCACTTACATTAAAGCTGAACCTCCCGGGTTTATATCCCCTGGTATTGGCCTGCGGAAGCATAGCGAAAAGCTCTCTGATTGGAGAGAATAATCCCGTGTATGTAGCCGGATTAGATCTAGGGGTTCTGCCTATGGGGCTTTGCTCTACATTTAATACCTTATCAATTTCTCCATAACCTGTGATTTTCTTATGCTTGCCGACTAAATCCTTGCTTTTATAGAGAGAATGGCTGAGAGCGTTATATAAAGTATCGATAACAAGTGTGCTTTTACCTGATCCGGAGACTCCTGTTACGCATGTGAAAACCCCCAAAGGAAAATCAACATTGATATTTTTTAAATTATGCTCAGAAGCACCTTTTATAGAAATAAAACCTTTGTGTTTTCTACGCTTTTTCGGCAAGATTATACTTAGATCGCCGGATAAGTAACCGCCAGTAAGGGAACTCTTGCTCTGGGTTAACTTGTCGATACCACCTGCTGCAACTATTTCCCCTCCCTTCTCCCCGGCACCAGGGCCAATATCCACTACAAAATCCGCGTTTCTAATCGTATCCTCATCATGTTCAACAACTATTATCGAGTTCCCGCTGTCTCTTAGGGATTTAAGGATCTCTAATAGCTTCAAATTATCCCTGGAATGAAGACCAATTGTGGGCTCGTCGAGCACGTATGTGATACCTGTTAGTTTTGATCCGACTTGAGTAGCAAGTCTAATCCTCTGGGCCTCCCCACCTGATAGAGTAGGCGCTGAGCGGTCTAGTGTAAGATAGCTAAGTCCTACGTTATGCAGAAATGTGAGTCGGGATTTAATTTCCTTAATTATTCTATCCCCTATCTCCTTTTCTCGGCCTTTAAGCCTAAGATCTTCAAAAAAACTAAGCCCTTTATCTACAGGTATCTTAGCAATATCATAGATCGATTTCCTATCTATAAGAATAGATAGAGCTTCTTTCCTCAATCTAGATCCATTGCAGTCGGAGCATTCCGTAGTTCTCATATACTGAGAGAGTTTCTCTCTTACCTCAGGAGATTCGGTCTCTTTAAACCACTCAGACGTTATACCCAAAACCCCTGAATAGGTGTCCCAGTATTTTAGCATTCTCCCTTTCCTCACCTTATAAAACATAACCTCATCATCACCGGATCCGTGTACAATTATTTTCTTGATATTAGCCGGAAGTTTCTTAAAAGGGATAGTAATATTGAACCCATAGTATTCAGCAACGTTCTCTATCATCTGCTTAAAATAGCTTGAATTCCTCCAGGGGATAATTGCTCCATCTGCAATAGAAAGCTCAGGATCAATCAAAAACTCAGGATCACAGAAAGACATTGTCCCTATACCATGGCACACACGACATGAACCGTAAGGGCTGTTGAAAGAAAATAGACGTGGGGATATTTCGGGATAACTCATACCACACTTTGGACACGCAAATTTATCGCTGAATGTAAATGTTTCACCCTTTTCTGACTCGACTT
>PVMK01155557.1_pt1 | contig 15226 bp, 11 predicted proteins | sample 1853481 | NCBI WGS metagenome assembly PVMK01 (sample SAMN08533507, study PRJNA380276) | Marine sediment metagenome, whole genome shotgun sequencing project.
ACAACCGGGCAGCCCAAAGGGGCCATGATCGCACATTATGCGGCCGTGCGGGCCGGGTGGGAATATTCACTGGGCATGCAGGCCTCGCCGGATGATATTTTTATCGGCATTTTGCCGATGAGCCATTCCTATGGTTGCGGATCGATTCTGATACAGCCCATCCTGCTGCAGTCAACCCTGGTTTTAATGGATAAATTCGAAGTCGGGAAAGCGTTCAAGCTTATCGAACGCGAAAAAATCACGTTGCAACTGGGTGCTCCGCCGCATTACATCCTTGAACTCAATCACAAAAAAAGACCGGATTACGATCTCAGCTCTCTCAGGGCCGGCCTGATCGCCGGAATGGTTGCACCTGAAGGTTTGATTGCACAGGTGGAAAAAGAGATGGGAGTCTATTTAACCTCTTTCTGGGGGGCATCGGAGGTGGGTCCGGGTCTGGGGACCATGTGCCCCTATCCTTCTTCCTTGGATATTAGAGAAAAATATATCGGCCGGCCGGTCACCGACACCCGCATGCGGGTCGTTGATCCTGAAACCCATGACCAACTGCCGGATGGAGAGATCGGCGAATTGACGCTATCCGGATGGCATGTCATGCAGGGATATTGGAAAAATCCTGCAGCGACCCGCAAACAAATCATTGACGGTTGGCTTTTCATGGGAGATCTGGCATCCAGAGAAGAAAACGGCTACTTCAAAATTTACGGACGTACCAAAGACCTGATTAACCGCGGCGGTTATAAAATTTACCCCTATGAGCTGGAGTCGTTATTAATCGAACATCCCAAGATTGACCAAATTTGCGTGGTGCCAACGCCCAACCCGGTACTGGGAGAATCCATCTGTGTATGTGTGATTCCAAACGCGCAGCAAAGGGTTTCATTAGAAGAGATCCGCAAATTCATGAAAGACAAAATTGCCCCCCACAAACTGCCGGATGAGCTTTGCATCATGGATGATTTCCCGAAACTGTCCGGTGGCGTAAAAATCAAAAAATTCGGAGAAGGCGGCCTGACCGAACTGGCCGAAAAGGATGAAAACCGCGAGCGAATCCGAAAGTAAAGAGTAGATCTTCTATCTTTAGCTATCTATAAATTCCAAAAAACAGACCGATGCTATCGATCGGATATACAGTTGAAATTATTTAGAAAAATGTCTAAAAATGTCTTGCCGAATATCTTTCCACGATGCTGGTAATATTTTCCCTGCAAAATTCCAATAATCTTTTCCGCAAACTGAATAATGCATAAGCTTATCTTCAATATTTTGTTACAATTCTGAGCACATATCGTGCCTAAACCGCCAACCTAAGTAATTATCGATTCATTGCTGTGGCCGATATATCAGTTTAGAGTAAAAAAAGTCTTGACATAGTGAATTACATTCTGTATTCAAGTTGTTATTATAAAATGAATTATATTCAACCCCCCGATTGGAGTGTGTGGACACGTTTGGTATGGCGGCAAACAAACTCAGTGGAAACCTTAACGCCATTCAAAATAATGGATAAAATTCAACGGAATTGATAGACGCTGGTTATGATAAAGTAAAGTTGAACCTATCGTCCATTTTAGAACATCCTACAGAGCCTAAGATGAGGAATATGCAGACAAAGAAAAAAAACGGCATCCACCCCGACGGTGAGAAGAATCTGACGCGAGAGGCATACAAGGACATCCGGAGGATGATCTTTTTAAAAGAGCTCAATCCGGGTCAAAAGGTGGCTTACCGGGAAATGGCAGAACGGCTGGGCATGAGCCTTACGCCGGTAGTGCAGGCGCTAAAACATATGGAGTTTATGGGACTGGTTCGGCATGAACCGAATCGGGGCTTTTTCATTGAACAGATCACACCGCAGGAGATTGAGGAAGCATACGAACTACGTGAAATGCTTGAGACGAGCCTGTTGCCCGGCGTCATTAAAGGTCTTGATGATAAAGGCGAAAAAGAGCTCAAACAGGCCCTGTCCGAATATCTTGAAGCCGGCCGGAGTGGTTCTCTGAATTTGAGGCTGGCAAAGGATATTAATTTTCACATGACATTGGCCGAACTGTCAGACCAGCGCCTCAGCATCTGGATTTTAAGGTATCTATTCGACTTTTTGTACCTCAGATTCGGACAGGAACTGATCTTTTCACGTCCTCACGAAAGCGTCGGTCTGGAACACCAGGCCATTTTCGATGCGGTGGTCGCCCGGGACCTTTCGGCTGCACGCAAGGCAATGCGGCAACATATACGCAATATACGCAACAACGCTCTTGAAGGAATTCAGAACCGGCTGGCGGAAGCAGAACAAATTGACTTTTAGATAGTTAAACAGCCAAAGCCGTCGGGACTTGGAATTCTTTAGGAGATGATCAACGCATAATGATAGTTGACAGGAGTTCCAATGACTGGCGCAAAGGCTGTGGTCGAAATGCTTCTGGCATACGGAGTTGAGGTCGTTTTTGGCGTTCCAGGCGATACCAGCCTACCCCTTTATGACGCCCTTTACGAAGCCTCTCCACGCATCCGGCACGTGCTGGCCAGGGATGAGCGGTCAGCCGCCTTCATGGCCGATTCATATGCTCGCCTGACCCATCGGCCCGCTGTCTGCGAATGCCCCAGCGGAGCCGGAGCCCTTTATTCCATACCGGGTATCGCCGAAGCGAACTCCTCATCAATCCCTGTCATTCTTCTCACCTCCGGTGTATCCCTTGCCGGCGAAGGTAAAGGCACCATCACCGAACTCGATCACCACAAACTCCTGGAACCGATCACCAAGTGGTCCAGCTTCCTGAAACATACCGATAAGATCCCCGAGACCCTTAGACGAGCCTTTCGTATCGCCACCACCGGTCGTCCCGGAGCCGTCCACCTGGCCTTCCCGGAAGAGGTCATGACAGGACAGATGAACGGCGGCAAGGCTGCCATTTATGCCGAAGATGAATGCCGCCGCTATCCGGCCTACCGCACCCGCGGCCACGTGGAGAGTATCCGTCGACTGGCCGATTTGCTGGTCACAGCCCAAAGGCCGGTAATTATCACCGGCGGTGGAGCAGTCCATTCTCAAGCCGGTGATATGATCAGAAGCGTGGCCGAGCAGTTGTCCATCCCGGTGGCCACCACCATTTCAGGCCAGGGAATCATGCCCGATGATCATCCTCTCGCTTTAGGGGTAATTGGAGATAACGGCTATCACCCCCACGCGCACAAAGCCATCGACGAAGGCGACACACTGCTTTATGTGGGGTGCAAGATGGGCTCTGTTTCCACCATTAAGTGGACCAGACCCTCTCCGCGGCCGGGGGTGAAAATTCTCCAGATTGATATTGATCCCACCATGCTGGCCAACAACTACGACAACCATCAGAGCGTGGCCGGTGATGCAAGGCTTGTTTTGGAGGACCTGTATGCGCTTCTCAGGCAAAGAGATGATCAGCGTCCGGAATCCGAATGGGTGCAGGAACTGAATCGATTCCGGGACACATTCTGGAGCAGCTCTTTGACCCAGCTGGAATCTGAGGCGGTTCCGATCAAGCCCCAGCGCGTGATCCATGCTGTCAATCGCAGACTGCCCGAATCGGCCGTGGTCATCGCTGACGCCGGAACCCCGACACCCTACATCACTCAGTTTCTCAGGCTTAGAGGCGGCGGGTCCCGTTTCATCATTCCGCGGGCATACGGCGGGCTGGGATACGCCATCCCGGCAGTTGTGGGCGCGTGGCTGGCCCGGCCGACCGCCAAGGTAGTGGGGCATGTTCGGGGACGGATCGCTGGGTATGTCGGCCGGTGAACTGGAGACCCTGGCCCGGCTGAACGTCCCGGCCGTGCTGATCCACTTCAACAACGGTACTTTCGGGTGGATCAAGGCCCTCCAGGCCATTCACTCGGGCGGTCGCTTTCTGTCGGTGGATTTTACGACCGGTGACATGTCGGCTGTGGCAAGAGCTTTCGGGGTAAAGGGCTATCGGATCACTACACCCGATGAACTGGAAAACGCCCTGGACACCGCCTTCAGTCATGACGGGCCTGTATTCCTGGATGTGGTATCGGAGTCCGAGGTAGCCGAGCTGCCGCCGGTCTATTCCTGGCAGCAGGTGTCGAAGACTATAGCTTCGGCGGACAGGGAATTGGTAAACGCTCAATGACACTATCTTGGTATTTAGAAGTCGAGAGAGGTCCCCTGCTCTAATGAACGGGGATATATTGCACTAACATTTTAAAGTTAAGGAGGCAAAAATGAAGATTGGAAAGATACTGATGATAGTAGCGGCTTCTTTGATGCTCTTTACCTTGTCGGTTTCAGCAGGCGGTAAAGATGAGCTCAAGATAGCCACGTGGGAAGACATCAACACCATGGATCCCGGCTGGTTGACCAGCGTCGAGCGGGAGCTGACCATTATGAACTGCCTTTACAACGGGCTGGTCAAATACAAGGAAGGCACCTGGGAGGTTGTTCCCGACCTTGCTGAATCCTGGAAGATTTCCACGGACGGCAAGGAGATCACCTTCCACCTGCGCAAAGGGGTCACGTTTCACAAGGGCTACGGTGAGATGACGGCCGAAGATGTTAAGTTTTCCTTTGAGCGGATTATCGATCCCGCAGCCAAGTCTCCTGAAAAGGGCAGTTGGGGCCAGTTAGACCATGTGGAAGTCATCGATAAATACACGGTCAAATTGGTTCTTAAAGACCGCATGGCCCAGCTGTTCACTTCCACCCTTCCCTTGAATGCCGGTATGATTGCCAGCAAAAAAGCGGTTGAAGAGATCGGCCAAAAAAAGTTCGGATTCAATCCCATCGGCACAGGACCCTATCAGCTGGCCGCATGGGAGCCCAAAAAGTATGTTAAGCTGGTCGCGTTCAAGGACTACTGGGGAGAAAAGCCAAAAATTAAACAGCTAACTTTTATGCCCATTATAGAGGACACCACCGTTGAAATCGCTCTTAAGACCGGTGAGATCGACATCGGCCGAGTTTCGCTTATTAACCTAAAGGCCTTCGAAAAGGACCCCAAGCTGAACGTCTATACCAAGCCGGCCCTGAAGTACTGGTGGCTGGGATTCACGGTCAACAAACCACCCTTTGATAATCTCAAGCTGCGGCAAGCTGTTCGTTATGCTGTTGATGTGGATAAAATTCTTACCGCCGCCTTTTTTGGCATTGCGACCCGGGCCAACACCATGCTGCCGCCCGGCATGCTCGGATACTGGAAGGACGCTCCTGTATACAAGGTTGATTTGAAGAAAGCCAAACAGCTTCTCAAAGAAGGCGGCAAGCCCAACGGATTCAAATCCGACCTGGTGGTCTGGACCGACGATAGAGCCAAAATCGCGGCCGAGGTGATCAAAGCGGATCTGGCCCAGATCGGGGTTGAAGTGGATATCCAGGTCAAAGAGATCGGCGCGTTCAACGAGGCGACAAACAAGGGCCAATCCAACATGCATATACAGTTCTTTACCACCACCATTGATCCCGGTTACGCTACCAGTTGGTTTACGACCGGTAATAGCTGGAATCCCAGTCAGTGGAGCAACAAGACATACGATGAGCTTTTGAAAAAAGGCATGGCCGAATCCGATCTTAAAAAACGGGCCGGAATCTATATCGCCGCACAAAAGGAGATTGATAAGGATGGCTGGGCCGTATGGCTTACCCATGGGGTAAAAGTCAGAGTGGCTCAAAAGAATGTCAACCTAGAAAAGTTGTATCCCAACGGCCGCCTGGCGCCTTGGACGATGAGTTTCAAGTAAGTGCATTTATAGCAGACACGGCAGCCGGTTCCGACTAAAGTGTCTGCTTAATCTTGCAACGGTCAGGGAAAAGAGACAACAAAATTATGTTAAGATACATCATCAAAAGAACACTCTGGGTGATTCCGACCATGGTCGGTGTATTGATCATCCTGTTTAGTCTGACCTACCTGATGCCCGGTGATCCGGCATCGGTCATGCTCGGTCCCCGGGCAACACCGGAGCTGGTGGCGGAGATCAACCAGCGGCTGCATCTCGATAGGGCGATGCCCGTGAGGTTGGGCTATTACCTAATAGGGATCGTCAAGGGTGATCTGGGCACTTCCGTCTGGTCGGGCCATAAGGTCAGCGCGCTGATTGCAGCGGCACTGCCTCACACCGCTTTGCTGGCCGTAACCAGCCTGGGCGTCGCCGCCCTTATCGGCATCCTGTTGGGAGCTTTTGCCGCTGTTCGGCGGGATAGCCCCATCGGTGGTGGTGTGACCATCGTTTCCCTTCTGGGTGTGGCCGTGCCCGATTTTGTGGCTGCACTGCTTTTAATGCTTTTGTTCTGTATTCAAATCCCGATTTTGCCGGCATTGGGAGCCGGCGCCGAGGGCGATCTGTTCGATATTGCCAAGCATCTGATTCTGCCGGCCACAGCCCTGGGCATCGGATGGGTAGGGCTATCTGTCCCGGCTCACCCGCGAATCCATGCTGGATGTTCTGGATGCGGACTACATTCGTACCGCCCGGGCTTTTGCCATCCCCAGACGCGCCATCGCGTATCGGTACGCTTTGAAAAATGCCGTGATTCCTTCCATCACCGTCATCGGTCTGGGGGTGGGTAAACTTCTGGGCGGCGCGGTCTTTGTGGAGATCATCTTCAGCCGGCCGGGCCTTGGGCAAATTGATCGTCGATGCTGTTTATGCCCGTGATTTTCCCCAGTTGTTCAGGGCGGAATTCTGGTGGCAACGATATTATTCGTTTTCGCCAATCTTATTGCCGACATATCGTATGCTTTCGTGGATCCACGGATTCAGTACGATTAACAGAGGACACTTTTGTGAAAACAATTACCGCAAATCAAACCGAAGCTGGAATAAGCACCGCTCCATTGACCCTTAAACGCAAGTGGTCTGACACGCTGCGCGTGACCCTTGCGCGCCGTCGTTAAGGTCAAAGGCGGCTTTGTGGGGCGCCAGTTTTGTCTCCGTCATGCTCCTGTGCGCCATCGGCGCCCAATGGATATCCCCTTACGACCCCAACGCCCAGGACATCGTCCACCGGTTTCGCCGCCCCAGCGCTCGATCATTTTTTGGGCACCGACTACCTGGGACGCGACCTCCTTCTCCCGCATCATCTACGGCTGCCGCATCGCCGTGATGGTCGCCTTTCGGTGCGGTGACGCTTTCGTCCATCGTCGGTGTATTTCTGGGGGTGACGTCCGGATACAACGAGGGCAAAAAGATCGATTACTTCATTATCTGGTTGTTCGATATCGTTCGTTCGTTTCCCCAGATCATTTTGGCCCTGGCCATTGTAGCCGTGCTGGGGCCCTCGCTGTTCAACGTGGTTGCCGCGCTGGCCTTTCACCGCCTTTCCCTTTCTACGGGCGGGTGGCCCGGGCGCAGACGCTTTCCGTAAAGGAAGCCGATTATGTTAAGGCGGCCGAGGCCATGGGGCTGACACGACTTAAAATCATTTTGCGGCATATTACCCCCAACATCATGGCCCCGGTGATCGTTTGCCTGGGGTATGGACATGGCCACCATGATCGTTTGGGAATCGGGTCTGTCTTTCCTTGGATTAGGGGTCAAGCCCCCCACCGCCTCATGGGGTATCATGCTGCGCAACGGTTACAAATATATCCAGACCTGCGCCGTGGATGGTCCTGTGGCCGGCGCTGGCCATTGCCCTGGCGATGATTGCCTTCTCCCTTTTTAGCGAGGGGTTGCGGGTCGCTCTGGATCCTAAGGAGCGGGAGAGATAATGTCTGAACCTTTACTTGAAGTCAGTAATTTGACCCTGGATTACAACCTGGGCAGCCGTAAAATGCGCGCCCTGGATCGGGATCAGTTTCAATCTTGACAAAGGCCAGGTGCTGGGCGTTGCCGGAGAAAGCGGCTGCGGCAAATCCACCCTGGGACTGGCCATTATCAGGCTGCTGCCCAGAGTCGCTGAGATCAGACGCGGAGCTGTCATCTTTGACGGGACCGATCTTCTCAAGCTTTCCGAAGAGCAGATGGACCGGGAGATCCGAGGGTCAAAAGATCACCATGATTTTTCAAGTTCCACAGAACGCACTCAACCCGGTGTTTAAGATTGAAACCCAGATGACGGATATCCTGCGCGTTCAGGACAAATATCAGAATCCCGGGAGTCGAAAGCGGCGGCAGGATTTCAGACAGCAGGCCATCGAACGTCTGGAGAGCACGGGGAATTGCTGATCCGGAAGCGCGCATTTCCAATTACCCGTTTGAATTTTCCGGCGGCATGAAACAACGGGTGATGATCGGGATGGCGTTGTCGTCCGGGCACATCTTTGCTTCTGGCCGACGAGGCCACCACAGCCCTGGACGTAACCATCGAAGCCCAGATTAACCGGTTGATCACCGAGCTTGCCGAGAGTACGGAACCTCGATTTTGTACATCACCCATAATCTGGGGGTACTGTCGGAAATGGCGGATCGCATCATGATCATGTACGCCGGCAGGATATTCGAGATGGGGCGGACCCAGTCCGTCCTTGGGTGATCCCCGGCACCCGTATTCCGCCGCCTTACTGGAATCGTTACCGAGCCGTCAAACCAAGGGGCAAACGGCTGCTTGCCATTCCCGGTTTCGTACCGCCATTGGACCGATTGCCGTCCGGGCTGCTCTTTTCATCCCACGTTGCCATTTTGCAGAGGAGATGTGCCACCAGGAGGTGCCGCCCCATGATTGAAGTCGATAAAGGGCATTGGTCCGCTTGTTTATTAGATCAAAAGAGGGGAAGGCAAAAATGGCAGTGGATCTAATCCAAATCAAGAATTTGAAGACCTATTTTTTTCAGGGCAAGGGCCTTTTGTCCAAATGGTTCGGACAGGGATTAAAGATCGTTCATGCCGTGGATGGTGTGAGCCTGACCATCAAAAAGGGACGCACTTTCGGCCTTGTGGGAGAGAGCGGCTGCGGCAAATCCACCCTGGGTAACACCATCTTTCGCCTGGTGGAACCACTGGAAGGGGAGGTTCTTTTCCAGGGTCAGCGATGTTGTCAAAATGAATCAAAAGGAATTGAGGGAATTTCGCCAAAAGGCCCAGATTATCTTTCAGGATCAGTTCGGCTGCATGAATCCGCGCATGACCGTGGGGCAGATCATTGCCGAACCGCTCATGATGCGCCAGGGCGAACCGGAGCGCCAAAAAAGCATTGAGCAGGAAGTGGCCGAGCTTCTCAACGCGGTTAACCTTGATCCTGACGCGGCCGTAAAGTTTCCCAATGAATTTTCCGGCGGGCAGGCCCGCCGCATCGGGGTGGCCCGGGCCATTGCCTTGAATCCGGTGTTTATCATGGCCGATGAGCCCACATCCGGGTCTTGATATTTCCACAGCGGCGACCATCCTGAATCTGATGCAGGACCTGCAGGATAGAAACTGGACATCACCTATCTGTGGGTGTCACACAATCTGAACCAGGTAAAATACATGGCCGACGACATGGCAGTCATGTACCTTGGCAAAGTGGTGGAGATGGGCCGTACAAGCGAAGTATTCGATAAAATGGCGCATCCCTATACCCAGGCCCTTATTTCTGCGGTCCCCCAGGTGTCCTCGGGAGAACAGAAACAAACAATCTTTTTAGAAGGTGAAATACCCAGTCCCCATCAATCCGCCTTCCGGCTGTTACTTTCGCACCCGCTGTCCCCAGGTGTTTAAAAGATGTGAGCAAGAGGAGCCGCCTTTACTCGATCTGGGAGAGGGGCACTTTTGCGCCTGCCATCTGCATGACGTCCATTAAACCGTTTACGCTAATTCACGGAAGGATATAAATTTATGCGGCAGCATCCATGGTTTTCCGATGGGAAAACCGGTTTGATACAGGTGGGCCGGCCGTTTGTCAAAATGCACGGTCTGCAAAACGATTTTGTCATTATAGACGGGCGAAAAATCCCTTTTTCGCCGAGCGATGCGCAAATCGTCCGCATCTGTGACCGGCACGCGGGCGTGGGCGCCGATGAACTGGTTATTGTCGAAACTCCCGGCTCTCAGGAAGCGGCATCGGGCACAATTGCATGTGTGCGCATATTCAATCCTGACGGGCGACAAGTGGAAGCCTGCGGCAACGCCACCCGCTGTGTGGGCTGGCTCCTGTTGCAAGAGAGTGGGCACAAAGAAATAAGTATTAAAACCCTCGGGGGACAGCTCAAATGCCGCGATGCCGGAGATAAATTGGTGGCCGTGGAAATGGGCCGACTGCGGACCGGCTGGCGGGAGATCCCCCTGTCTCGGGAAATGAATACGCTTCACCTAAGGATCGGGTCCGGGCCGCTGCAAGACCCGGTGGGCATGAATATCGGCAACCCCCACGCGGTCTTCTTTGTTGACGACCTGGCTGCCGTTGATTTGACCCGGTATGGCCCACAATTTCAAAAAGATCTTCTTTTTCCGCAAGAGGCCAACATCGGTGCGGCCCAGCTTATCGATTCGAAGACGCTTAAGCTTTCCGTCTGGGAGCGGCCGGGTGTTTTGACCACCGCCTGCGGCACCGGGGCCTGCGTGGCTGTGGCTGCGGCCCACAGGCGCGGCCTGACTACCGAAAAATGTATGACCGTCGTCATGCCGGCCGGGTCGGTGGAGATCGAGCTAAAAGATGACGGCACAGTGGTAATGACCGGTCCGGTAGAAACCTGTTATGCAGGGTATCTTCCGGTAACCGAATGATTCGGTGTTTCAACAAAAAGAACTGGTGAGGACATGGGTATGAAAAACATATCAATTGATCTGGACCGGCCCCAGATCCGTCTGTTGACCAGGGATAAAATCGAGCGGATCCATCAGGCCAGTCTGGAGGTGCTCAGCCAAACCGGCGTCAAGGTTTTTCTGCCTGAAGCGGTGGAGCTGATGGCAGACGCAGGCTGCGATGTTGTCGACGCAGATCTTGTCAAGATTCCCAGCCGCCTGGTTGAAGAGTGCCTGGATGCGGCCCCCAGCAGCATAACCGTCTATGACCGTACCGGCCGTGCGGCCATGCAGCTTGAAGGACAGAATATTCATTTCGGCACCGGACCGACCATCCAGTATGTGATCGACGTGGAGACAGGGCAGCGCCGCGACACCACCATGGAGGATATCGCCGGGGCGGCCCGGATTGTCGATTACCTGCCCAATCTTGATTACGCCATGACCATGGGCATGAGCGGAGGAGTCGATCCTAGCTCTCACGACCTGAACCCGGTGGTGACCGACCGGTTCGATTTTGCTGCCATGCTCCTTAACACCACTAAACCGCTGATGTTCTCCAACTGGAGCGTTGAAGGTCTATCCGATTGCTACGAAATGGCCGTGGCCGTGCGCGCAGGAAGCGAGAGCAACTTCCGCAAGAGTCCGTTCATTATGGTTTACTGCGAACCGACCACCCCTTTGCTCCACGACAGGGATCCTTTGGCACTGGCCCTGTTTTGTGCTGAAAAATCCATCCCGCTCCTGAACGTCTCGGGTCCGGTGGCCGGCGGCACCGCGCCGGTAACTCTGGCCGCCTGCCTTGTGTTGTCAAATGCCGAAATGCTCAGCGGTCTGGTGATCGCCCAACTGAAAAATAAAGGAGCGCCGGTCATTTATGGCGGCGGAGCTTCTCCTCTGGACATGCGGACCAGCGTCAACCTATACGGAGGTCCGCAATTTTGCTTGGACCACATCGCCCTCAAGGAATTGGCCAATTTTTACAATCTGCCCGACTTTAATACGGGCGGCTGCACCGACGCCAAAACACTCGATCAGCACGCGGCCATCGACTACACTATGTCCCTTGTTCAGTCCGCCCTGGTGGGCAGCAACCTGATCCATGACGTTGGTTATCTCGAGTCAGGCTATACCGCCTGTTGGGAAGGCATCGTCATGGCCGACGAGATTATCGACTATCTCAAGAATTTTCTTAAAGGCATACCGGTCGATGAAGAAAGTATGGCCCTGGACCTTATCCATAAGCAGGGACCCGGCGGCAGCTTTATAGCCGAAAAACACACTTTCGATCACTTCCGATCCGTCTGGTACCCCAAACTGATGGACCGGGATAGCCATGCCAATTGGACCCAGGCCGGCTCAAAAGACCTGAAAACGAAATTAACTGAAAAGGTGCAGGATATTTTAGCCAATCACAGACCGGAACCTCTGGATGAGCCAATCGTTCGCACTGTGGAAGGAATTCTCGAACGAGCCAAGGAGAGGCATCCGGTGAAAGAACGAGCAGCCGGGCCGGTCCGATAGCCAGTTGGCTATTTCCTGTTTTTTGCAAAACTCAAGCGGGTCGCTTGAATCGATTTTGTTTGATTCGGGCGATTGTTTAAAAGATGAAAGTGAGCGAAATGAATTCAACAGAAAGAATGAATGCGGCCATCAACCTCAAACCGGTGGACCGGGTTCCCAATGCCCCTTTTTATGAAGCCCCGATCTGCATCTATTTCGGCTCCACTTTCAGAGCTGCCCTGCTTGAAGATCAGGCCATGGCAGACGCCCACATGGCTGCTTTGGACGAGTTCAAGTTCGACTGGGTCATGGCGGGCATGGGGCTGATCGGCGGGATCATCCCCGAGGCTTTGGGCTGCAAGGTCAGCTTCCCTGAAGATGTTTTCCCGGTGATCGAGAAGACCACGGTCAAATCAATGGAGGACGTAGACCGCATCGCCAAAGCCGATGTGTATACCAACCGCATGGAGCGGTTTTTAAAGGGCGTATCCATCCTGAAGAAAGAACTGAAGGGAGAGGTCCCCATTGCCTGCGAATACATATCCCCTTTTACCATCGCCACCCGGCTGAGGGGCACCAACGAAATCATGGCCGACATGTACGATAACCCGAAACTGGTTCGTGCCCTTCAGGACGCATTGGTGCCTCTGGACATCGAGATCGGACGGGCCCTGATAAAATCGGGTGTGGACTACATTTTTTACGGTGCCGACATGGAGTGCCCGTTGCTGATCTCCCCCAACCATTACCGGGAGTTTGTGCATGAGCCCACGAGCAAGGTGGTAAATGAACTATCCCGGCTGGGCGCACGGGTCCTGCCTCACATGTGCGGTGCCATCGTCAAGACCGGCATCGTGGATATGTTGCTGGAGATGGACATCCACGGCATTATGCCGGGCAACCTGACCCAGGCGTCGGTATTGGATCTGCGGGAGCTGAAGGAAAAGGTCGGGGACCGGATCTGCATTTTTGACAACATCAATCCCAACGGTCCCCTGCTGATCGGAAAACCGGAGAAGGTGGCCACGGAAACCCGTGCCCATCTGGAGAAGGCCCGAGGTATGTCCGGTTACATTTTCTCCACATCCGGAACCACTTCTCTCAATACACCCAGAGAGAACTTCGAGGCCATGAACCGTGAAGTGCTGAGATTTCAATTGGGATAAACACAATGAACAGAGCGATCATCAACTTCGAGCAAAAAACCCTGGATATCATTCACAAGTATTCACTGGAACTGCTGCACGATACCGGCATCAAATTCCCCAGCGAAAAGGCTCTGGGGATATTCAAAAAACATGACTTTCGCACCATCGGCGACATGGTTTTTTTCGATGAAAAAGATATTCAGAAAACCATAGAGACAGTTCCGTCGGCGTTTTCAATAAAGGCCAGAAATCCTGAAAAGAGCATTCGAATCGGAGACGATAATTACGTCATGGCCCCCGGATACGGCCCGCCGTTCATTATCGAGCCTTCCGGAGAGAAGCGGGACGCCACAATGGCAGATGTTAACATGTTCTGCAAGCTGGTTCAGACTTCAAAACATCTGGACTTCAACAGCTCTATGGTGGTGCAGCCCAACGATGTGCCCCCGCTAACGGTTCATCTGGACATCCTGCTGGCAACCATGCTCCTGACCGATAAACCCATCATGGGAAGTTCAGTTTCTGAAGCGGCTGCCAAGGATTCCCTGAAGCTGGCGGAAATAATCTGGGGCAATACGGACGAGCCGGTGATGATCTCTCTGGTCGACTCCCTGTCGCCATTGCAGTACGCCAATGAGATGATCGATTCCATAATGGTATTTGCCGAAGCCGGACAGCCGCTGATCATCCACTCGGCCTGCACTCTGGGAGCTAGCGGCCCTATCACTATTGCCGGGTCTTTAGTGATCTCCAACGCTACAACCCTGGCGGGCATCTGCCTGGCCCAGCTTATCAATCCCGGCACGCCCATCGTCTACGGTCTGGGCGGCAGCCCAATGGAAATGAAAACCGGCGGTTATATTAACGCCTCGCCTGAAGATGCCAAGCACGTTGCCATCGTTACGGCCATGGGACGTTACTACAACATGCCCTGCCGGAGCCAGGGGGCGCTGACCGAGTCGTTCTGTCTCGACTACCAGGCCGGTATGGAGTCGGCTGTGATGCTGACCGTGGCGGCGCTGAGCGGCGTTCATGTAAGCCTTCACGCCTGCGGCACGTACGGCTCCATGCTTGCCATGAGCTTTGAAAAATTCATTGCCGACGAAGACCTCTGCGGGGCCATGAAAAAGCTGATGAAGCCGGTGGAGTTTACGGATGACGCGTTTGCCCTTGACTTGATCAAAGAGATGGGGACCGCCGGAAATTATCTGATGGAGGACCATACCGTGGTGCGCTGCCGGGACGAATTTTTCATTCCCGATCTGAGTATCCGAACAACGCACAACAACTGGCTTGAAATGGAGCCGCGAGACCTTACTCAAAGAGCCCGAAATCTTCTTGAAAAGCGGCTCACCGAATGGGCAATACGGACGAGCCGGTGATGATCTCTCTGGTCGACTCCCTGTCGCCATTGCAGTACGCCAGTGAGATGATCGATTCCATAATGGTATTTGCCGAAGCCGGACAGCCGCTGATTATCCACTCGGCCTGCACCCTGGGAGCTAGCGGCCCTATCACTATTGCCGGGTCTTTGGTGATCTCCAACGCTACAACCCTGGCGGGCATCTGCCTGGCCCAGCTTATCAATCCCGGCACGCCCATCGTCTACGGCCTGGGCGGCAGCCCTATGGAAATGAAAACCGGCGGTTACATTAACGCCTCGCCTGAAGATGCCAAGCACGTTGCCATCGTTACGGCCATGGGACGTTACTACAACATGCCCTGTCGGAGCCAGGGGGCGCTGACCGAGTCGTTCTGTCTCGACTACCAGGCCGGTATGGAGTCGGCTGTGATGCTGACCGCGGCGGCGCTGAGCGGCGTTCATGTAAGCCTTCACGCCTGCGGCACGTACGGCTCCATGCTTGCCATGAGCTTTGAAAAATTCATTGCCGACGAAGACCTCTGCGGGGCCATGAAAA
>PVMK01115274.1_pt1 | contig 15225 bp, 15 predicted proteins | sample 1853481 | NCBI WGS metagenome assembly PVMK01 (sample SAMN08533507, study PRJNA380276) | Marine sediment metagenome, whole genome shotgun sequencing project.
CATATGGTCGAAAAAACCGATACCGGTATCGACCTCGCTGCTGCCGCCCGCATCGAGGTCGACAAAGACGCGGATATCGGTTTCATTGGTTTTTCGCTCAACCGTCGCCTGCCGTGGCTGATTAACCAGACGATGGGTGATGGACTCCCAGTTTTCGTACCCAGGGCCAATGCGCAGGCCACTGATGCCCAGGTTGTCAGCCAGTTCCAGGTCGGTCTGACGGTCACCGATGACCCAGCTGTCCTCCATGTCCAGATCACCCGATTGCAGGTAGCCCAGCAGCATGCCGATACCCGGTTTCCGGGTCGGGGCATTTTCATGCTCAAAGTGCGGGTCGATGTGGATGGCGCTGAATGAGATGCCCTGTGATTCGAACAGGGCCAGCATTTTCTGCTGCGGGATCTCAAAATCCTGGGGCGGGTAGGAATCGGTGCCCAGCCCATCCTGGTTGCTGACAATGACCAGTTCATAGCCTGCATTGCGCAGTTCCAGCAGGGCGGGTATGACTCCCGGTATCAACTCAAGCTTCTCCAGCGAGTCGACCTGCTTGTCGGCAGGTTCAATGATCAGCGTGCCGTCACGGTCAATGAACAGAATGCGTCTTTTCCCACCCGTCGAAATACTCATGAGTGTGCCTCCCAGGCATCCAGGGCCGATTCCAGTGCAGACAGTTCTTCCTTACTGCCGACCGAGATTCGAATGCATCCCTCCAGCAGGGGTTCGCTGGGGTATCCGCGCAGAATAACGCCCCTGCCTGCGCAAAAGCTCAACAAATCTTCCGCCTTGCGAACCTGGAGCAATACAAAATTGGCTTCACCGGGCCAGATGTTTGTGATGAACGACCGGCCTGCCAGCAGGCTGAGCAAGCGCTTTTTGTTTTCCCGTACTTCCTTGAGCATTTGTTGCTGCCGGCCGGACATGCCATCGGCCAGCATCCGTTGTGCAAGTGAAATAACCGGGCTGGCCAGTGGATAGGGCGCTATGATCCGCCGCAGCAATGAGATAATTTCTTCCGGCGCCAGCACCACGCCGCAGCGCAGTCCAGCTGCCCCCCAAGCCTTTGACAGCGTGCGCAACACCACCAGGTTTTCAAACCGGCCGATCAGTTTGCTTGCCGATGCTTGCCGGCTGAATTCCGCATAAGCTTCATCGAGCACCACGATCGCTTTACCTGTGGCCGTCTGCAGCAAGTCGAGTAACAGCCGGGGGTCAATAGTGTCCCCGGTCGGGTTGTTTGGCGAGGTCAGGAACAGCAACTTAATGCGGTCATCTTCTTCCAGTGTTCCCATTAGTTGATCCCTGTCCATCCGGAAATCGTTGCTGGCCAGCCGGGCTACCGACACGATCTTCGCACCCTGTGTTTGCGCTGCGATGCGGTACATTCCAAAGGTCGGCGGGCATTGCAGTATGGCATCCTGGCCCGCCCTGCAAAACACGCGGGTCAGCAGGTCGATGCCTTCGTCGCTGCCCCGGGTGACCAGTACCTGATCCTCGGGCACGCCGTACAGGTTGGCCAGGCTGGAAACCAGTTCACGGGGTTGAGGCTCGGGATAGCGATTCAGCCCGCTTGCCGGTCCGGCGTCATCCGGCCCGTCATCCGTAAGCAATGACCAGGGCGACTCATTTGCATTGAGCAGGATGCCGTGGCCCGGCGCTTCCTTGCGGGCTGAGGAGTAAGGCTTCATTGCCACGATTTCCGGTCGGGCGAGGGCGATGATGCTCATTCTGACTCTCCCGCCTGCTGCAGCCGTACATTCACGGCCATCGCGTGTGCTTCCAGGCCTTCAACCGCAGCCAGGATCTGCGCCGTGGGGCCCACTTTTGCCAGCGCGCTACGGCTTGCCTGCTGTAGCGTCATTCTGCGCATGTAATCGCTAACGCCAAGTGCTCCGAAGGAGCGGGCCCAGCCGTAGGTGGGCAGCACGTGGTTGGGCCCTGAACAGTAATCACCCAGGGATTCAGGAGTCCAGGGGCCGATGAACACCGCTCCGGCATTCTCGACCTGTTCCGCCAGCGCAGCGGCATCTGCGGTATTGATAATCAGGTGCTCGGGTGCGTAAATATTGGAAATCCGGAGTGCCTCAGGCATGTTGTCCACCAATATTATCCGGGCTTCGGCCAGGGACTGCTCGAGAATGGCGGCGCGAGACGCTGCGGGCGCCAGAGTTTGCAGTTTTTCGATTACTGCCGAGGCCAGTCCGGCGTTGTCCGTTACCAGGAGCACCTGTGAATCCGGACCGTGTTCCGCCTGCGACAGCAAGTCCCAGGCGATGAATTCAGGATTGGCGTCCCGGTCGGCGATCACCAGGACTTCGGATGGACCCGCCGGCATGTCGATGGCTGCGCCTGCCGGGTCCTGTGACACCTGCAGCTTGGGCCTCGGTTACCCAGGCATTTCCGGGACCGAATATCTTGGCGCAACGGGGTATGGTCTCGGTGCCATAAGCCATGGCTGCCACCGCCTGTGCGCCTCCGGCACAGAACACGCGATCAACGCCGCAAATGTGTGCCGCCGCCAGTATCTCGGGCGGAATTTCACCATTCCCCCGCGGGCGGTGAACACATGATGACTTCCCGGCAGCCAGCGAGCCTGGGCTGGAATCGCCAGCATCAGCACCGTTGAAACCAGCGGGGCGCTGCCGCCCGGGATATAAAGTCCAACTGGCGAGAGCGCCTGGTAACGCACTTCACAGTTGAGTCCGGGTGCGGTCTCCACTTTGCGGTTGGCCGGGATGTCCGCTGCGTGAAAAGCTTCGATACGAGATACGGCATCCTGGATTGCCTGGTCCAGTTTTGGATCAATCGAGTCCAGAGCTGCCTGCATTCCTGTAGAGCCCGGCTCGAGTTGTTGGGGCTCCACCCGGTCCAGTTGACGGGTCAGTTCCCGCAGCGCGCCGTCACCGCCATTGCGTACCTGGCGAATGATCGCAGCGACCGACTCGCCCAGGTCCCCCTGGCCTGAAACCGGCCTTTGCAGCAGGTCTTGCCGCTCTTCCGGCGCCAGGCTGGACCAGTGGACCAATTTTAACTCTTTGCCAATGGCTGTCATTCCAGGAATCCCGTTCACATGGTAGGTATTTTCAGGCCAGCATTTTTTCGACGGGAAGCACCAGGATTGCCGAGGCGCCAGCAGCTTTGAGTGCCTCCAGGTGCTCCCAGAATACCGCTTCACCGCAGACTGCGTGGATGGCAATGCGGTCGGTGCCTTCCAGCGGCATGATCGAGGGATGCTCCACACCGGGCAGGAGTTCGGTAATTTTTGCCAGGGACTCTCTCGGTGCATGCAACATTACATACTTACTTTCCGACGCCCGCATCACGCCTTCCAGCCGGGCGAGCAGGCGGTCCAGCAGCAGTTGCCGGTCTGCGGAAATGTCTCCCTCGCGGCCATACAGGGCCGCCTGGCTTTCATACAGCACCTCGAATTCACGCAGATGATTTGCCCTGAGCGTGGTGCCCGTGGAAACCAGGTCTGAAATGGCATCGGCGGTTCCCAGGCCCGGCGCGATTTCAACCGAACCGGATAGCTCGATGATCTCGGCGCTGACACCCTTCTTGCCCAGCAGATAGCGTGTCAGAGCCGGATACGAGGTGGCGATTCGTTTCCCTTCCAATTCCGTGCTGTCGCGGATGTCCATGTCTTCCGGCACGGCGATGCACAGGCGGCACTGCCCGAAGCCCAGCTTGCGCAGCCGGTGCAAACCTTCACCACCATTGCGATCCAGCATCACTTCGCTGGCAATGTTCTCACCCACGATGCCGAGGTCACAGACACCATCCAGCAGCAATCGTGGAATGTCATCGTCCCGCACCAGCAGCAGGTCCACCGGAAAATCCTTGCCGTACCAGAATAGTTTGTCTTTACTGCGGGCAAACTGCAGGCCGCAATTCTTGAGAAGGTCGAGCGATCTCTCTGACAGGCGCCCTGATTTCTGGATGGCCACCCGAAGCCTAGTCATTTGGGGTTTGCTCATTCAGATCTACTCGTTTGTATTGGCTCATTTCTGTTTACTCCCAAGCCGGTCCAGCACCGTACGATAGCCACCGGTGCCCATTTCCATGTAGCGTGCAACACGGCCAGTGGTGGTGACACTGACCTCGGTCATTTCCCTGATATCGCGGTAGGAATAGCCCTGGTCCAGCAATTGCGCCACACGCCAGCGATCCACCATGGCTTCGATCTCTGCCGGCGTGCAAAGGTCTTCCAGAAACCGTTTTACTTCATCTGCTGTTTCCAGGGACAGCAGGGCTTCGGACAACGATTTTGCCGCAGAGCTGAGTTCCTTATTCTGTGATTGGGCGTGATGTTTCATGCATTAGTGTATTAATGTGTTAGTACGTTAAGATAATAAGCCAATATCGTACCGTTGGCAAGCAGGGAGGTGACAAGAGGAAGCGATGCAATATGCGGGCCAGGTACAACCAATTTCTGTGTGCACTGATATGATCATATTTCTGCAGGTGCGCAGATAAACCAGTGCCAGACTTTTGGCACTGGTTTAAACCATATACCCGCTGATAACATCCAATGTTCTGAACATACTGTTTTATGATGAATGATAAGGATCAATAAGATGAGCTCTGGGAAAATGGGATCAGTGTCAATGCTGGGTGTTGCTTCCTTGTTATTGGCCTCAATGGCGGTAGCGGATGTCAAGGAAACTGAAGAATTTACCTTTGATATCAATCCCGGGGGCCGCATCAGTCTCGAGAACATCAATGGCGATATCCGGATTACCGGTAATGAGGGTGACACGGTCAACATAGCTGCACGCAAGAAAGCCGGCAAACAGGAATACATGGACGAATTGAAAATTGTGGTGGATGCGGACTCCGATTACATTCGCATTGAGACCAGGCACCCGAGCAATAAGGATAGTTGGCTTAACTGGGGTAATAATCACAGTGGAAGCGTTTCCTATGAACTGACGGTGCCCGCAGGTGTGAACCTGGACAAGATCTCAACGGTCAATGGTGATGTTGAAATCGCGTCAATGAGCGGCAAAGTGAAAGCGGAAACGGTGAACGGCGACCTGGTCGCTTTAGGCTTGGTTGCGGACGTTGATCTGGAAACGGTTAATGGTGGGATAAACGCTGAATTTGATTCACTCGGCGCAGGCCAGCGCGTATCAGCCGAAGCCGTGAATGGCAAGATCGTTCTTAAATTACCCGCCGACGCCAGTGCGCGCGTGCATGCGGAAACCATAAATGGCAGCATAGACGCCGACGATTTTGGTCTGGATATTGACAAAGGTTTTATCGGCCGCGAATGCGATGGCCAGATTGGAGGTGGTGAAGCGCGCATCTCGCTCGATACCGTGAACGGTTCCATTCGTATCGTCAAAAAATAAGGTTCTACTCTAGTGCTCTGTCAAGTCTAAATTGATGGGTTCAGAGCACCAGGGTATTTATCTTTCCCTATCTTGTGATATATCATAGGAAGTTCATTCTGCCCGCCAGAAAGGATTTTCGTGACAGACGTGCAATGGCGAGGGGTTTTTCCAGCCCTGACGACAAAATTCACTGCCAGCGATGAAATAGACTGGGCCGCGATGGAGCGGCACCTGGAGTTTCAACTCGATGCCGGAGTGCATGGCCTGGTTATCCTGGGTTCCCTGGGCGAAAATTCCACCCTCCACTCCACAGAAAAGCTGGAAATGGTGAAGTTTTTCTCCCGAACCGGCCGTAAGGGACGCCCCTTGATTGCCTGTATCGCCGAGTCTTCTACGCGCGACGCGAAAGAATTCGCCGCAGCCGCGGAACAAGCGGGTGTAGATGGATTCATGCTGTTGCCGCCGATGCGCTATCCCAGTGACCGGCGGGAAACCATGATTTTTCTGAATGAAGTAGCTTCTGCTACGTCACTTCCGATCATGCTTTATAACAATCCGGTGGCCTACGGTATCGATATCAGTCCGGAGGATATTGCCCGTCTGGCGGATAATCCAAAATTCCAGGCCGTCAAGGAGTCATCCATGGATACGCGGCGAATTCCCGAACTACGGAAACGCCTGGGTGATCGAATGGCCATATGCGGTGGCGTGGAGGACCTGGCATTCGAATGCTTTGCGCTGGGTGCGGTTGGCTGGGTTGCCGGCCTTGTTGATGCCTTTCCCCGCGAGACCGTGCAACTTTGGAAATTGACCCAGGCGGGCCAGTGGAATGAGGCCAGGGAACTGTACCAGTGGTTCCTCCCCCTGCTGCACCTGGATGTCGGGCCAAAGTTCGTACAACAGATCAAACTGGTTGAAGCCTTGATGGGGGTGGGCAGCGCCAAGGTCCGCGCGCCCCGTCTCCAGTTGACAGACAAGGAAGCATCCGCCGTTGAAAAGACCCTGAATCACGCCCTCGAAAATCGCCCTCAGGTCTGATCTCGCAGTGTTGTCCGGCCCTGAATATCGGAAACATGATTATGAATGAACGATCCGCCGTTAGCCCTGACAGCTTTGCTGAACGCGCATACCGTCTGCTGGAAGAAAAACTGGTGACATTGGCTCTTCCTCCCGGGTCAATGGTGTCTGAGGGTGAACTGATCACGATGACCGGGTTTGGGCGAACCCCGGTCCGTGAAGCGATTCAGCGCCTGGCACAGCAGGAATTCTTTGATATCGTACCCCGCAGGGGCCTGCTGGTGACACCCGTAACCAGTGCCAATATGTTTCACATACTCGAAGCACGAAAACCTCTGGAGCGCCTGATCATTTTCCGGGCGTCCCTCAATGCAAAAGACGCGCAACGTGGTGATCTTGCGGCAATCGCCAGGGGATTCACCATTACCCATGACCGCTTTGAAGAGTTCCTGAAGCTGGATCACAAACTGGACGAGTTGCTGGATACCTGTTCCATTAACCCCTTTGCCGCAGCTGCCGTATTACCCCTGCGCAGTCACTGTCGTCGATTTATGTTTTTCCACCGTCAGGGGATTCCATTGACCGATTCAATCGCCGCCAACTCCAAGATGGCCCGCCTGGTTGCGCGACGTGAATTCAGGGGCGCCCAAAAGGCGTCGGATGGAAGAATCGCCGTGCTGGAAAGAGTGGTTTCCAACGTGGACCGCATGGACTAGTGTACTAGCAAATGCAGGCGAAAATGAGGCCCCATTGCGTCGTTATCGGTGCAGGAATCGTGGGGTCGTCCTGTGCCTGGCACCTGGTCAGGAAAGGCGCCAGGGTAACGCTCATTGATTCCGAACAGCCGCACCGGGGGGCCAGTTACGGTAACGCCGGATGCATATGCAAATCTTCTGTTTTTCCGTTTTCCCACCCCGGAGCCATCCTGAAGGTACCAGGCTGGCTGCTTGATCCGCATGGGCCGATGCGCATCCGTTGGTCACATTTTCTGCCCTCGATGCCGTGGCTGTATCATTTCTGGCGTGCCGGGAAAGCAAATCGTGTTAAGCAGATCGTTGCCGCACAGGCCACGCTAATGGACAGCGTAATTGATGATTACGATGACATCCTCGCAGAAACAGGCGGTGAGGCTCTGCGCCAGTCGCGCGGGATGATTTTGCTGTACGACACCCAAAAAGATTTTGCCCGGGACGCGTGGAAATATGAGTCCAGGGAACGTCTCGGCTTTCCCTGGCAAAGGCTGACCCGCGCCGAACTCGCCTCACTGGAGCCCTGCATCGATCTGGGTGAGGGCATTGCTGTCTTCGAGCCGGAATGGCAACATCTTATTGATCCGGGTGCGGTCACCCAGTTGATCGCAGATGCAGCGTTTGAGCGTGGTGCAAGCTGGCTGCACGACCGGGTCCGCACGGTCTCGGCCAATGCGGTTGGTGTCTCGCTTGTCACCGAATCCGGCCGCTCCCTGGAGGCTGACCGGCTGATTATTGCTGGCGGCGTGTGGTCCAACGCCTTGATCGGACAGTTGGGGTACAGGGTGCCATTGATCGCCAAGAGGGGCTACCACAGCATGATCGGGAAACCGAACCTGGATATACGCCACCCCATCATGTCCGCATCCCGCCATGTGCTGCTGACACCGATGCAGGATGGTCTGCGGGTATCCGGAACAGCCGAATTCGCCGGCCTTGATACCAGGCCGGATTACCGCCGGGCGAAGTCGTTGATGCAAAATGCACGTTACTATATGCCGGATCTTGGTGGTGAAGAGACCACTGAGTGGATGGGGCAGCGTCCCATGCTGCCTGATTCTCTGCCGGTGCTCGGACCTTTGCCAGACCAGCAAAACGTTCTGTGTGCATTTGGCCATGGCCATTATGGCCTGACCCAGGGCCCGACCACGGGCCGCATCATCAGCCAACTGGTATTTGGTGAAGATCCCGGCATCGATCTTGCGCCTTTCTCCATCAGCCGGTTCTGAAACCAGGCAAGCGCAATCAGCCAATGATGTTAAGTGAAGATGAGAAACTAAGTGAACGGAAAAAAGACCACTTTTCATTGCATCTACGCCCACACTACCGGTAATCCGGTACGCCTGGTCTATAGAGCCGGCCCCAGGCTCGAAGTTGACACCACGCTCGAGCGACGCCAGCATTTCCTGGCGGAGTTCGACTGGGTCAGGACATCGTTGATGTTCGAGCCGCGAGGGCATGCCATGATGTCAGGCAGCATCCTGTACCCCAGCAGTCGCGATGACTGCGATATCGCCGTACTGTTCATTGAGACTTCCGGCTGCCTGGGGATGTGCGGGCACGGCACGATTGGAACGGTAACCATCGCGATCGAACACCAGTTGGTCAGCCCGCGCACCCCGGGGCGCCTGGATCTCGATACACCTGCCGGCAAGGTCACTGCCCACTACACTGAAGAAGGCGGCAAGGTCCGTTCTGTCCGTTTCACCAATGTCCCTTCTTTCCTGCACTCCCGGAAACTGGCGGTGGATTGTCCGGAGTTGGGTGGAATTCTGAAATTCGAAGTGGCCTATGGGGGCAATTTTTATGCGATCATCGAGCCGCAGGAGATTTACCGGGACCTTGCTCAATTGACAGCCGCTGATATCTTGCGCCTGAGCCCGCTGCTGCGGGAGCGGATCAATGAGCTTTACAGCTTTTCCCATCCGGATGACGACCGCCTGTCACAGATGAACCACATCCTGTGGACAGGCAAGCCGCTCAAAGCGGACTCGGATGCCCGCAACGCGGTTTTTTACGGGGACGCCGCCATAGACCGGTCACCCTGCGGGACCGGGACTTCCTCACGCATGGCCCAACTGGCCGCACGGGGGGAATTATCGCAAGGCGATACTTTTGTACACGAGAGTTATATCGGCAGCCAGTTCACCGGCCGGATCGAGGCTGTAACCCGGGTTGGGGATTTCGATGCCATTGTGCCCAGCATTGAAGGCTGGGCCCGTGTTTACGGGCATAATGTCATCACTGTTGATCCGGATGATGACCCCCTGTGGGAAGGATTCGTGGTGACGTGAAGATGAACCGGGAACATTGCTGCAATTTGCGCACAGCTAGCGCATTGGCCGGAGTCAGGCCATAATCACCGTCTATTAACGGAGGACCAAGATGAAATTCAGGTATCTGATGTTTCCGGTGTTTTTGCTGATGTTGGGAACTACTGCTGTTTTTGCTGGCGAGGAGGCAGATAAATTGCCTGCCACCGGTACTCACCGTTCACCCTCTTCCGATGGAGCCAGTGTCAGTTTCAAAACGCCCCTGGATGGAGACATCGTCCCTCTCACATTTACGGTCAAGTTCCTGGTCAGTGGAATGGGTATCGCACCGGCGGGCTCGAAGATCGACAACACGGGTCATCATCACCTGCTGATCGATGTGACGGAAATGCCCGACATGAATGTGCCCCTGCCGGCAACGGACCAAATTCGTCATTTTGGAAAGGGCCAGACTGAAACCGAACTGACGCTTCCTGAGGGTGAACATACCCTGCAACTTTTATTCGCTGATTATTCACATACCCCTCACGAACCACCCGTCATGTCAGAAAAAATTACCATTACGGTCTCCGCAAATGCGCCTCCCCCCAGTGAAGATGAGGACTACACCCCATTGAAAGAAAAATAAGCCATGACCATCCAGGATAAGAAAGTCGTCTCATTTCACTACACCTTGAGCAATCGGGACGGTGAGCAAATGGAAACAACCAGGGACAAGGAGCCAATGACTTATCTTCACGGCGCCCAAAACATTATTCCCGGCCTGGAGAACGCCATGGCCGGCCGGTCAGTGGGCGACGAATTCCAGGTAACGCTTGAACCCGCCGATGCCTACGGAGAGAAAAAAGAGGCGAATATCCAACGCATTTCATCCAAGCATTTTCGCTTTCCCAAGAAGTTGAAGCCCGGCCAGATTGTGGGCCTGCAGACCCGGAAGGGGCCGGTCCAGGTTACAATCGTCAAGGTCGGACGATTTAATGTGGATGTTGATTCCAACCACCCACTGGCTGGTCAGGCGCTGATTTTTGATGTGGAAATCAGCGCTGTGAGGGATGCTACCGAAGAGGAAATGTCCCACGGCCATGCGCACGGCCTGGGTGGCGTGGATCACTGAAAGGTTAGGATTTTCTGGCGATTTCCTTCATTTTTTCCAAATCCAGGATTCTGACCTGCTTGCGGTCAACTTTGACAATTTCGGCCTTCTGCAGGCGGGCCAGCACGCGGCTGACAGTCTCTGTGGCCAGTCTCAGGTAACTGGCGATATCCCGGCGGGACATGGCCAGGATGAATTCCTTGTCGGAATAACCGCGGCGCGAGAAGCGTTCGGAAAGCGATATCAGGAACATCGCAATCCTTTCATCGGCGCTCAGGTCACCTGCTATGGCCTCCAGCTCGCTGATGCGGTGGCTCATTATACGGAACAATTCAGCCTGCAATTCCGGCATGTGGCGGGCCATGCTGGTCACCGTATCGAATGTCAGCGCACAAACGGCGCTGGTGTCGAGCGCCACGACATTGGCCACATGTTTGTGAGTATGGATGGCGTCGAGACCGATAATTTCGCCGGGGAGGTGGAAACCAAGAACCTGTTCCTGCCCTTCGTGATCAATGACGTAACTCTTGAAGCAGCCAGTGCGTACAGATGCAACGGAGCGGAATTCATCGCCGGCGCGGAACAGGTGTTCGCCTGGCTGAATGGGGCGGGAGCGGTGAACAATTTGTTCAAATCGTTCGGTTTCGTCGGGACTTAGTCCTCGCGGAAGGCAGAGTTCACCCAGCGCACAACGGCTGCATGCGACTTGCGCGCGGGTAGGATCACGGCGGTAATCCCGGATATTGGTCACTCTTAAGGAACTATCCATGCAACGCTCTCCAAATGATTTCTTTTAATGCATTATATTGCGCAGTCGACCCTCACCGCTTACGTATAAATACGTATTAGCGAGAATCGCTCGTACTCCGTGAAGGAGTACGAGATCTGTATTCTACTTGTAAAGGGATCAGATTACGCGTGAAAAACGGGGGACGCTGCTTTGTTTGGTCTGCAGGTATTCATCAAAATTCATTGCTATGGCGCGTAATAACAGACGGCCTTCCGGGGTTGCCTTGAACCCGGTTTCAGTCATTTTTAGCAGGCCATCTTTCTCCAGTTGCTGGAGATTGCCAAGCTCAAGCGCAAAATGATCATTGAAATCAATATCGAAGTTGGCTTCGAATTGGTCGAAATGAACCTCACCGTGACACATGATGGCTTCAATGACGCCGCGACGCAGCCGGTCTTCAGTCGTCAGGCTGACACCGCGCCAGATCGGCAGGCGTCCTTCGGAGACCGCTTTTTGCCAGGAAGGAATGTCTTTCTGGTTCTGTGCGTAGCAGTCTCCTACTTTTCCGATCGCACTGACGCCCAGTCCCACGAGGTCACATTGCCTGCGGGTCGAGTAACCCTGGAAATTCCGTTGCAAATGCCCCTCTTTCTGGGCAATCGTCAGCTCATCCTCCGGCAGGGCAAAGTGATCCATTCCAATGAAGACGTAGCCCGCATCAGTCAGCTTGCGGATGGTCAGTTCCATCAATTCCAGCTTGGTCTCGGGTGATGGGATGTCATCTGCATTGATCATGCGCTGGGCGCGGAAAATGTGCGGCATGTGCGCGTAGTTGTATACAGCCAGCCGGTCAGGCTTGACTTTTACCACGGTATCGATGGTATTGCCGAAACTGTCACTGGTTTGATGTGGGAGACCATAGATCAGGTCAATCGACACCGAGTTGAATCCCAGTTTCCTGGAGTACTCAACCATGTCCAGTGTCGCCTGAGGATCCTGGATGCGGTTAACCGCTTCCTGCACTTTCGGGTCAATATCCTGGACGCCCAGGCTGATACGGTTGAAACCCAATTCTGCAAGTTTTGCCAGGCGGTCGTTGCCGACAGTCCTAGGGTCGACTTCAATGGAATACTCGCGGTTGTCACTGTCGCTCAGGGCAAAATGCCTGCCCAATTGAGCCATCAGCGCCGACATTTCCTCGTCCGTATGGAAAGTGGGCGTGCCGCCACCAAAATGGAGCTGCTCAACTTCGCGGTCGTCATCGAACAGTTTTCCCTGCATTTCGATTTCACGATCCAGCAATTCGAGGTAGCGCACGCCTTGTTCCGTATGCCGCGTGACTTTCTTGGTGCAGCCGCAGTAGTAACACAGCGAATGGCAGAACGGCAGGTGAACATACAAAGAAAGCGGCTTGGGGATCAGTTCATTGTTGCTCGCTGTGGTGTAGCGTCGATACGCATTGGCATCAAAACCTTCAACAAACTGGACGGCGGTCGGATACGAGGTATAGCGCGGCCCGGCCACATCATAGCGCTTGATCAAGTCCGTATTGAATTTTACTTGCTGGTCCATCACTCAAAAGTCACTTTGTAATTTATGGATGAAGCCTAAATGATGTGATCCGTGCCGGTATTGATCAGTGTCAACTTTCAGCGTCATAGCGAATGATACTTCCTGATTGGGTGATGAAGCGAATCTGGCTTGATAACCATTAACTTGACTCAGATCAATTTATTATTCCGGAAGCACCTCTACACTAACTCCGTCGACAAACAAAAAATTCGTTTGTTGATGAAGGAACACGATTGTGTGAAGACTCTCCAAGTCTCAAGAAGTTTAGGCCAGACATTTTGTCTGGCCTTTTTTTCCTGCTAGCCCGTATAAATACAGCCGGCGTTACAGGTTTCCTGTACCACGACTTTTGAAAGTTGGTCGAGGTCGGGTTTCAGGCGCAGCCAGATCCATTGTGCAAGGTTTTCGCTGGTCGGGTTCTCAAGACCCTCGATGTCGTTGAGACAATTGTGGTCGAGCTGGTCGAACAGCGGTTGAAAGGCTTTTCGAAGGTCGGCGAAATCCATCACCCAGCCAGATTCCTGGCCAACAGGGCCGCTGACGTGAATTTCAATTCGAAATGAATGCCCGTGAAGGCGCGCACATTTGTGCCCGCGCGGGACATTGGGAAGCCGGTGAGCGGCTTCTATCTGGAAAACGCGAAAGATATCCATAGGCGGATTGTGCCGCCCGGAACCGTTCTACGCAATCACTTCACTCTATCCTGTCTTGAAACCGACCCGGGAATGGGAACCGTCGCAGAAAGGTTTGCTTGCCGAATGACCGCAACGGCACAGCGAACCTCGCATCTTCACACATTCCTGTCCGAACTGGTTATGCAGCCTCATACGGCCACGGAATGTGATGGGTCCGTCCTTGATGCAGGAGATTGTGATCTTGCTCGGACGCGACGATGCTGCAATTTCCGAAACTTCGAATATTTTGCCCGAATTGAGAAACTCCATGTCCACGTGCTTTTCATCACACACTGGCTTGGAACCGGAATGTCCACAACGGCACAGGCTCAGGTGATTAGCGTATTGAACCCTCCCGTTTTCGTGAACGAGGGTGATATTGCCGGTAACCTGCAAGGGACCGCCGTTGGTCACGAGCACTTCATTGGGTACTTCCAGCAGGCGGGGTGTACCCTGGTTCTTCTGGCGTTCTTTGAACCACCGGTCGAGCGCCCTGGCCGTAGTGGTCAGGTTTTCCTGTTGCTGTGCGCCTTTCGAATCTGGTCCCGCAGTGGAATCGTCCATGTATGCGATGAACGCATCTCCGGCTTCCTCACTGGTGTTTTCGGGTCTTTGCTGAACCCGGACTGCGGCGGCGGCGGCCGCTGCATTGGTAATGTCATCCATGATAATTATCCTCCAGGAAATCCTTTTCCTATCTATACTGTAGCACCAGCAACGGCTAAGTGCGAGAAAACTGTGCAAAAAATTAACAGCATCCTGTTGGCCTTTATTCTTATCCACCTTTGTTTGCCGGCTTTTGCCGCACCGGAAATAGCTCCGGACCGGGTGCGGGGGGAAGGTCCGTTCGACCGCTTGATCCTCCGCGGGGTTATCGTGATTAACGGTGAAGGGGCGCCTCCGATCGGCCCGATGGACGTCGTTATTGAAGGGAATCGCATCGTTTCCATCCACAATGTGGGTAATCCAGGCTTGCCCATCGAAGACGAAAGACGGCCTGAAATACGCCCCGGGGACCGGGTGTTGGAACTGGAAGGACACTACCTGTTGCCCGGATTTATAGACCTGCACGCACACTTCGGTGGCGATGCCCAGGGTGTTCCTGCCGAATACGTCGCCAAGTTATGGCTGGCGCACGGGATTACGACCATTCGTGAGCCTGGCAGCTTCAATGGCCTGGACTGGGTGCAGAGCCATCAACACCGCAGTGAGCGCAATGCCATTGCCGCACCGCGAATCGTGCCTTACGTCGGCTTCGGCATGGGTGTTGAAGAACCGATAAACACGCCCGGGCAAGCGCGCAAATGGGTACGTGATATCGCGGACCAGGGCGCTCGCGGCATCAAGTTTTTCGGCGCTCCACCACAAATCATGGCGGCCGCACTGGATGAGGCGGGGAAGCAGGGCCTGGGCAGCGCAATGCACCATGCCCAGCTGGACGTGGCCAACTGGAATGTCCTGGATTCTGCGCGGGCTGGACTACTGACGATGGAACACTGGTACGGCCTGCCCGAAGCCATGTTCACCACCCGGGTGATCCAGGACTATCCACTGGATTACAACTACAACAATGAGCAGCATCGATTTGGCCAGGCGGGGCGCCTGTGGAAACAAGCGGCCGAACCGGGCTCGGAGAAGTGGAATGCTGTCCGTGACGAGCTGATCGGACTGGATTTCACGCTCAACCCGACCCTGACCATCTACGAGGCCAGTCGTGACCTGATGCGTGAGATGAATGCTGACTGGCAGCAGGATTATGCACACCCCAATTTATGGGCTTTCTT
>PVMK01114054.1_pt1 | contig 15222 bp, 16 predicted proteins | sample 1853481 | NCBI WGS metagenome assembly PVMK01 (sample SAMN08533507, study PRJNA380276) | Marine sediment metagenome, whole genome shotgun sequencing project.
TTCCGGGTAGAAGCACTGGTTACCCAGTGCTCCCCCCACAGTGATATATCCTATTACCAGTCCGGCAGTTACCAAGATAAGAAGGATAGTATCAAAGGCCATGGATTCCATAATTTCGCATCGTTTCTAGTCATAGGATTTGCGTTTAGGTGGGTAAATTATAATGAGCAAAAGGGGGGAAGGAAATAGGAAGAAAGTAGCATTTTTTGTTACATTTCTGTTAAAGCTTACTCCGGCAGGTGGGCAGTATGGAGGGGTGGGCAGGCTAGAGAAACTCAACTAAAACATCGAAGGGAACATGCTGAATGCTTCGTACACAATTCCCACGGCTAGCAACAACAAAATCGTGAGTATGACTACTAATTGCTTAAGTGTAATATTCATTGGGCAGCATCTAGGGGTGGAAAAGAAAGCCCCCACCGACCCTATGCCGATGGGGGCAGTCCACGGAGGTACGATGAGTGAGTCACAATGCTCACGTCACGGATTAACTCATGCAAACCCGATGCCAAGGAAAAGAAAAGCCCCCACTGACGAACCGACCAGGAAGCCAGTGGGGCGAGGCTGATGTTGGGTAGGGTATGCACTTCTCAAACACGCCCTACCCACTCAACACCTTACCATAGAGTGCAGGATGGTTGAACAGAAAAGAGAACCCCCACTGACTAGGCCGCTAGCCAGTAGGGGCCTTGGATGGTAGCGCACCGGTTGCTTGCGGGCTAGGGAAACGCTACCAAGTAATAACCTACCACAAGAAAGACGGTTGTGAAATAGGAGGACACTATGCCAGATACAGAAATAATTAGAGAAGCTGTCCGTGATCCTTATAATTCTGAGAAATTGGCATACGCACTTACTGAGATTGTTCATTTTATAAATGAAATCTATGTACGCCTTGAAGATCTTGAAGATGAGATTTGAACAACTAAAGGAAAAAGCATACAGATAAAAAGGGAGGGGGTGGATTATGTCAAATGAGAGGCAGCATTGTGGGCAACCAGGAGAAAGTGAGGTTGGCAGCATGAAGGGGTGGGAGCAGACTGTGGATTTCCGGGTAGAAGCACTGGTTACCCAGTGCTCCCCCCACAGTGCCGGACGTGAAGATTTCCCTCATCCGGTTCCTCGGTTTCAGCCCTTTTCACCAGACTGAAAACCACTCAGGCAACCCGAGTGGCGCATAGCTTTGCTGCCCTGCAGGTTTTAGATAATGTGGGCCTGCGACGCAATTCGCTGAAGTTTCGTGGATACGGTTGGTGACCTCAATGTGTCTCCCGTAGGTCCCTTCAGTGAAACGCTATGCCCGGCTTCTCCTTCCCTACAGTGGGTCCTTTGGGCCTCAGTTCCCCACCTTCCCGGTCAAGACATCAACACTCTCGACCATCGGTACTATGATCCGCTAAGACTTCCAAATGCTCGTCTCGGGGTCGTTCGCTCTTCGCTATCCGCCCCCGATACCTTGTATCGCCCATCTTTACCTTTGTGCCTCCCACACTTTTACTCTAATGCAGGACTCGTTGAGGGGCGGGACATTCCACCTCAACGCCGGGATTTCGCCATACACGCTGGATCTCCTTCTACCGTCTCTTACCAAGGAAGCATTTGGACCTCCCAAGTCCCCAAGCTACCCCCATGAATGCATGCCCTGGTCTCAGACCCCGGTGGTGTCCCAGGCACATCGCCATAGCGCACCCAGAACTGCTGCCTTCCGCCGGATGCAAAGCGTCGGCTTTCCCCTCCCGCTACACAGAGAGACTATCCTCTTGACCACAACTAAATCAATTTCGGGGCTCAATACACAGCCTGCATCCTTGATCCATCCAGCTTCGTACTCCCATTACTGGGTTTGCACGTGGACTTCACTATCCCGCCAGCGGCGGGACTGGCTACACTTTGATCAGGTGGGACTTGAGCTGCAACCAGCTCTCACCCACTGGGTAACAATATCGAATTTCATCCCTCCTTTCGGGAATCCCAACGACTTGGGTTTAGCTTGGCACGAACATCCCTTAATTCACACTTTGCTGGAATTTACTTTGGTACGAGATATATGGCTCTATCAGCATGGAGGGGTGGCTAAAAAGCCTCAACTAAAACATCTAAGGGAACATTGTGTATGCTTCGTACATAAGGCCAGCGGCTAACAGCAACAAGATGGCGACTATGATTACTAATTGCTTAAATGTAAGATTTATTAAGCAGACTGGAAATGGAAACCGCTCACAATTAGCGGGGTTATTGAGTTCTGTCATAGTGTCTCTCGCCTCCAATATCCAAGAGAGTGTTGAGCTGTCAACGAGGTATGAATGAGTGAGTCTTATGCTCACCACACTTATGAGTTGATTAGGACCCAAGCACAGCGAACCCCACTATTATCAGTATGCCGATAATCACAACTTGTGCGATTGTATCAATTATCATGGTTGCCCTCCTTCTCAAGTTCAGCTGATATTTTCAAAGTAGAAAGAAGCCCCCACCAAACCGAGCGCGGATGGCTGGTGGGGGCGAGGGCCATAAAGTGTAGAGCAAGACAAGAAGGTGTAACCTCTACGCTTAGGTGTTTAGGCAGGAAAGATGCCAAACGAGTTAGAAAATTGGCAACCACATTAAATTCAGCAAGTTAACTAGGATAGTTCGCCTTAGAGAGGCTTTGCTAAATGGCCAGATTTGGCGAAAAGCTCAAGGTCGAGTGGTCAAATAGCCAACTGATTCCAACCCTGCTCCTGTCCATCTATTCCGGTAGGTGGGCATCATGGAGGGGTGGAAAAGAAAGCCCCCACTGGCCGCAGATCCAAGGGCCAGTGAGGGCAAGAAAGGAGTGGATAGGATATGTCCATCACAGCATACCCTACCCGCTGGACACCTTACCATAGAGTGCAGGATGGTTGAACAGAAAAGAGAACCCCCACTGACCAATCCCGCTCCCAGGAAGGTCAGTGAGGGCAAAGTCTGAGGGAGTAGGATGATGCAGGGAAACTGAATCTCCTACCCTGTGATCCATTGGTATTTTAACAGAAGTGAACCGAAAAACCACCATTTTAGTAGGGATTTCTTCAAAAAACAGAGGGCAAACTGTGGATTACATCCCTTAATTCACACTTTGCTGGAATTTATTTTGGTACAAGATATTGAGAATATAAACAAGCGAAGCCGAAGCTCCGCAGGGGTGTTCGTAAAGTTAATAGTGAAATTTAGGAGCCGGGTACTCTTCTGAGTGACTAACCCGTCCCGCCACATTCAGGGCAAACGCAGTACGAATGGTGTTTTCCTCCGAAGCGATTGCACACTGGGCACTCACACTGAGAACGATGAGAGCCACCTTTTTCCTCACACCGTGGGCAGGTACAATCAGCGTAATGACCACCACCCCGCTTCATGCATACAGGGCAAACGCAATGCTCATGATGTTTTCCGCCCGTCTTCATAGCTCTTATGCCCCCTGCTCTTCCTCTCTCCAGTTGATGCCGTGTTCTTTGACAAATGAATAGTAACCAATGATGCGATTTGTAGAGTTACTTGTATTACTACTCTGGCATCACTCTCTTACCGTATTTGTCAATATGCTCAACTCTAGTGGTTCCTCCAGCATCATCATAGTAAATTACCCTCTTATCCACTCCGAGTTTCGATACTGGACTGTCTTTAGCGAAGTAGTATTCTCTCTTTTGCAATTTATCATTCTTACTAAAATGCGACACACGTTTAGAGATTTTCTCTCTTCCCGTTTCTTTATCTGATGAATAAACCTCAAACACTCTTCCCGTACTCTTGTAGTGAATTATCATATCTAAATCCAACTTCTTAGAATGGCTCCTCCTTGTGTAGATCTCGATCGTTCGTCTATCATCATGACTATCATAATAATATATGACTTCTTGTATTCCTGCTTTATAACTATCGTCTTGTTCAGAATAGTTGATTTTCTTTGTAATGCCGCCAAATTTATTTTTATTAGAAACCACAAGCTCGGTTTCTGCCAAAGCTGCTGTGCTCATGCACAAAAAGAACATCATCGTGAGATATGCGATTTTATTCATATTAACGCCTTTCAAGATACCCAAGCCTTTTACCTTATAGTAGGAGTTCATGCTGCTCTCAGATTATAGCGAAGCAGAAGCCCCGCTCGTTCTTTGAAAAATGCCTTACTTGCTTTGGTAGGTCTGAGCGGTTCTGAAAGATTGTCGGTCAAGAAGCGAGTGATAGTAGGAACTTCAGCTAATTTCAGAATACGACAACGAGGTAGGCTGTGTCAAATGAGAGGCAGGATTGTGGGCAGCATGGAGGGGTGGAAAAGAAAAACCCCCATCGGACTCACCAGACCGATGGGGGCAGCGCATAGTTTGAGTGAGTCACAATTCTCACTCACGGATTAACTAATGCAAACCCGATGCCAAGACAAAGCCCCCACTGACCGGAGTGCCTGAAGGCCAATGGGGGCTAGGATGGTAGCGTACCCTGCTGCGCTAGGAGGCAAGGAGGTACTACCAAGTATTAATTTACCACAAATGAATGGATTGCCAAACAAGAAAGAAAAACCCCCAGCAACCGCTTGCACTCGGCTACTGGGGGCTTAAACCCTGGCAGGGCTTCAGGAACCCTGCCGAGGGATACCAAAGCTACATTAGCACAAGCGGAGTGCTTTCTGTCAAGCCGAAAAACCACCATTTTGCTAGTTGCCGTGGGCAACTAGGGAGAAGGTGAGCACATTGCATTTTAGAGCTTGACATACTAGGATAGAGTAATTATATTGGTAACCATAGTAAGAATAAAAAACAGAAGGGAGAAGCCTATGGAAACATCAGTCTTATTAGTGAAGGGGTTCCCGGTGGAACTCCGGAAGCAAGCAAAGATGCAAGCCTTGAGAGAGGACACATCATTAAAAGACCTGATTATCAAGGCAGTGCAAGAATACCTCAAGAAAGCGAGGTGATTTAAATGGCGACCATACGTTCATATGAAACAAAGGGTGGGGAGAAGCGCTGGCTCATTGACTACTACATCCCCAAAGACATTGCTGGCACTGATAGGCCAAAGAAGGTTGTCATGCGAGGGTTCAAGAGGAGGAAGGTGGCAGAGGCTACTTTGAGAGAAAGGCAGAGTTGGCTTGAGGACGGCACCCACAACCAAAAAGTCCAGAAGAAACGCCACACCTTTGATGGTCTGGTAGAGGAATATCGAACCATTCATAAATCTCAGGCCAGTTGGAAGGAGTCAAAGCGGTATCAGGTGAGAAGGGTTGCAGAGGATTTTAAGGGGCGATTATTGGCGAGCATAACCTATCTTGAGTTGCAGAAATACAGGGCCAAGCTGGCAAAGACTCCTATTCAAAGAAAGACTCAAAGCGGGAAGAAGGGAAAAGTCAAAAATTACGGATTGCCCACAAATGCCACGGTGAACCGTTATATGTCTTGTTTGCGTCATATGTTTAGCTGTGCCGTCGAATGGGATATGCTGAACACCAACCCATTCAAGGATAAGAAGAGCTTGCAGCAAAAAGAAGATAAGCGGGACCGCTACTTGAGCCAGGAGGAAATAGATAGTTTCCTGAAACATTGCAGGGTCCAACATGTAAAAGATTTTTTTATGATTGCCGTCAACACAGGTATGGATAGGGGTGAAATACTCAACCTGAAGTGGGACCGGATCAAAAACCGACAGATTTATTGCCCTGAAGTGAAAACCAGACCGGAGCGGTACATACCCATCAACAACGATTTGGAACTCCACCTGCAGGAAATAAGAAACAGAAAGGTGGTGTCCGAGTATATCGTGATCGACCAGAAAGGTAGAAAACTAAAGGACATTAAACGGGCATTTAAAACTGCGTGCAGGAGCGCAAAGATTCACAATTTCAGGATCAAGGACTTGCGTCACACCTTTGCAAGCCACTTCACCATGAGAACTGCCGACCTCAAAAGTCTGCAAGAAATCCTGGGCCACACCAACATCACAACCACCATGCGTTATTCCCACCTATGTGAAGCTCACAAGGCAGAGCGTATGCAGCAAATGAATGGGCTAACCTCCAAAAGTAGAACGGATGTAGAACTCTTTGCTGGTTCCGGCCAAAAAAAAGAACCTAGCGAAAATCGCTAAGTCCTTGTTTTTACTTGGTCGGGACGAGAGGATTTGAACCTCCGACCCCCTGAACCCCATTCAGGTGCGCTAGCCAGACTGCGCCACGTCCCGACAGGTCTGAAACCTAACACCACCCGGGCACCGTGTCAAGCAACCAGTAGGTCCTAGACAGTAAGCAGGTCATGAGTCATTTGCCTTCGGCGTCATTGGGTCAGTACACTTCGCTGTCATTTGTTGTAAAGGGCAGGTTGGTTAATTAGGAAATTAGAGAATTAGAAAATTGGTCAAAAAGATGAATTGTTTACCGCTTACTGCTCACCGTTTACCGTTTACGAGTTTTCGATTTGACTAATCAACTAATTCTCGAATTCTCGAATTAACGAAATGCGCCATGCGCTTTGCGCTATGCCATACCCAGTGATTCTAGTTTATTTTTGAAATACTCGATGGTTTGGCTCAGCCCCGTCTTGAAGTCGATTTCAGGTTCCCAATTCAATTTAGCCTTGGCGAGGCTAATATCAGGACAGCGTCTCACTGGGTCATCAGGCGGCAGGGGCTGGTATTCAATACCTGCAGTGGAGCCGGTGGTTTTAATGATGCTTTCTGCCAGCTCCGAGATGCTAATCTCCTGGGGATTACCAAGATTGACTGGGCCAGTGAACTCGTCCTGCTCCATCATTGCTATCATACCCTTGACCATATCGCTCACGTAGCAAAAGGAACGGGTGTGGTTGCCGTCACCATAGATAGTAAGGGGCTGTCCTCGCAGAGCCTGGGTTATGAAGTTGCTCATGACCCGACCGTCGTTGAGAGCCATCCGCGGGCCATAGGTGTTGAATATGCGGACAATACGGATATCCACCTCATTCTGGCGGTGATAGTCCATCATCAAGGTTTCGGCCACCCTCTTGCCTTCATCATAACAGCTCCTTAGCCCAATGCAGTTGACGTTTCCCCAATAGGTCTCCGGCTGTGGGTGCACCGCTGGGTCTCCGTATACTTCTGAGGTGGAAGCCTGGAGGATGCGGGCCTTCACCCTTTTGGCCAGGCCTAGCATATTCAGGGTCCCCATGACGCTGGTCTTCACCGTCTTTACGGGATTGTATTGATAGTGAATCGGTGAGGCAGGGCAGGCCAGATTGTAAATCTCGTCAACCTCGAGGAGAATGGGGTTCACTAGATCGTGACGAATGAACTCAAAGCGGTAGTCACTGAATAAATGTTTAATATTGTCCTTGGTGCCGGTAAAAAAGTTGTCGAGGCATACCACCTCATTACCTTTTTCCAGCAATCTTTCGCAGAGATGACTACCAATGAAGCCAGCTCCACCGGTAAGCAGAATTCGTTTTGTCATATCTCACTCCGTGGGCGCAGAGCGCTAAGCGTATGGCGCCTAGCGTTCAGGTAAACGGTAAATGGTGAATAGTGAACCGAGCCAATTCGTTGTTTTCACTGTTCACCGTTTACTGCTTACCGTTAACCGTTAACGATTCCAACCATCTACTGAAGTTCTAAGCAATTATTGTACCTGTGCGGAGCCACAGAGTTAGATGATGTGTATCAAAACTTAGGATTTTGGTGCCAGTTCCAGGCGGTGGAAATAATCTCTTCCAGTGAATAGACGGGATTCCACTTCAGTATTTGCCGGGCCATGTCTCCTGAGGCCACCAACTCCGGAGGGTCTCCGGGACGTGGTGCCACATCTCGATGTGGGATTGGCTTCTGGCAGATCTGTTGACAAAGCTCAACAACCTCCCTCACGGAGTACCCTCTGCCCGTGCCTAGGTTTAGGCAGATGCTCTCCGCCCCCGAGAGCAGATAGCTAAGGGCCAGAACATGCGCCTCCGCCAAATCACACACATGTACGTAATCACGCACACAGGTGCCGTCGGGGGTCGGGTAGCTGGAGCCAAAAATGCTCACCTCATCTCGATGGCCGAGGGCCGTCTGCAGCACCAGGGGAATCAGGTGAGTTTCAGGATGGTGCGACTCACCGAGACCTCCTTTGGGATCAGCTCCGGCCGCGGTGAAGTAGCGCAGAGAAACATATTTCAAGCCATAGGCAGCGTTATAAGCGGCAAGGATCTGCTCAAAGAAATGTTTGCTCAGACCGTAAGGGTTTATCGGGTTCTTGGGGTGGGTTTCTGGAATAGGAATTTCCTGCGGTTCGCCGTAGACGGCGCAGGATGAAGAGAAAATAATCTTATCTACGCCGGCCTTCAGCATGGCGTTGAGAAGATTGAGCCCGTTTACCAGATTGTTGTTGAAGTATTTGTCGGGCGAGGTTACTGATTCGCCCACATAACAAAAGGCGGCGAAGTGAATAACCGCCTCAATTGGAAAACGTTCGAACAACTGGGTGAGCGCTTGCTGGTCTCCCAGGTCGGCGTGAACGAAATGACCATCCAGAACAGCCTCACGGTGGCCGTAGCAAAGATTGTCCGCGGTCACAGGTTCGTGGCCAGCATTTATCAAACTGAGTAGGGTATGGCTACCGATGTAGCCGGCACCGCCCGTAACCAAAATCATTATTAAAATCCCGTAGCTATGGGGTAAATCCAACTTATTGAGGGCTTATTTCACATAAAGGGAAGACTGTCAACCCGGATATTTCATGAATTGCTGTCGCGAGACCACGAAAATGGGCGTGCCACCTGGCAACCACAGGGTGTTGGTTCCGAGGCGTACCTGAACGGTACGTCGCAGGTGCCGACACCCGAGGACGCCAGGAAGGATGGCCATATCCGTAGTCGCAGCAAGTAATTCATGAAATATTCGGGTTAAGGGCTGACGGTGGCAAAGTTGCGCAGATTCAAGAAAATCTCCTTGAAGGCACCTGTTGGTTTCGCTATAGTTGTGGCACAGTTCTTGTACGAGGAGGCACTGATATGGCTCTAGCCGAGAAAATACAGGATGCTATTGAACGCTCGTCGTGGATCCGCAAAATGTTCGAAGAGGGAACTCGACTCAAAGCTCTCTACGGTGCAGACAAGGTTTTCGATTTCAGCCTTGGCAATCCGGACTTGGAGCCGCCCGAGTCCTTTCGTCAAGCGCTACATTCAGTTATTGCTGAGTCGCCCACCGGCGCTCATGCATATATGGCCAATGCAGGGTACCAAGAGACACGTGCTGCGGTTGCCGCATATGTGAGCCAGGAACAGGGGGTTGAGGTCAGCGCTGAGCATGTGGTCATGACCTGCGGAGCTGCAGGGGGGCTGAATTGTATTTTGAAAACACTTCTCGATCCCGGTGATGAGGTGATTGTTTCAGCGCCGTATTTTGTGGAATACGGCTTTTATGCGGACAATCACGGTGGCCGGATACAGGCGGTTTCCAGCCGCGAAGATTTTTCCCTTGATCTGGAAGCTATTGAAGCAGCCATAAATAAGCGAACCAAGGTGGTCTTAATCAATTCACCCAACAATCCTACCGGGCAGGTGTATGATCGCGATTCTTTGAAAGACCTCGGGGACCTGCTGAGCTCCAGCAGTGGCAAATTGGGGAAAAATCTGTATCTCGTCTCTGATGAACCCTACCGGAAAATCGTCTATGACGGTGTCGCAGTGCCCAGTATCCTGAAGAGTTATCCAAACAGCATTGTGGTCACTTCTTATTCTAAAGATGTCTCCTTGCCGGGAGAGCGTTTGGGCTACCTAGTGGTCCATCCTGAGGCAGATCAGGCTGATGGTTTAATGGGTGGTATCATTCTGGCCAACAGGATTCTTGGCTTTGTCAATGCTCCCGCCCTGATGCAGAGGGTGGTGCAACACCTCCAGGGAGCCTGTGTAGACGTTAGTGTGTACCAGGCTCGTCGAGATCGGTTTTGCCAGGGGCTGAACGATGCCGGCTACGAATTTATCAAGCCACGAGGAGCCTTCTACCTGTTCCCCAAAAGCCCCATTCCTGATGACGTCGCTTTTGTCCGCTTGCTTCAGGAAGAAAACATCCTGGTCGTACCCGGAAGCGGTTTTGGGGGTCCTGGATATTTTCGAATTGCCTTTTGCGTTGATGAACAGACCATTGAAAACGGTATGCCGGGGTTTGCCCGGGCACGAGAGAAAGCCCTGAAGGGATAGCAGCAAGGACAGCAGGCAGCAGGCAGCGGGCAGAAATCAGAGGTCAGAGGTCAGAAGTTAATGTAAATTACAAATCACAAAACCCAAATAACAAACAAATAACAATGACCGAAATTCAAAATTCCAAACGTTCACATCATCTTAAAAAAAGAGAATTTCAATATATGTTTGGGTCATTGAAACTGGGGACCCGCCCGCAGGGTGGGGAGTCCGGAGGACCAATATTGGAATTTGAGATTTATTTGTAATTTGGTGCTTGGGATTTGGGATTTCGAATTTGGGAAGGCATAGGGCATGGAGCAGAAGACAGAGATTCTTCTGTGGGAGCGGCTTTTTGCCGCGATTTGGATTGCGATTTTTACGGCTTCTACGGCTTCTACGATTTCTACGACTTGAACGACTGCTACGACTTGAACGAATGAACGAATTAACTAGATTTGCTCGCGGTAGTGCGGCAAGGTACAATAAAAATTGTAGCCTAAGAGATAGATAATGGAACCAAGTTACCTCAAAACACACAGCGAAGGCAGTCTTCAAGAACGAATTGAATCTGCTCTGGGGATTCTTGAGAACTGCCGTCTCTGCCCAAGACACTGTGAGGTAAATCGCCTGGAAGGTGAAGTGGGGGTGTGCAAGACTGGGCGCCAGGCAATGATCTCAAGTTACAGCCCCCATTTTGGCGAGGAGGATCCTCTGGTTGGCAGGGGAGGTTCCGGCACAATCTTCATGACCCACTGCAACCTGGGCTGTATATTCTGCCAGAACTACGAGATCAGTCATCTATCTGAAGGTGTTTCTGTAAGTGCGGCTGACTTGGCTCAAACGATGCTATCTCTGCAGCGACGTGGATGTCATAACATCAACTTCGTAACTCCCACCCATATGGTGCCACAGATTTTGGAAGCTTTACCAGAGGCTATTGAGGGAGGTCTTCGGGTTCCGCTTGTCTACAACTGCGGGGGCTACGAGGAGGTGGACACCCTGCGATTGCTGGAGGGGATCTTCGATATTTATATGCCGGATTTCAAGTTCTGGGACGCCAAAGAGGCCGCTCGTTTCTGCTCAGCGCCAGATTATCGTGAAAAGGCGTGCATTGCTGTAAAGGAGATGCATCGACAAGTGGGAGACCTCGCCCTGGACCAGGAAGGGATTGCCCAAAGTGGCCTACTCATTCGCCACCTGGTGATGCCGGATGGACTGGCGGGTAGCCGCGAGATCATGCGGTTTCTCGCCAACGAAGTATCCATGGACACCTACGTCAATGTGATGGGTCAGTATCGGCCCTGTGGTGAGGCCCATGAATTCCCTGAGTTGAGACGTTCCATCACAGTAGAGGAGTATCGCGACGCTGTCACCATGGCTCAGGAAGAAGGAATTCATCGGCTCGACGAGCGCAAGTTGAGCCGATTGTTTCAATGGTTGTAATGGTTGATGAAAGAAATGTGATGGCTATGCCAGAGCGCATTTTTGTCATAGGGGACATACACGGGTGCCTCGACAAGCTCGAGCTGCTGTGGGAGAGAATCGACCCGCGCCCCGGTCTGGATCAGCTCATTTTCCTCGGTGACTACATAGACAGAGGTGATGACTCAAGCGGGGTATTGGACTATCTGCTGGAGCTGAAGGAGATCTATACTGATACCGTTTTCTTGATGGGAAACCACGAGAAAATGTTTAAGGATTTCCTCGCAGGGGTTGATCGAGCTCTCTTTATCTATAACGGCGGTGAATCCACCCTCAAGAGCTACTTGGTGAGAATGGAAAACTACTGGGAGGGCAGGCAGGGAGTTTTGGATGAGGAAGCCCTGAATCAATTGGTACCTGAACAGCACCGAGGCTTTCTCGAGGAACTAAAGCTTTATTACGAGACGGATGGTTACATCATGGTTCACGCCGGACTCAAACATGGTGTGCCCCTGGAGAATCAGAGCCTGGACGACCTGGTCTGGATCCGGGAAGAATTCATCTACTCGGAGGAGGATTTTGGTAAACGGGTGATCTTTGGCCATACTCCCTTTGTGCGGCCCCTGGTGCTCCCCAACAAAATTGGAATTGATACCGGAGCCGTTTACGGCAACAGTCTCACCTGTGTCATTCTGCCCGATCTGAAGTTTATTAGTGTTTAAAGCATAGAGCAGGTCATTTCCCATTTTTTAATTTCTCATTAAACACCAAATCTCAGGGTTTCAGGTGTCGGGTGTCAGGTGTCAGGGAAAAGAAACACAAAGGCTGAAACCTGAACACTGAAACCTCAATTCTGGATTTTGACTCCTGGCTCCTTACTCCATGCTCCATGCCCTGGTTTATTGTTGTCAAGATTTTTTCTGAGCCGTAGTGAATGTCACCTAGTCCAACCCTGGTATTTGAGAGTCTCAAATGAGCTCTGATCTTGCTTCATTGGGACTTAGGGACGACGGGGAGTTATAAATGCTATGCTTGAAGGTCGACATAGTCGCCTTAAGGGCATGGATGATAATCTCCCCGCCTTCACCTTAAGCAGCGAATCGATAACGATGATTGTCAAAGTTTTCCATGTACATCTCCTGGTCGCGAGCCAGTGCGTACATCACTCTGAGCAGCTTGCGCGAGATGGCCACCAACGCTTTGATTTTGGGCATGCCGCGCTCGAGCATCCGAGTGTAGGGCCGATGCATAGTCCCTGTGGATTTGACTGCGTTGATGGCCGCAAAATAGAGCAGTTTTCTCATCAGTGGTCGTCCGCGCTTGGAAATACGCCGCCGGCCTTTGTGCTTGCCGGAGCTGACCTCAAACAGATCAAGACCGGCCAGTTTGGTAATCTCAGCACTTGTCTTATATTGGCGAAAGTCCCCGACCTCGCCGATCAATCCGGCCACGGTGATCAGGCCGACACCTGGCAACGAAAGAAGATATCTGCTGTATGGAATCTGTTCCAGATGCACTCGCATCTGGCATTCCACACGGTCGATAAAATCATTTTCTCTCTTAATCTTGTCAACCAGGTGGCCAATTTCTTCGACAATGCTCTCTTGGCCTTCATTGATGCCCACCGACGCCTGAGCAGCCTGACAAAGCTGTTCAGCATGCCATTGGCCCATCTTACCGCGACTGACCCGCTTGATGATTCTGCTCAACTGTTGCTCTCCCAGGGCGGCAATAGCCTGCCGGCTCGGGTAATGTCGGAGCAGGTACAATCCCGTCTTGCAGGAGATCTTCTTAATCACCTTCAAAAACTCGGGAAAAATGACAAAGAGCAAGTGTTGCAGCTGGTTGACTATGGCCGTGCGATCCCTAATGGCTCGTTCTCTGGCCTGGGTAAGTCGCCGCAGATGCGCAGAGGGTCCTTGCGGTATCACCACCCTCAAGGCATGGCCCAGCATAATGACATCGGCAATAACCCGCGGATCTTTGCGATCGGTCTTGTTGGGCGAATTGCCCGTCAGTTCCCTTACACGTTTGCTGTGCATCGGGTTGATTTGTACCAAGGTTACCGGCTGTTGCTTCAAAAAGTGCGTGATCGGCTCCGCGTATGGACCGGTGGACTCAAAGCCCACCACCACTTGCCTGCACCCGTGGGCTTTTTTAAAGCGGCTAAGCTTCTTCCAAAAACTATGAAAGCTGTCGTGGGTATTGTAAAAAGCAAACGGCTCAACATCCTGGCCATCAGGAGCTCGAAAGTATCCATAGTGCGAGCCTTTACCAATATCCAAGGTGACTATCATCGTTTGATCGTTGACGCTTTTGATTTTTTGCGATTTAATCTTACTCACGGCTATACTCCTCTGTTGGTTCCGGATTACCAACTCGCTAAATGTAACTGGAATCAATATGGGTATAGCCTTTTTTATACTGACTCAAGGCTTACTGCAATATAGCAAGCTATGCTTACTCTCCCAAAGTACTAAGGACCAGGTTTCCCAGGACTAAATAAAAAACCAGGGCTGGCCCCTGGTCTTTTTTGCAATGAACAACGAAGTCATTTTCACTGTTTACAGCTTATAATAATCTGATGCGCGCCGGCGGCGCAAGCGTGCCGCACTGGAGCCCAGAATCCAACCCAGCAGTAGGACCCCGGCGCCGCTGAGAAACCAACGGATGCCGGTGGACGTTTTCAATTTCCCGTAAGCCTTTTCCAATTTATCCAGTTTGGCGTTACTCTGCCGGGCTCCCTTTTGCAGATTCTCGTAGGCCATTTTTAGATTCAAGTAGTTTGTCGACGAATTCTTGAGCTCCTCGTAATCCCGGCGCACTTTCTTCAACTCCCTTTGCTGGAGGCCCATCTGTTTTTGAAGTTCTTTATTCTTTTGGAGCAGGTCCTGGTGCCCGCCTTTTATAGTGCCCACTTGTGCTCGCAGTTGTTCGTTTTCTGTGGCAAGCTTTTCTGCAGTCAGCCGCCACGGCGGACGCTCAGAAAGATAGCGTTTCAGGATCCAGCCGGTACGGCCGTCCTCTAAGGTGACCTTGGCCCAGCCGGCTTCCTCTAGGACTACGGTTACTTGTGTGCCTGGCTTCAGCATACCGATGATTCGGTTTTCCTGACTGGTGCCGCTCCGCAGGTTGGCCTCCAGCGTAGTATCGGATACGTATAACATAGTGGCCGCATCAGTAACACTTGGCAAGAAAATCGTGAATACCGAAGTCAAGCAAAGAAATATCAGAGCTCCACCATTAACCACAAATTGTCTAAAATTAACCATCTCCATCCTGTCCTCCCGGATTAGATGATAGTCTTTTACCACGGCATGATCTGCTCATGTCTCATTAATAGCAATTTCCAGGCCTAGGCGATATTTTGTGCCAATATAGCGGATTTCTCTCGATTGTGAAACAAATTCTTTTTTAATCAGAGTGACTTACACTATTTCTCAGCATCCGGTCTCCCAGGAAATACGTTTCCTCCCCCTCTTGGAAGAGTCTGCTATGGTTGCATATTGTCTCATAAAACTCAACAAGGTCTACGATGAGAATCCCAGCCCTCCTCCTGAGCGGTAGCGAAGGATCTCGAGATTCTTCGTCGCCCCGCGGGACTCCTCAGAATGACAGACGACACTAGGGTTTCCGGATGGAAACTAATTAGATCCGGTCTGGGGGG
>PVMK01114425.1_pt1 | contig 15221 bp, 13 predicted proteins | sample 1853481 | NCBI WGS metagenome assembly PVMK01 (sample SAMN08533507, study PRJNA380276) | Marine sediment metagenome, whole genome shotgun sequencing project.
AATGAGCGTTCGCAGGATATCAAATAGCCCGGTATTTCGCTTTTCATATTGACGATTTGGACTGCTCATAGCTTGAAAGATGAAGCGCTACATCCATCCAGATGACTTCAGCCACTTCAGGAAATCTCTTTCCCCCGCAGGCCGCATTTTGAGTGTGGATGATCCATGAAAACAGAAGTCGTAAAGCGCTTGTCCAAATGAGCGTTCGCAGGATATCAAATAGCCCGGTATTTCGCTTTTCATATTGACGATTTGGACTGCTGCATTATGAGATTTTGTAATCAGGAAAATAGGCTCTTTCTTGATATGTGAATCTACATCGACCGAGACCAAACGGCCCATGAGACTGGAAGCCTGGGGCCCAAAAATGGCCAGTAGCGCCCAAGCATCAGTCATATCAATGCTACTCTCGGGCAGCTTCAGGTTATGGAGTCCACCGAGTAAATCATAATAATACCCTTCATTCGAATTTAGTCTTGCATACCATGCCGTTTTGTTCCATCTGGCTTTCCCCACATCAGGGAAACCGTCTTTTTCAATATCCGGACCCAGTGCGATCGCTTTTGGGCGGTGACTCAAGTCGCACACCCAAACATCAGCGATATCAGCGGGTTCATACGATTGAAGGACTTGCCAGCCCGCCTGCTCCTCAATGATTTTAGGGCCATACCCTTCAGGTACAGTCACAGGAGATACTCGCGTGGTCATATCTTCATCCTTTCACCATTTGAATCGTAGAATGGCGGGTTCTGATAATAGGCAACAACTTCATTACCACCTCCGAAAATGACCATCGACCCGGTCTTTTTAATCTCTTCATGGTTGTCTACCAGTGCTAGACCGATGGTTCTACCCAAAGCCTTACTGTAACAAACCGAAGTCACATGCCCAAATCTTCTAGAACCTTCCTTGATAATAAATCCGTTGGATATGCCGGCATCTGCTTCGATAGAGAACCCGACAACACCCATTCGAGATCGTCCGTCCAAGTGTTTGAGAATTGGACCTCCCACCATATCGGGTTTGGTCCGGTCCCAAAGAAACCTGATATGATTCCCAAACGCCCCTTGAAGGGTCGTTTCCCCGTCAGTATCGATACCAGGAAATATATGTCCCTTCTCTAGACGGCATGTCAATAGGGCCTCGGTACCAAATGGTTTCAGACTATATCTTTGACCGGCAAGAAAGGTTTTTCGCCACAAATCTGGGGCGTAGCTGGCCGAACAATGAAGTTCATAGCTCAATTCACCTGTAAATCCCAGGCGGAACACAAAGCATTTGACTCCGGCGATTTCCATGTCTCGCCAATGCATGTAGGGGAATGTATCGTTGGCGAGGTTTTCACTCGTCATTTTTTCAAGTATGTGCCGTGCGTTGGGGCCGGTGAGATTAAAACCGGCCATTTTATCGGTCCAATTTACTAAATAAGCCTTCCATTCGTTCTCTCTGCACCATTTCCTATACCAGGCAGGCGTCATGGTAGCCCGAGCCGTTGAGGTAGTAAGGTAGTACTTTCCGTCTGCAAGCTTTATCACTATTCCGTCATCAATGGGCACACCCTCCTCGTTGCAGGCGGCGGTATAAAGGATTTTACCTTTTCTTAATTTCTCAATATTGTTGGTGTTGACAAAATTCCAGAGTTTTTCGGCATCTGGCCCGTAAAGTAAAAATTTACCCAGAGTGGAAGCGTCATAAATTCCGGCGGTTTCATGTACTGCTTTTATTTCAGCCTCTATGTTGCCGAAATGCTCCATGCGAATCCACGGCCCTATGCGGGAGGGCTTTCCCCCTTCTTGAATCTGTACGTCATACAGGGGGGTACGTTTTACCAAGGTATGGTAGCCGGCCGTCAAAGCGCCCAAACTCATGGGAATGGATGTAGGCCGGAGCGTCGTCAAAGGATTGGTCGGAGTTTTTTCCCAAAGCTCATTGCTAACAAGCCGGGAAAAGCTGTCGTGGCAAGAGCTCCCCTGGCAGGCCCCCATTGTGGATGTAGTATAGCGTTTAGCTGATTCTGCATTGTCAAAACCCTCGCTGAAAGCGGTGCTGACATCTTTTTGTGTAACATCATGGCAGAAGCAGACAAATGCTTTTCCTCGCCGTGTTGATTTCATCGGGTGTGGTGTCACGGCTACGGGGCCGGGAACCTCCTCAAGTGCTTCAGAAGACTGTGCCGTGACAGCCTGCATGTCGAGACCAAGGCCTGCCAAAGCATGGCCTCCTGCCAGACAGCCTGTCCAACGGATGGCTTCGCGGTCGACCAAACCCATGAGTCTTCCCGCAGCAAAGTAGCCTGGTGGTAATGCCTCCAGCAAATGCATGTTAAGATCGTTATTATAGACGATTTTCGCACCAATCATCCCCAGAAGCTTGTGTCGCGGACTTCTTCCACCCGAAACCACAATGGCTTCCGCCTGTACCTTCTTACCGGATGCCGAATTTATTTCGGAAATCTCGGCGCCTTCAACAAATTTATTGCCCATAGCACGGATAACCTGGTGCCTGGGAAAGAACTGGATTCCGGTCTTGGCGAGTTCATCCAACACATTCGGATTTAACTCCTGAGTGCGATAATCCAAAAGGCCTGCCACTTGAGCACCAGCATGAGTCAACTGGATGGCAATATTCGCCATATGATCATCACCACCAGCAATGAGTACCGGTTTTTGGGGAATCAACCCATAGAGGTGAATCAACTTAAGCACAGCTTCGGGCAGGAAAATACCAGGACGATCGTTGTGAGTGAATACAAGTGGTCTATTGGCGGCACCAGTTGCCACAACAGTTGCTCCAGGATCGATGTGGTACGCCCGTTCCAAAAAATCACCTTCAACGTTTGTCTGAACGCAAAAAGCTGTTCCGTCGGGATATAGGGTAGCGGCGTGAGTGGAAAGTAGTACCGTCATATTTTCAGCAGCACAAACATGCGAGATTAGATTTTCCATGCGTGATTGGCCCTCGGTGCCCTGTAAGAAATCGGTTCCCCCAAGACGATGATCGTATTCCACCAGAACGACACGTACCCCGGCTTGGGCACCCACTAAGGCCGCTTCAAGGCCAGCTAGGCCACCGCCAATGACCAGCAGTTCCGGTGTCAGATTGACGTGGTCGAAACGAAAATAGCCATCAATGGTCGGCAAATGGGCATAATTACCTCCAGCCGAACGCATCTGCTTGAGAACGCGGGGCCAGAGCCAAGACGGTTTATGAAATCTTTTGTAGTAAAATCCGGCTGGCATCAACCAACTTAATTTATCCGCTGCACTGAGAAAGTCGAAATTGTTTTTAGATTGAGGTACCGCATCCATTCCTTCTTGAACTACCGTATGGCAGGTTCTGACGTTTGGGCGCCCATCAACAGTCATAACACACCGCCCGCAATGACCGGACATGCAATGAGGCCCGCGTGGTCTGTGGTATTTAAAGGAACGGCTAAACACGTTGACACCTGATGCCATTAAGGCGGAAGCAATCGTATCTCCTTTGTAAGCTTCAATCCGCTTTTGACCGTAATAGAAGGTTACCACTTGTGAACGGTCGATGACTTCAGTAGCTCTTGGTGAGGATCGTATAATCATTGGCTTAATGCCCCAATACTTCAATGACTTTATTTGTCTTAGTGTCACGCTTTAGCTTGAGCCACTCACCGCAACCTGCGCCATGGTACCACCACTCCTCCTGAACACCGCACGCATTTTTTCGAAAATAGAAATAATGACGCCAGGTTTTCAGATCGGCGTCCATTGAAGGTCTTGAACGGACCTCAGACTCAAAGGTAAATTCGTATACATCTCTTGGACCGCAATTGGGGCACGGTATTTTAAATCCCATGGCAATCTCCTGTATTTGCTAATAATATCAGAGAGCTGTCTTTTGTATGAAGAATCATGAATTGCCAAACAGGTTCGCTTTTTCTCGGTATTTATCAGGCTCAGAAGCGACCATGTTGTACAGACTTCCCATTTTAAGGCCGGGGATAGGTTGTTTCCTGAACAAGTTGTCCCCCATAAAAGCGCTCTATTCCCAAGTGACGGATTTTGTCCGGACGCTTACGGCTAGCGATATAGTCCGCCATTATCTTTCCGCTTGCCGGGGAAGATTTGAATCCAAAGTATCCCCAGCCTGCATCAACAAAAAATCCCTCAATCTCAGTCTCTCCCATGATGGGGCTGAATCAGGAGTCATGTCGCATAGACCGTTCCAGGTGCGCATGACCCTGATGTTCGTAAGATCAGGAAAAAGCTGGGTCCATCCGTATGCCAGATCTGAAGCAAAATGGTAAGTATTATAGAAATTGAATGTCTGCCAGGGATCCAGATGGGAACCGATAACAAAATCGCCTTTGATGGTCTGGTTGCCAAAGCAAAAATAGGTCTCGGAAGCAACCGCCTGGTCCAGAAAGGGCGCTACCGGCTCAGTGACCATGGCCTGCATGGAGAGTGTCACAACAGGCAAGTCCAATGCGGCCATTTTCGCAATTGTGGCGGACCACCCGCCAGCAGCGTTAAGGACAACTGGTGCGGAAATAACTCCGAATCCGATTTCCACTCCGGTGATTTTTCCTTTGTCGACCCCTATCCCGGTGACTTCAACTCCTTCACATAGATCGATGCCTTGCCTTTCACAGCCTTTTGCAAAGGCCCACACGGCAGCATCATGCCGTATACTGCCCGCGGGGGGATGGTAATACCCACCAATCACAGGTAAATCCGCCTTATCGCTGATATCCAATCGAGGGACCATCTTCTTCAGTTCTTCAGGTGTGAGTTGCTCGTTTTCAATCCCCATCAACTTGAAAGTCTCGTGGCGCATGCGCATGGAGTCAACGGTCATGTCGTTGTGGGCTACGGCGATCAAACCCTTTTGCCACATCATTATATTCACATCCAACTCGGCGCTCAGATTTTTCCACAATTCTACTGCTAGGATGTAGAGCGGTAGAATTTCAGGTGCTCTTTGGTTGATTCTATAAATCTCCGTATTTCGGCTTGAGCCGCCAAAGCCTAAACGTTTGCGTTCGAGCACCGCTACATTGCGGATACCGTGATCTCTTGCCAGGTAATAGGCACAGGCCATACCATGAAGACCTCCACCGACGATCACAACGTCATAGCTTCTTTTTGGCTCCTTGCTCCACCACCATCTCTTATTTCCTATCATTAAAGGCCCCTGATGTTGTGCAGAAAATCAAATGTTATGCACGTTTTTGATTCTGAAACCGCCCGATTTTTGGTCTCGTTCAAGTTCAAGAATACCCTGTGCTTCGGCCTCTTCCAATAAAGCACCGAAAGATCGGAAACCGTAATAGGATTCACTAAAGCCCGGTTTGCGGCGCTTTAAAGCTTGTTTGACCATGGAGCCCCATATCTTTTCCTCCTCTCCGCGCTCCTGTAAAAGGGCCTCATAAGTCTCGACAATCAGATCCCATGCCTCCTGCTTTTTGTCCTCAGTGGAAGGGGTAGCTTTGCTTTTTGGTGTGCGAGAAGGCTTTTGTTTGTCCTTGCTTGTCGACGCTTTTTCCCTGGGTTTTTTGTGTTGGACCAAATCATCATAATAAATGAACTCGTCGCAATTGGCGATGAGCAAGTCTGATGCCGAATTTTTAACCCCGACGCCAATGACGGTCTTGTTGTTCTCACGAAGTTTACTGACAAGCGGGGAGAAGTCGGAGTCGCCGCTAATGATGACGAAGGTGTCCACATGCTCTTTCGTGTAGCAAAGGTCTAGCGCATCGACAACCATGCGTATATCCGCCGAGTTTTTACCGGATTGCCGAACATGTGGAATCTCGATCAATTCAAAGGACGCCTCATGCATCGTGGATTTGAAATCCTGGTAACGTGCCCAATCGCAGTAGGCCTTTTTGACCACGATGTTTCCTTTCAGCAACAGTCGCTCGAGAACCTTGGCAATATCGAACTGGGCATATTTTGAATCCCGAACGCCGATGGCAACATTTTCGAAGTCGCAGAAAACAGCCATAATCTTTGCATCTGAATGATGGTTCATTGGTATTTCCCCTTTTGTAAAAGAATGAAATATGGCAAATTCAAGTCACAAGTGCACCACTGATAGTTTGGTTGAAAATAAGGAACATTACGTCGGCATTATAACCAAAGCCTCGGAAAAGAAGTCTAATCCTCAATGAATATTTTATGCCTCGGATAAACCTTTTGTACAAGATAGGTAGCGATTTTCTTGTCACATGTGCCAAATTCATCACTTGTTCCCCAAATAAGAATAGATCCACCGTTTTCAAATCGCAAATGTGCCCCCCCCCTATTTCATACACAAAAGTGCTGACAAGCCCGATGTCCTTAATTTCTTCCTCAACTTCCCTTAAGATTTCACGGTGCCAAAGATCGCCTGAACGAAGGCATACCATGGGTTCAATCAAACCTCCGGAAATGGATATGAGTATAATTTTTCCTTTATATCCTTCAGGTAATATAAGCTCTGGAATAAGCTTTCGAGAATCAAATCCGTAGTCTCGTAAAATTATGATGGCCGCCAAACGACGTTTAAAACGAGTCGCTTCTCTTATTTCTCCTTCAGATAGAGATAGTTTTATCTGGGTTTTAAAATAATCGATAAGAAGAACAAAGTCGAATTCCCCCAAATTCATCTGGAATTCTTCAATCGCTTTTGCCGCCAGTTCAAGTTTACCCTCTTTGAAGTGTGTTAGAATATTTTTATTATCGAATTGCAGAGTCCGCACTTTTCTTTTTTTCCATTACATCGTCAGACACGGTTAATATGGCATATTCACCCTTGCGGACATCTTCTTGTGTTTTGTGTGCACGAGCGTGGTTAACCGGTGAAACAGCGCTGAGCGGATCAAACCTCTTATCACCAACTATTCACTCTGTATTTCTTTAAGCCTCTTCTGAACTACTTTGTTTAATTGGTCGATCTTCATCTCTGTCTCTTTTGCTTTTTCGATTGCCGTAATTTTCGATTGCCCCTCTTTGTCGGACATACGTGAGGTAATATCTCGGGTGACAAGGTAAACAGTAATCAACAAGACGATCAGAATACCGACGATCGCAAAAGCTCGCATATTTCCACCTCCCTTCAATCCATAGTGGGATTCACTCGCAACGCTATTTAATAATACACCATCCATTTATCAGCATCAAGTCGCACTACTAAAGCAGGTTGTTTTCCGGTTAAGCTAAATAGTGGCCATCCAAGGTGTATAAAACAGAAATATTTTCTACTTATTGCTATATAAATAAGAAATATAGAATTTATCCTTGCTCATTTTTTCGAAATGCTGAAAGGCTCCTATTTTTCAACACTGAACTGGTTACAAATATCAATAAACCGATTTTCACACGCCAAAAAGGTTTCAACGATTACGGGATCAAAATGTTTTCCTTTTCCATCTACAATGATGGATTTGGCCAGATCATGGCTGTAGGCTGTCTTATAGACCCGTTTGCTAACCAGCGCGTCATATACATCCGATAATGACACAATGCACGCTGAAAGCGGAATATCATGTCCTTTCCGCCCTTCAGGATAACCTGAACCGTCAAATTTTTCATGATGTGAGCGCGCAATTTCAGCACTCATCTGCAAATAGTCTGCTTGCGGAAATTTTACTAACGCATCATTTAGGGTGTTAAATCCGATATGACAATGCGTTTTCATTATCCCAAATTCGTTATCATCTAATCGTCCTGGCTTGAGCAAAATATAGTCAGGAATACCGATTTTGCCAATATCATGCAAGGGGCTGGTCAGGAAAATATTATCAACAAACAGTTTGTCTATTTCATGTGCGGAATCATTTGATTCGGCAATCGCTTCGGCCAGTGTCTTTGAATAAAATCGTATGCGTTCCAGATGGTTGCCCGTTTCAGGATCACGTGACTCGGCTAGTTTTGCCAAGGAAAAAATTACGATATCTCTTTCCCCAAACCCTAATATTCGCTCACCGGACCTGATACGCACGGCAACCTCATCTTTGACAAATGGTTTGGCAATAAACCCATCCGCTCCCGCATCCATAGCCGTAATGATGGATTGCATGTCTTGCTTCGATGTTACGACTATAAGAAAAGTATATTGACTGCCTTCATTTTCCCGAATTTTTCGGCATAGTTCCAATCCGTTCATTTTGGGCATAACCCAATCTGTGATAACGATTCTATGCCTTTGTTGTTTCCAGATCTCCCATCCCGCAAGCCCATCTTTGGCGATGACCGTTTCGTGCCCAGAACCCCTTACGATAATATCCATTTTCGTGCGGCTGACACGTTCATCATCTACAATTAGAATTTTCATTACCGATCCCTATTTGTTATCCCAATCAAATTGCATTTCCCCTGCAAAGGTCTCCAGGCGTCGAAACTCATTTTCGAGTTTTTCAAGAACCACAACACCTTCCTCTAAGGCGCCCGATCGTCCGATACGTTCAAGCTCAAACGAAACATTGGAAAGATCGTGTGCGGTCAGGTTTGCTGAACCGCCTTTAATGGAATGGGCCTCTTTTCTAACGATTTCGGCATCCCCCACCGATATGCCCCGGCGTATGGTCTCGATCTGATCTTTGACATTTTCCAAAAACTCATTCAAGAGGTCCAATACCAATTCCTTGTCGCCCTCAAATTCCTGCACGGCGCGATTGAAATCCATGGGGGGGTTGTCCTTATGCGCCGGGTCGTCAAGGTCCGCTATTTTCCCCGCCTTGGCAGAGGCTAAAGGCCAGGCACCTTCCTGGTCGGGCTGTATTTCCAAATTCGAGTTTGCCTTGGCCCATCTGCCCACCAAGGCCAAGAGCGTATCCCTTTGTATGGGTTTGGAAATATAATCGTCCATTCCCGCTGCAAGACACTTTTCCCTATAACCTTTCATGGCATGGGCCGTCATGGCGATGATCGGGGTCTGGCCCGGTTTGCGGTTACTATTTTCAGTTCCTATTCGCCCCAGTTGGGCCTCCAGGCCGCGGATCGCCTCTGTTGCTTCATAGCCGTCCATTACAGGCATCTGAATATCCATCAGAATCAAATCATACTGCTTTCGCTTAAACGCCTCTAGGGCCATCTGTCCATTCTCGGCAGTGTCCACCTGATACCCGCCTCGGTTAAGATACTGCTGGGCGATGTGACGATTGGTCGGGTAATCCTCGACTAAAAGGATTTGCACCTTTTTACCGGCCGCCTCGGCAATGCTGTACCGTGTAATCAGTTGTAAGCCTTCCTGAGATTCATCGTTTTTGGCGAGACCTAAAATTAATCCGATGGCCTTTCGCAGTTCATCCCGTCTGATTGGTTTGGTCAGATAGCCTTTTATCCCTATTTCCTTGCAATGCATCCCATCGCCCTTTTGCCCGGCCGAGGTGAGGAGCATGATCGAGATGTTTTTTAAGGCGTCGATCTCTCTGATCGCCTTTGCCAGGTCAAAACCACTCATCACCGGCATCTGTAAGTCTGTCAAAACCAGATTGAAAGGCTTCTTTAATGAAACTGACTCTCTGAGGATGTCTAAAGCCTCTCTTCCATCTGATGCCGCCACCGGCCGGCAACCCCAGGATTTGAGGTATTCAACCAAAATATGCCGGTTGGTCTGATTGTGATCCACCACAAGTACCCTTAAATCAAGGGAATCAACCGCCTTTTTTACCCGATCCGTTTTCCGCTCCGTCTGTTTTTTAAAAACCGCCGTAAACCAAAACGTGCTCCCCTTTCCCTCTTGACTCTCTAATCCAATTTCTCCTCCCATAAGCTTTGATAATTGTTTTGATATGGTGGTCCCCAGCCCGGTTCCACCATATTTTCTGGTAGTTGATCCATCGACCTGGGTGAAACTCTCAAAAATTGTGGCCTGCTTCTCCTTGGGGATCCCGATGCCGCTATCTTTTACGATAAAACGGAATTTAACCTGGTCGCCGAGATCTTCGAGCATCTCTCCCTTGATATAAATCTTCCCTTCACGCGTGAATTTTAGAGCATTGCCAATAAGGTTTATCAGTATCTGCCTCAAACGACCGGGGTCACCAATTAATCGCGACGGCACTTCAGGTGCAAGAAATGAGATTAATTCCAACCCTTTTTCAACTGCCCGATGCGCAAGCGTATTGGCTATATCCGCCAGCATGGTTCTAAGATCAAAAGGGATCTCCTCAAGCTCAAGCTTTCCTGCCTCTACCTTGGAAAAATCAAGAATATCATTGAGGATACTCAGCAAAGAGCTGGCTTCCGAATTGATAGTATAAAATATATCCCTTGGATTGTCATTGCTATGGGCGTCCATACCCAAATCTGACATCCCAATAATTCCGTTTAACGGCGTCCGAATTTCATGGCTCATATTGGCCAAAAACTCGCTCTTGGCCGCATTGGCAGCCTCGGCCTCCGTTTTTGCGGTAGTTAACGCTTCATTGACCAACTGCAAATGTACGGTTCGTTCTTTGACTTTATGTTCCAATTTAGCCTGCTGTGCTTTATTTTCATCTCTAAAAGCTTCAATATCCATTACCATTTTATTAAAAGCGGCAAACAGCACTCCAATTTCATCCTTGGTTTCCACTTTTAATCTGACACTTAAGTCGCCGTGACCTACATTGCTGCTGGCCTGAGCCAATTTCCTAATAGGCTTCAAAAGCAGCCAATTTATAAGAAAATATAATAAAAATGAAATTAAAAGAATTGTGAATAGCGTGACAATCGCCACCGTTTTTCTTAAACTCTTACTATCGGCCACCAAGTCCTGTTCCGGTAAAATGGCAAATACCCATAAATTCGGGGCAAGCTGTCGCCCTTGAATATTAACCGGCTGCCCCAGATACTCAGTCTTTAAGGGCGTCTCTTTCTCTGCAGACTTGCTCATGTTTCTGAATTTTTCTGATGAAACCTTTTCGAAGAAATATTTTTTATCCGGATGTGCAAGAATAAGTCCATTGCCATCAGTAAAAAATAAAAGGCCGCTTTGTCCGATTATATTTTCCGTCACCTGATTTGTAATAAAATCCGGACGGATGGTAATAACCAGATAGCCTCTAATAGATGGTTTTTCTGAAGCGGCAGCAACAGCATCGTTAACCAAAAGAATTCTTTTGGCAATTAGCAGAGCAAGTTCTTGATTATCAGGATTTACAAGAAACTCCGTATGAATATCAGATTTTTTTTTGTGAAGTTCCTTAAACCAGCGAGACTTGCCTTCCTCTTCTTTGATATTCGGTATCTGCTCCGCAGTGAATCGGGTATCCTCATAGCCGTCCGGCAGAACCACACGGATTTCATAATACGACGGGTAACCCTCAACATAGCTGGAAAAGAGATTAAGAAGGGGAGCTTGCATCACGGCATATCGGGTCGCCTCGTCATCGATCAGAAGGTAATTTTTCAGCAATTCTGAACTGGCAAAAAGTTCTATATTGGACCTTGCTGTGCGCAAATGAGCATGAACATTATCCGCTACCTGGTTAAGGAGCGTGAACGTCTGAGCGAAGATCATTTTTTGAGAATAATTGCCCAGGCGGTCAAAAGCAATTAATCCTATTATGATAAGCGGAAGCACTAAGAAAGGCATTAGCACTAGGATTATTTTGGCTCTAAGGTTCATAATAAAAACAATTTATCTTATAACCACTTATTGTTAGTTTTCCGGTCACTTTTTTTTAAAGGCCATGTAGTATTTTCGAAAAAATCGTATTGTATTTTTTCTGCACCCGTGGCGGCAGCTCATTGGCGAATTCCGATCGGTCTAAGACGTCTTTATTCGGATAGATGATTGGGTCATCCAGATGATCTTGTGGAAGTAGTTTTTTGGCAGCCATATTAGGGGAAGCAAAGTTGACGTATAAAGCGAGCCTAGCCGCATTTTCAGGCTCATTTATAAAATTAATAAAGGACATCGCTAATTCCTTTTTTTTTGATGCCTCCATCACCATCAAATAATCCATCCAAATATTGGTTCCCTCCATAGGCACTGAGAAGCTTATTTGGGAATTAATTTCCTGCAATGCTAATGCATCGCCGTTGTATAGCATGACCATCAAGTAATCGCCTGTCAGCAAACCTGAGTCTTCTGTTAATGCAAGATAACCATAGTTCTTGACAAATGGTTTTTGCGCTAACAAAAGAGCTTCCGCCCTTGCCAATGCCTCGGGGTTGGTTGAATTCATGGAATACCCTAAATATTTTAGGGCCATACCAATTGCGTCTCGTGCATCATTGATCATGAGGATTTTACCGTGCAATTTTTTATCGGGTTCAAGCAGTTGTTTCCAGCTTGTTACTTTTTCTTTGATAAAATCCTTGCGATAGGCGATTCCCAGCGTACCCCAGAGATAGGGAACACCATAAGCGGTAATCTTCGGATTTACCGAAAACCATTTTGGATCAATATGTTTTAAATTGGGGATTTGATCACTGTTTAAGGGAACAAGCCAATTTCGTCTGATATAACTCAAGGTGTTTACTCCGCTAGCCAGAACCACGTCGTACCCTTTACCCATTGTTTGAGCTAACAATTGTTCCCTTTTATCTTCAGTTTCAAAATAAATGTTTTTAACTTTTGCTTTGAATTTTTCTTCAAACTCTTTGATAATGTCCGGATCCATGTATTCCGACCAAGTCAAAAATACCAGTTCCTGTTTGGTGGAACCGGCACAGGCATTGCCGGGGACGAATAATGCCAAAAAACCGGTTACGATCATTAAACAAATCATTCCTGTCCAAACAAAGTGAATTTTTGTTTTCATTTGATCCCCCTGTTTTTTAAATGCGGTTCACTTCTATTCGGGATTTTCTTGCATAGAATCTCCGTAGCATCATCCAATCGGTTATCAATCAATATTCCAATGGATGCCCCCTATTCCACTGATACAAAACCATAAAATATGAGGTGACTTGGCAGAGGCATGAAGAACTGACAATTATATGCGTGTGTCTAGTAGTGACGGTATGACAAATAAAACTCGCATGAAAATCGATATCGCTAAAAGATCCCTAAAATACATACTCGGGTCTTTTATGCTTCTTCTAATTCTTTTTTGGGTGCTTGGTCTTACGGCGAAACCTGCCTCTGACCATCCATATTTCCATGCGGATGAATTCATGGTTATCGCACATCGCGGTGGGCTCGGCCTGGGTCCCGAACATACCCTCTACACCTACCAGCGTGCGGTGCAATTAGGCGTTGACGTGCTTGAAATTGATGTGCGCATCACAAAAGACGGCCAACTGGTAGTTATTCACGACAAAACCGTCCATCGAACCACAAATGGAACCGGATCGATAGAAAATTACACCCTGGCTGATATTCATACACTGGATGCTGCCTATCGTTGGTCACCGGACGAAGGGAATACGTTTCCGTTACGTGGTAAAGGTATTAAAATTCCAAGCTTGTCCGAAGTTTTTCAAGAATTTCCGCAGATGAGAATTAATATAGAGATCAAGGAACCCCAGGCTGCTATGATACCAACCCTTTGCCGAATAATCCAAGATCATAACATGTGGCAAAAGGTTATTATTGCATCATTTGATGCGGGAACCTTGAAAAAGTTCCGCTCACTATGCCCAGGAGCTGCCACATCTGCCGGTACATCGGAAGTAATTTTGTTTTATTTGCTGCAGAAGATGCGCCTGGAATCCATTTACTCGCCCAACGCTCTGGCTTTGCAGGTCCCTGCAAAGTATGGTGCGCTCCAGGTTGTCAACAGGAGATTCGTGGAAGCGGCTCACAAACGTAACCTGCGAGTTCAGGTATGGACGATCAACGATATCGATTCCATGAAGCGTCTGTTGAAGCTAGGTGTAGACGGGGTAGTAACCGATTATCCACAACGGTTATTGGGTACATTACAAAAGAAATGACGTTATTGCCATCTTCTATATCACCGTTATAGATTTCTTAACCAGACCTTTGCACGACACTGTTTAATCCACTCTGAATTTGATGATACCTGGTACTTAAATTATTTATGAAAAATTGTTTGTTGTGTGTACAACGTATCTTAGTTGCTGTCCCCTAGAATAATTTTAACAGTTATTGTTTTTCCATCACTCCATGGCCATAGAAGAGCACAATGGAAAACTCCCCTTTTATCCGAATAATAAAGCGTCTGACCTTTTTTTATGCCTCCATAAGGATCAGCGTATTTTTTTGCCTGCCTTGAGGGCTTTTTTTCCGGGGATGCATACGCAGCACCATAGTAACTTTCAAGAATTGAACTCAGACGGTTCAGATGATTTGTTCCGATCACAAACTCCATATATTCGGGTTGATCTTCTCTCAATTCCTCAAATCCTAATTCTTTGATTTGTTTCAGAAAATCATTATAATTCATGATATGTCCTCATCTTTCACCCATCTTACCTTTCCTTCGAAATCTCAAAGCCGGAAAGCTCGGAATCCTGCAGCCCAAGAAAGATGGGATCCGCATTTTTGCGGTGAATGTTGACTTTAGCATTGTACACGTTTCGGGTAAATCCGTGTTTGCCTGACACGCGGTACGGGTTAATGTTGTATGAGCCGTCAGATTGCTTACTGCCCGTCAGATAGCACTTAATGGAATTGATACGATCCCCGGAAAGAACCAAGCCGTCAAGACTGGATAGTCTCCCTTGTAATCTGTCGATGAAGTCCACGGTATCTATACTGACCATCTGGTCTGTTGCGGGATCTAGCATCTGCACCCGAAAGGTGCCAATGATGATCTGTCCCGGTTTGGCATTACTGATCATCCTAGCCAGCTCAATAGTGACATCACCGACGATGTAGCTGAAGGTGGTCGGGTTAAGACCCTCAGACTGGTAGAATTCGTAATGTCCGCCCACTTGAAAACAGGTGCTTAGCAGAGGAGCCCGTATTGGCTCTCGCTTTACTCCGGGCAATGGCGTTGTCGGCTAGCACCAGATGCATAAAATGGTAAAGATCTAAATTGGCATTAATATCATAGGCCCGATTCCAGATGTAGAACCCATCGCCAGTAGTGGTGCGTGCAAAATTTATCTTTATCTTTCGATCTAACAACTTGCTATAGGCAGTGTTCACGGAATAGGCAAGACTGTTAAGCAGGGTCACCTGCTCAAGTGGTGAATAGAGTGAAAAACCCACGGCGTCGAACAACGCCACGGCACGGTTCTGAACAAAAGTAATACTATACCGTTTGACTAGGGAACTGATGGTTTTGAGCGGAATCCCCTCACCGGGTACAAAAGGAAGAACTACATATTCCGGTTCGCGGTTCAGCGCCTGCTGAACCG
>PVMK01124499.1_pt1 | contig 15220 bp, 17 predicted proteins | sample 1853481 | NCBI WGS metagenome assembly PVMK01 (sample SAMN08533507, study PRJNA380276) | Marine sediment metagenome, whole genome shotgun sequencing project.
GGCAGAACATTTAGAACATTCAACCCCACAGTAACCCATCATATATTTCATAATCAGTCCCCTTTCTTTGTTCATATTTAACAGGTTATTAAAACACGACTATCTGTTTAGAGAAAACAATTTAAAACATGTTTTCGTCACGCCATAACTAATCAAGAAGGTGGTACGGTGGGAAATAACTGCCTTTGCCAAGTTCTGTAGTAATACCAGAATACAAATTGCTTTCGATAATATAAATATTTCAGCACCTCTCAAAAGTCAATATAAGCGATAAGAACGTCAACTATTTTACTTCAAAAATAGTTCAAATTACCAGCAGTAACCTTAAATCATTTCTAGAGAAAGTTCAATTAAGAGTCTGACACATAATATAGACTTTTGAATTTGTCAATATTACTCGTGATTATATGGAATCAGCAGGTTACCTCAATAACTGTAAAATGAATTCTCGGCAGTAAATCTTGTATCACAATATATGAAAAAAGACAGAAGCCATTTTCGGCTTCTGCCTTGTAATTATTAAACTTTAGAAATTGGTCAGTATATTTTAATTACATTTAAAGATGTACCCCCTGATACTTCATATATGTCAATATCACTGATTGTTTATATCATACAACAAACACTAATGCAGCACATGAAGTTCCACCCGTCGGTTTCGTTTACGGCCTTCCCTGGTAGTATTGTCAGCAATAGGCTTTTGTTCACCAACACCTTTTGCTGTCAGACTTGAAGCGGAGAGTCCCTTGCTGATCAGAAATTCCTTGATAGTGTTGGCTCGGCGTTCAGACAGCAATTGATTGTATTCAGCGGCACCAATAGAATCGGTGTGGCCCTCAATGACAAGACCTTTGTTTGATTTCTGCTGAAGTATCTTTGCGATCTCTTCCAGGACAAGAGAAAACATAGGCTTGACAACACTGCTGTCAAAGTCAAACAAAATGTGATCGGGAATAATTATTTTTTCTTTCACGACAGGTTTAGGCTTTCTTGCCAAAAACACTTTTTCAGCAAACACCTCCATGCCTGAAGCTGCGTTGACATTTTCAAAGCTCATAGCAGCGCCGCACTTGGAATCATTGGAAATAGAATTCAAGCCTCCATTGCCGGCTATTCCAATAGTTGAGATACATACCTTATCACCGAACCTGTCTTCTAATATCCTTACTGCTTCTGCAGGGGCTTTGCCAGTGGAGACACCGTCACTAATAATTATTATAGCTGTTTTCCCCTGAAGGTTTTCAATGTCACCGGCTGCAGCCATAAGGGCTTTATATAGAGGGATACTCCTGAAGGAAGGGTTCAAATTGTCTATGCAACGGCCGAATTCATCTGCAGAATAGTCCTTCATCGGACACACAAGTGATGTGTTTGCGGAAAAAACTTTAAGGTTGCCGAATAAACGCAGTCCACCGGTCAATTTAAGTCCGGCAATGGTTTCATTCAGAGCATGCACCGCTGCTTTTGCCAAACAAAACTTCATTTCACCATTATAGTCGTCTCTCATGCTACGTGATGCGTCGAGCAAAATCAGGAAGTTATCTACTTTTTGAGTATAACCTCCGGACTTCACCTTCATGGAGAGGTCCTGTGCCTGAAACTGCGGTGTAACCTGTTTGACTCCGCAACCAAAAAACACCGTAATGGATATCATAAACATTGTAAATTTAAGCCATTTTTTCATAACTTATCCTCTTTCAAAATGAATTAGTAAATATAAAAAACTGTTTTTATATGATTAAGACAACATTATTGTTTTAATATTTAAAGATAAAATCATTATTTATATATATCAAATTTATCTTTATAACAGAGATTTCAACAAGTTTTATACATATTGTGTTGAAATCTAATTAATTCATTTTTCCCTGCCCGGAATGAATTATAAACAAAACTTTTAGGGGTTTTTTGAAAAACCGTAATGCGAGTTAAAGTAAGGATAAGCTTATCTGAAATAAAATCAAAAACATCCCATCTAGCAGATAATTTTACCATGCACCATTGAAAAGACAGGCTGTGCTCTATTGTTTGCTTTTACATCCTTACAACTTTAGACTTTTCAGCTCAACCTGTATATTACCAGTGTATCGAGGACCAATCTGAGAAACAACACGCGAAGCGTAAAAGCTTGCTATTTTCCCGCTTGCTTCCAGAGGATAACCATGAGTAATACCATAAAGGAGTCCTGCCGCATATGAATCACCGGCACCTGTTGTGTCAAGCGTTGTAACCATTAAAGGATTTATCTTTATGGCCTCTCCGTCAAAACTAAGGGTAGAACCATGTTCTCCGTCAGTTACCGCAATGTTTTTGCACAACCCGTAAAGTGCTTTTATCGCTTCACCATTGCTTTCCGTATCGGTTAGGGCTTTTGCTTCCACAGCATTTGCGAAAAGCAGGTTTACATTATCATTTAAAAGACATAAAAATATATCCTTATGACGTTCGATACAAAAGGGATCAGAAGCAGTAAGCGCTATTTTAATATTGTTTTTCTTTGCAGTATCAACAACTTTCATAATTGTCTCGGTAGCCAGTTCACTGTCAAAAAGATACCCCTCGAGATAAACATACTTGCTCTCTTTTAAGAGTTCTTCATCAATATCATCATATGATATCTCGCTTGAAACACCCAAACAGGTAAGCATGGTTCTCTGCGCATCAGGGGAAATAAGAACAATACATGTTCCGGTCATTCCATACTCCACCTGTTTTTCATTAAACAAAACACCACTGTCTTTCATCTGCTGAATATAAAGATCGCCAAACCCGTCTTTCGCAACTGTCCCACAAAGTGCAGCCGCACCTCCAAGCTGTGAAAGTCCATAAACAGTATTTGCCGCACTTCCTCCTGCTGCAGTCTGGAATTTATTACTTGCCTTTTCAAGCTCAGAAAGATCATTGCCAAGAAGTTTTTTTATTATCTCTTCCTGCCGACCACGGTCTGTTAGATGCATACTTCCCTTCTCTACACCCAGTTCGTCGAAGATTTCATCTTTAACATAGACCTGTATATCCATTAAGGCGCTGCCCAAAGCATATACATCCGTTTTCATAACTGACCTCTTATTCTTTGGTTAAAAGATTTACGACCTAATAAATTCAGGTTTAAATCCATTTGTATTTAACTAGAAAGTAACCCGGCACAATACCAGCAACAGCAGCTGAAAAATTAACAACAATATCTAAAAACTCAAAAAGACGGTATGGCAGGAAAAGCTGGATTATTTCAATAAAAACACCATACATCCCCGCAAAAAGAGCTGCCTTTAAAAAAACGCTATTAATTCCTTTCGCTCTGAAAAAAAGAAGCGCTGTAAAAGAAAATACAGAGTATCCGCAGATATGTGCTTTAAAACCTGAATTAATACCTCCGGCAATCATCGGAGTAACCGAAAAAAACAGAATGGTTACCGCAAATAATATCAGACAGTAAAGATACAGACTGGTTTGTACTGCGTATCCATTAAGTCCCATTACAATAGTCTTAAGCACTGTACCTCCCGCAGACTTAAACATTAAAACTCTGCCAAACAACGAAACCTTAAAACTTATTTTATAAATTATATTTTATACGGATACTCAAACTTATTTATCATCATCTGAAGGAGATATATTGGGCACCCCTATTGAGGTAAACTCTATAGTTTCATCATCATAAAAACTATCCAGCAAGTCTTCTGCAGAGCCGCTTTCTTCCTTAGCTGCCTGTTCATCCACCCGTCTTGAAGCTTCCAGAATCAGCTCCATGGTGTTAAGTTCCGTAATTACATGTCCACTCAGATTAAAGTTGGATTGGCTAAACTCAAAGTTACCCTTTTTCCACATAAAAAGGTCATAAAGGGTTTCCTGCACTTTTTCATGCATAAAACCAGTCAGTTCCTTTTCTGTTACAACGCCCTCTTCAACCATAACTTTTCCCAGAGCCTGTCCCTTCAGCTTGGCAATTTTTAAGCATTTTCTAATATTCTGCGCGGAAACTATACCCGAGGTTCTTAGCAGGTATCCCAGCCGGAATTTTTTTTGGGAACCGGTTGCATAAATAATGGTTCCTTCATTAAGATAAATTTTGACATCTTCAATACCCTTCCATACACGCAATACACCTGTCTTTTTATCATTACATAAAAGCTGCAGTATGCTGAAAAGGTAAACTGTTTCTGTATCACCTGAAAGAGGCATAGTAAAACCATACAAGCAGGGTTAATTCTTAAAAATTGCTCTCATCTTAAGAACTATAATTTATATATTAGAGATTAGTCAACAATTATAACAAAATTAATAGAACAGCGCTCAACAGCTAGCTGCCTGAACGACATATTGCTTATCGCACTAAAATTAAAACTCTTAATGTTTATATTTACGGGTTTTCTCAAAAGTCAATATAGGCGATAAGAACCTTAACTGTTAACAAGTTAAAAAAGTATATATTATTTTTAGAAATATGAAGAGGAGATATGTTTTTTTTGACTAGTGGATACTTTTAATAACAGGCTTTTGCGGGACAGGTAAAAGCTGATTCTCGATTATTGTAAAGTCAAGTTCAGGCTTTCACAGAGCTTCAGACTATTCCTGCTTTAGCCCAAAAACTTTGTCAACATCAAGCGATATCATAAACCCAGACCCGCTCTCCTCCTGAGACCAGCAGATATCATCTACAACCTCTGATATCTTTTTAACCATAACTTCTTCCACGACCGCCAGTATAATTTTGTTGTTAGGACTGCTGCCTGCAAAAGCATCACGCAGACCTGCAAAGATGGGAATGTGCTGAGAGATGATATGTCCCATTCCAACAGAGTCGATGACCGTTGCACCCCTGACACCGATTTCAAGAAATGCGGCCAGGATATCATCGAGAAATTCAATCTTATTAAGAAAAACAACAGCAAGTTTCATATTTATTATTCTCAGTGAAAATGTTTTTCTTCATACATCTTAAAGGTATCCACCACCTCTTTTGCGCTTTTGCATGCAAGCAGGTTGCCATGAAGGCCTTTCTGCTGCAAAAGTCTCGCAACCCGGGCCAGGAACCTGAGCTGAAGCCCGACCTCATCTTTTGGAAACAGAACAAGAAAAACAAGCTCTATCGGCTTATTATCAATAGGATCAAAATCAATATTATCCTTTAAAAGCCCAAAGGCAACCTTTATGCCTGATGTTTTTTCAACCCGTGCATGGGGAATCACCACACCGTTACCAATAGCGGTTGATTCAAGTTTCTCCCTTGCAAAAAGGTCTTCAAGAACTTCTTCGCGGTTTATCCCCGAATCACTTTTTAAAATAAGGTCAAGAAGCTTTTTTATTATTTCTTCTCTATTTTCTCCGGACAAAGAGATATCAATGCATTCTTCTTTGAGATAATCATTTATCAGCATACTCTTCCTCTTGAAATAATTGATTGATATTTACTTATAATATTAAAAGCACCGGGTCAAGCGTGAAAAATATATGCGTCACATCAGCTATCATTTTTTCGCTGTTTTTCAGTCTCCCCTGCCCTATTGAGTGCGTATTTAAAAGCCATCGGCCCTACAATCTGATTGGCCGTTATCGCGGCAATCAGGATGCTCTGTATATCTCCGCCGATTTCCGGAAACCGCCTCACCACCTCGGAAAGAAGTCCCAGACTTATACCGGCCTGGGTAATAAATCCCAGCCAGGCATTGTTACAGATACCCTTTTTGTCCCCTGCTATTTTCCCGCTTATCCGCGAACCCACAAAAATCATCAGCGTCCTCACTACAACAATAATCAGCCCCAGCATCCAGAAAGTTTTTAAGAGCCCAACATTAATCGATGCACCTGTAATCGCAAAAAAAGCAACATATATCGGCAGAGACACTCTGTCCATTCGCTTCAAAAAAATACTGCCGTGCTTTGAAAAGTTCTGAACCGTAAATCCCGCAAACATGCAGATCAGCAGCGGTTCAATATTTACGCTGATATCATGAAAGTCATAAAAATATTCTCCCATAAAGTGGCAGAACTTAAGAACAATAAAACCCATTGCTGCGATCACAACCGGGAACTCCACCTTTACCTTTTCGATCAAAAAAACAATGGCCTTGCCCAGTAAAAACCCAAAGATTAAAGCAATAAGGATCTCCAGCAAAAGATATACAATAAACAGAACATCCATACCAGAGGAAGCAGAAAGAGTCATCTGACAGGCAGAGATAACCACAGCGAAAAGCATAATAATCAGCACATCCATGACCACGGTTACTCCCAGAACCGTATCAGTATAATCGCCTTTTGCTTTTGTCTCACTGATAATGGCGATAGCGGACGAAGGGGATCGGGCCACCGAGATAACCCCGAATATCGCGGAAATGGCCATGCGCGCAGAACCCGTATGGCCGGACATAAAAGGAATATAGGATGAAAGAAAAAAGACCGACAGGGTAACGCCCGTAAAAACAACAGAGGTCACTCCGCCGATCAGGCATAAAATAATTTTCAGATTAGAACGGATACTCGCAAGCTTTAATTCCCCGCCGGCGCAAAAAGCAATAAAGGCCAGTGCCAGACTGTTTAAGAAACCCAAATCATTAATTGCACTGTGGTTACAGTAATCAAGAAAGAAAGGTCCGAAAAGAAGGCCGGCAAATATGTAGCCGGTAATCTGAGGCAGGCCCAGCCTGGCCAAAACAAACCCCATACAATAAGCTGCCAGCAGCAGAAACCCCAGTACTAAAGAAGGAGAGACCTCTCCCGGGATACCGAACAAATCAAAACCAACCATCAGATACATGGCAGCAACAACCATCACAAAACTGATTATTCTGTACCGCATAATATATCCCGGTTATTTATTCAATTTCAGTTTCATGTTTTTTGACAGCCTGAAATCTGTCTTCAGCCAGATGCAGCACATCACCAAGCTGTTTAACAATCAGTGCCGGACTGATATACTCATTAATAATGACAGATAGAACGATGACAGTAATCAGCACGTCGGAAAGCGCCGGATAAAGAAGAGTTACATTTATAATGATGGCAACAGCCAGCCCCCCTTCAGAAATCAGCCCCAGACCCAGTTGGGGCGGCACAACATATTTTGGTTTAAAGATTCTTGTCGCCGCAAAAACCCCGGCAATTTTCCCAATAACCCTTGAAGCAAAATAGATAACTGCAACAATCAAAGCAGCATCCAGCCTGAAGTTCCAGCCTGCTCCCAGAAGAATAAGAAGCGAGATATAGATTGATTTTTCTGCGTGAACAACTATTGAAAGGGCCCTTAAACGGTGGGGACAAAAATTAGCAGTAACAATTCCGCAGACAAGTCCGGCGACAAGAGACGAATAATTAAGTCTTTCCGCAAGTCCACCGCAGAACATTATTACACCGATCAAAAAAACCATGTATTCCTGCTGTGTAAACCTTGTTCTGCTTAAAAACATAAGCACAAAAGCAGGCAGAATTCCCATGCATATTGATACTGTCAGCCATATGGCTGATTTTAAAAAACCAAGACCGACAAAACCGCCGCCAGGCAGCATGCAAAGAGCAGCTGTAAAAAATAAAAGTGCAAAAATCCCGTCAACGCTGGACATATACCGCATCAGCCCCAGAAGCCCCTTGTTTTCAATACGGAAATTATGGCTTACGATTGCGATGGCCGACTGCGCAGTACAGGACGCTGCGCTCCCGAGGGTGATTGAAGCCAGCAGTAAAAGATTTTCCGGAAGCAACTCAAAGAATTTAAAAGAATACCAGGAAATAGAAGAGACCAGAACAAATACAATTGAAGACTGTATGGCAGTAATGGAAAAATATCGCCTTGGAAGCGTCTTCAAACGCTTAAATTCGAATTGAAGGCCGAAAAGAAAACCTATCCAGCTAAGTCCAAAAAAAAGAAAGGGTTCAAGCTTTTTTAAAGTCTCTGCGTCCAGTAAATTAAGACCATAGCTTCCAAGAACAACCCCCAGAAATATATATTCGGTGCCGGTAAAAATTATATTTTTGAGCCCCATGGTAAGGCGGCGGGAAAAAAAGGTAAGGCGGGAGCCGATTAATGCGATTATAGCAATTAATACAATGGCCAAAAGCACCTTCATAAGGGCTTACCTCTTATAAAACTTATAAGGGTTCTGCTTCGTCAATAAGCATAACGGGTATGTCATCTTTAATCAGGTATTTTAATTTACAAATATCACAAATCAGCCCGTCTTCATTCTCGGTTAGGTAAACATCCCCTTTACACTTAGGGCAGGCTAGAATATCAAGCAGGTCTTTACTTATCGCCATGTTCTTTTCCTTTTATCTAAAGTTACTGTCACTTTTTTTCAACCAATTACAGCACGTTTTAAAAACTTCTTCAACTGATATCTCTTTCATACAATTATGATGCTCAAGGGGACATTCCGTCCTTTTAAAACAGGGGCTGCATGATAGTTCATGCCTTACAACACGATAATCATCTCCAAAAGGGCCTGTTCTCCAGGGTGCAGTGGGCCCCATAATTGCCACCACAGGTGATGCCGAAGCACAGGCAATATGCATCGGTCCTGAATCCGTTGTAACCAGAAGATCTGATTTTGAAATAAGACAGGCCAGCTCAGAAAGCTTTGTTTTACCCGCCAGATTTTTAACCTCATTTTTTGCCCTGGATGCCATGTCAGTTAAAAAAGGCTCCTCTGCATAGCTTCCCACCAAAACCACCTGACATGAAAGCTCATTAACCAGGCGGTCACACAGCTCAACAACTTTTTCTTTCGGCCATATTTTGGTCTTCCAGGTGGCAGCAGGATGAACCGTAACAAGCAGTTTTTCCCTGTCCACTCCAATGTTATCAAGAAGATTATCAACCGCACGCTCATCACTCACATTAAAAAGAGGCTCATAATAAATTTCAGGATCATTAATCCCCAGATGTTTTAAAATCACCTGGTGCCGCTTTATGGCATGGTCATTAAAATCGGTCGCCGGCGCTTTTTCTGAATAGAAAAGAGCGCTTCCCTCACGCGCATTTTTATAACCTATTTTTCTCTTACCGCGTGAAAGGGAAGAAATGATACCGCTTTTAAAAAGCCCCTGAAAGTCAAGCACCAGATCATATTCCTGAGAGCGAAGCGTCTTTACAAAAGCCGTTGCCTGGCGCAGGGCTTTCATCACCTGCCCCGACTTAAGCTGTCTTAACCATCTTTTCCTGCGCGACACGATGACACGGTCAATACCTGAATAGCTCTTTAAAATATCAGCAGCCTCTTCCTCAATCACCCAGGTAATTTTACAGTCTGGAAAATGCTTCTTCAGCGGCGCAATAACAGAAAGCGCGTGTACCACATCGCCAATGGCGCTAAGCCTTATAATCAGTATATTCATAAACAATTCAGATATATTATTGATATATTTTCACTATAAAAATTAACGGCTTAAAAATCAAATATATTATTAATGTTTCTCATTGGATGGAAAAAAACCTGCCGGATGACAAGTTTTCTTTGCAGACATTTAATGCTTTTGTCTTATTACCCTGATTGCGGCATCACCTTTTAACGGGCAGACATTTTCACATATACCACAGCCTACACATAAGCTGTCTATGACATAGGGCTGTTTTATAATAATTTCACTTCCATTCTTATCTTTAACCTTAATACTTTTAAACTTTATGGCCTTATCATAGGTTGGACAATGTTCTTCACACACAATACAGCTTTCATCTTTTGCAAACGGAAGGCAGCGGTCTTTATCAAATACAGCCAGACCGATCACAAAACTTTGCTTCTCTTTCATATCCAGCCTTTTAATAGCATTACTTGGACAGACCTGGCCCGCAAAGGGTACAGTTAAACTCACAATAGCCCAGCCGGGGAACCAGACGGGGTGTAAACATGCCTTCAAACCCACTCTCCATAAAAGCCGGCTGGAGCGCGTTATTAATACAGACCTTCATACATTCGCCGCATCTTACGCATTTTGCCAGAAATTCCGGTTCATCCTTAACTCCTGGAGGTCGAAGCAAAAAGGGTCTTTCAATTTTTTGAGCAAGACTGACCTTTGAAACAAGCGGAATAACCGCGCCAGCCATGCCCCACTTAATAAAAAACCGTTTACCAGGGTCAAAAGAAATTTTCTTTTTTGACTTTCCAAGTTTAAATGAGCTTATTTTCGAAGGACAGTTACCAATACAGTCAAGGCACAGGTGACATTCTTCCCCTATTACCCGGCCATCATCTCCAAATGCATCCATGGGACATATCTCAGCACAGTCATTACAGTCTTTACATATCTTCTCAGGAATCCTTCTAAGTAAAGCACCCAGAGACAGCATAGCCAGCATCCCTCCTAAAGGACACAGATTTCTACACCAGAAACGTCTGGTTATTTTTTCCAACAGAAAAATAGTTAACAGCATAATAAAACAGAGAAAAGAAAGCGCAAAAAAAGACTGTCTAAAAGGAAGCAGGGTCTGTTTTAAAATACTGTAAACAGGCTCTGTCAGATTTGAAAGAGATTCCGGGGCGTTAAAATAAATAGAATCAAAAAACAGGCAAATAATATAATTAAAGACAGGGTCAATTGAAAAAGCAAGGCCCCTCATCAGGATAGAGAACGGATTTAAAAAACCGGACAGCTGCAAACCAAAAACAGCGCCCGCAATTATGACCGTTAAAAGAATATATTTTACATATTTTACACCAGCAATCTTTTTATTTGAACAGCGGACATATTTACTAAAAAAATCCAGCAGTGTTCCCAGCGGACATATCCACCCACAAAAAAACCGTCCAAAAATCACAGTAAGCAAAACAAGGATTAAAGCTGGAACAAAAAGAACTATAAATTCTTTTGCAGCAAGCATAGCAGTCAGTGCAGACAGGGGATCCAACCGAAAAAGCACATTAACAGCCCAGTCGATCTCATCTGATCCTCGATAATCCGTTAATCTGAAAAGAATTAAGAAAATGATCAGGCAAACAACCTGACATAATAAACGCAATAGATGCTTTGTTAAATAGGTTGGCTTAATATTCATTATTGATATGATATATAAGTTTTTCAACTATACTTTTATTATGTCTATTTTTGACAGATTCATTTCACCCAGCCCTGACCTGTAGGCAGCCACAGTCGAATCGATCTCTTCAGGCTTCAGGTTAAACAAAGTGGTTGCATATGCGTCGGTTGCAACCGTATCAGAAGAAGCAATAAGAGTATCCATCCTTTTTACATCTTTTAAGTTTCCACCTACAGGACCGTTTCTTAATAAAATCCGGGTAGCATCGATGATGGTAAGCGCAGGCTTAATAACCATGTTCAGATCAGCCAGGTTTTGCCCCATGTTTCGATGAATCTCACCTCGACTTCCGCCGATGACCCCCATAATATTTTTCAGCCCAAGAGTAAGCCCTGCCAGAGCATGATGTTTTGCAATTGGAACATTAATATAGCAGTCCGCTTCCAGCGCATCTTTATAGAATGACCATTCTTTAAGTGATTTTCCGTTTTTAATGGTTACGGGTATAAATTTTCGGTCATCAATATAAACACATTTCAAACGCCTATCTTTTATTTTTTCAAGCTCCGGCCGTATCCCACTGTTATAATAACATCTCCGTTCCTCATTGCAGGGCCTGTCAAAAACCATTACTTTTGAAGCCCCGGCCCCAAGCGCAAGTTCTGCCAGAGATCTTACAATCAGGGGATGGGTGTTGGCAGCCTGATCAGGACTCCGGTCCCAGCCAATATTGGGTTTGATCACCACACTTTTCCCGGGTTTAACAAATGCGGATATCCCACCCAGCGGATCCAGAAGTTTATTAACCAATTCCTTATAATCCAGCCCCTCAGCCTTAACCAGCTTCGTCTTTTTGGAAGACGCAAAAAGACTGGGCGTAATATTAAAAACAGGTGGAGCAACAAGCAGGCCGGCAGACCATAGGGCAATATCCTGTAAAAACTTTCTGCGATTCATAATAAGACCTCCTTTATATTAATTCCTGATTTATGGGTTGATGAAAGAAACTAACCCTTTCTTTGATTTACCGATTAATTATGGAATCGTCAAGAAGAAAGAACAAAAGATGGGGACAAAAAATATGTCATATTTGGAAATAGTCCTTCCAAGAAAGAAGGAACCAGGCTTACCATTACTGCAACTCGGTTTTGGGAAAGCAGCTCAAAGGTAGATCATAAAATCTTTCCAAATAATATATAATAGCCGAAATCTAAAACATCCTGTCAAAGTAAAGTCAGGCTTATTACCCTCTTGAAATATTTCTCATAAAAAGGTATACACAATATATTAGTAAAACATATATTGTAATCGGAGAAACTATCTTGAAGCAAGAACATTCTATCACTGAAAATCGCCAACATCCAAGACACACAATTACAGAAAACCCCAATTATGCAATTCATTTTCGCTCCTCACTAGATATGGATTATTCCAAAGCCTCAACAATAAATATAAGCAAAGGCGGAATAATGCTGTCCTCTGACGTCCCGCACCGGCCGCATACCCGTATTGAAATTGTAATATTTTCACCAAATAACAATGAGCAGGCAATTTTTTTGCAGGGCCTTGTGTGCTGGACAGCCAAAGCACCTGCCCCATACACCGAGAACAAAAGGTATTATGTGGGAATTCAATTTAGCGGAATTTCAGAGCTACAGGAAACAGCTTTTGATAAATTTATGAAAACTTTTGTTTTGGATCAGTAGAAAAGCAGGCTCAGTATTTGAGAAACCCTACCTAAAAAACTTGCGTTAACTATCATTTCTGTTAAACAAAAACATTCTTACTTTTTATCCTTCTCAGGAAGTTCTTTTTTCTGCTCATCATTTTTCGGAGGATTACCTCGCATTAAACGCGCAAGCGCAATTACTCCAAAACCTAATAAGAGTCCAATAACTATTTTAGCAAGGCTGCCTTCTTCCATATTATAAAATCCTCTGTTAGTAAGTCAGCTTAAAGCTGATCCACATTATTTTTTATGATCCACTGTGCTGCATCAAACAGGTTATCCGCTATATAATCGGGAGAGGGTTCGTAGTTTTCAGCTTCGGACTCCCCGTAGCCGGTCTTAACCATTATTGATACTGCACCAACATTTTTGCCGAGCGCTACATCACAGATCTTATCACCCACAACATAAGACTCTTTTAGTTCTATATCAAGATCTTCTGCCGCTTTCCTCAGCATACCCGGTTCAGGTTTGCGACAGTCACACTTTACAGCATATTTTTCAATTTTTCCATCAGGATAGTGCGGACAGTAATAATATCCGTCAATTTTCGCTCCTTTTGCCTCAAGCAGACAACACAGTCTGTCTTTTATAAGGGGAAGCTTTTCCTCCTCAATAATCCCACGCGCGACACCTGACTGGTTCGTAATCACGACAACGGTAAAACCGTTCTCATTTAAAAGCTTAATACCTTCAGCAGAACCAGGAATAAGCTCAATCTGACCCGGATGATTCAGATAGTTCACCTCTTTATTAATAGTTCCATCCCTGTCAAGAAAGACTGTTTTTGTCATCTTTAGTCTTTAAATACCCTCGCGAAAATATCATCAACATGTTTTGTGAAAAATTCAGGTGAGCAAACTTTTTCAATCTCATCTTTTGAAATAACAGCTGTTATCTCAGCATCTCCAAGCACCATATCCTTAAAATTCAGCTGTTTATCCCAGGCTTCAAGAGCATTTTTCTGAACCAACCGGTAACCGTCTTCTCTGGACACCCCTCTTTGGGTAAGCTCAAGCAGGATCTTCTGAGAATAATAAAGCCCTTTTGTCTTTTCCATGTTTGCTTTCATATTATCAGGATAAACAATAAGCTTTTTGATAACACCGGTCATTCGCACCAGAATAAAATCCAAGACAATGGTACTGTCCGGACCGATAACCCGTTCTGCTGAAGAATGGCTGATATCCCTTTCGTGCCAGAGTGCCACATTTTCCATGGCAACAAGCGAATTTCCTCTTAAGATTCGAACCAGACCCGATACATTTTCAGAAAGTATGGGATTCTTTTTATGGGGCATGGCAGATGAGCCTTTTTGTCCGGCTGAAAAATATTCTGCTGCTTCAGACACCTCAGTTCTCTGCAAATGTCTCACCTCAACTGCAAATTTTTCAATGGAAGCGCCGATCTGTGCAATGGTTGTAAAATACTCGGCATATACATCTCTCTGGATGATCTGGGTAGATATGGGTGCAGGCTTAAGTCCGCATTTTTCACACACATATTCTTCCACAAAAGGCGGGTTGTGCGCGAAAGTCCCAACCGCGCCTGAAATCATCCCCACACTGATGGCTTCTTTTGCACGCTCCATTCTGACTTTCTGCCGTTTCATCTCGTCATACCACAGCGCCATTTTAAGCCCGAAAGTGATGGGCTCGGCATGGATACCATGACTGCGGCCGATCATCATGGTCAGTTTGTGCTCCATGGCCTTGTCTTTTAAGACCTCAAGAAGAGCATCAATATCTTTAAGAATAATTTCTGATGCCTGTTTCAACTGCATGCTGAAGCTGGTATCCAGGACATCTGAAGAGGTCAGTCCCCAGTGAATGTAACGTGAATCTTCCCCTACATATTCACCCATACAGGTGGTAAAAGCAATTACATCGTGTTTGGTCACCTGCTCGATCTCATCAATTCTTTCAACATTAAAATCAGCCTTTTCCTGAATATTTTTAAGCGCTGCTTCAGGAATCAGCCCCAGTTTACAGAGCGCTTCGCAGGCCCGGACTTCTATCTCAAGCCAGGTCTTAAACCTGTTTTCAGAAGACCAGATCTTTGTCATTATTTCACGTGAATATCGTTCAATCATGTTTTTGCCTTTCTTTCAATAGTTAAGAAGTCCTGAAAAAAGGAAGTTGTACTCCCCAGTACCCGGGACTATCCGCTGTTTGCTCTTTTCAATATGTTTTAATAAACAAAAATAATATTAGATTGCCCCGTTATTATCAAGAAAATTTATTATTCTCCTTTGTAAGTTTAACTCCAAAACAAAAAGAGCCGATTAAATAATCGGCTCTTTTATTTATTATTCAGATCTCCATACTTACAGCGTCTTTTCCTGGTCAAGCTTGTTTGATGCCATCTTATCAATAATATCGATATCAGCCTTTTTTCTCAGTTTTTCAATATGTTCATCCAGAATAGCCACAGAACGCTGTTCATAAATATTTCTAATCAGATCCGCTTCAACATATTTATAGGGCCGCGGAATATCCGCAGGAAGGGTCTTTTCAACCATC
>PVMK01152073.1_pt1 | contig 15220 bp, 12 predicted proteins | sample 1853481 | NCBI WGS metagenome assembly PVMK01 (sample SAMN08533507, study PRJNA380276) | Marine sediment metagenome, whole genome shotgun sequencing project.
GTGGAGAAGAACCTCGTCGTCAACCACGACAGATACGGGATCGTGACGACGATGTTGCCTAACAAGAACATCTACATGGCGACGGACAACATCGTTCGCAACAACACTGTTGCAGGTACAGGCCTTGCCGACTTCCTCCTCGTTGGGCCGCTCACCGCCGGTGACTGCTACGAAGGCAACAAGTACTTGACATGGTCAGTTCCTGTCTGGACGACGGTCTACCACTCGTGTGGCGGTCTCAACCTGCCCTTCTCGTTCGACATGGCCGGGGCGTTCCTTCTCCTCGGTGGCCAGGCTGACGCAGTGCGAAACGTCCCTCCGGGATCCGACTACCGCCTCTGGCCGACCCCTCCTCCACAGGAAGGTATGGCCGAGCCAGCTACCTTCCCAGCCACGCCAGCTTTCGAGGTCTTCGTCAAGCCAGACCTCACAGCCATCACAACACCAGAACTACCGGCAGGAGCAGTCATTCGCGGCAAGGAGATCACCGTGTCAGGAGTACCCATCACAGATCCAACGGTCTGGACATTCATATTCAGCCTGTGGGCGTACTTCCTTCCACTCGCGCTCATCGGCGCGTGGATGGCGCTTGCCATCTGGGACATCGTCAGACGCCAGGACGAGATGTCGAAAGGCGCGACAGTTGGCTGGTACGCAGTGATCCTGCTGATACCGATTCTCGGTGTGATGTCCTACTTCGTCTTTGCAAGATCGAAGATCGAGCCATGGCTCCGATGGCTGATCGTTGGTGGTGGTGCAGCGGCCTACATCATCGTGATGATCGTTCTGCTACTGGTGAGCGGGGCAGTCTGAGGTTCAGTCGGCGTCCGCGCTCTTCAGACCCCACACGAACAGTGCAACCACACCACCGATCAGCAGGATGCCACCAATCGAGAGCGCAGCGAGAATATTCAATGAGACGGCAAGCACCCACACGAGCACCGGAATCAGGATGATGATCGACACGACAACGACCCACGTCGGCCAGTGCTGTTTCTCTGTAGTCAAGAGTTTCCTTTCGACGGAACTTGGAGCGTAGTGCCGAACAGCTGTCAGCCGTCAGCTATCAGCATGCACCGAGATCCTCGATCACAACCAGCGACCCATTGCAGCAAGAATGTCGGCGAAACGACCATCAATCGCGGAGTGGGGCCAGGTCGGGGCTGGAATCAGCAACACCCGACCAGACAAAGGAGGCACATCATGAGGAACTACCTGGAGAATTGAGGGACACGCTATCGCCTGCTATTCCTCGGTGGTGGAGCCGCACTGGTGCTCGTCGGCGGGACCTTCACCGCTTCCATCGTTGGCGCAATCGTCGGCATTCCATTGCTTTTGCTCGCCTGTCCGCTCCTCAAGAGCCCCGGAATACCGATCGTGTGCACCTGAAGACATCCACAGGCGCTGGATCGGATCTTCGGTCTGACGCCGTGTGAGGTGCAGGGTTTGCGTGTAGTGGCGGATCGTGTGGTCGTAGCGCACGCCTAGTTGGAAGGAGTTCGATGATTCGCGGTTGGGCCTTCCGCCGCGAACTCGATCTGGGGGAAGAAGCATGCCACTGGATGACCCTGACCGCGATCCACAAGTTCGGGCGCACTTTCAGCGCACACGGCTTGAGCTTTCCAACAGCGCGTTCGGAATCGGCATCCCGACGGCGGATTCGACGGACTCGGCACGTCTCCCTGTAGAACGATGCGGCGTCGATCCTCCCTCCCGGCCGGGTCAGGGATCGGAACTGCAGAGAGGAGCGCCTCCGTGTACGGGTGTGCCGTGTTGTCATACACGCCGTACTCGTCACCCTCTTCGGCGATCCTTCCGAGGTACATGACCGCGATCCGATCGCACAGGTGTCTCACAACCGAGAGGTCGTGTGCGATGAACAGGTAGGCGATGCCGAATTCGTCCTGGATGTCCTCGAGCAGATTCACCACCTGCGCCTGGACGGACACATCGAGCGCCGAGACCGGCTCGTCGGCGATAATGATGCTCGGATTGACCGCCAACGCCCGAGCCACACCGACGCGTTGCCGCTGGCCGCCAGAGAACTGGTGCGGATACCGATTGATGTGGTTCGGGTTGAGTCCCACGACTTCAAGGAGTTCTTGCGTCTTCTTCCTGCGACCCTTCTTCGGAACAGTTCCGTGGATCGTCCAGGGCTCTGAGATGATATTCCCCACCGTCATGCGAGGGTTGAGAGATGCATACGGATCCTGGAAGATCACCGAGATCTCCTTGCGAAGGTCGCGCAGTTGCCGCGGGTTCATGTCGAAGATGTTCTCACCTTTGAAGTAGGCCGCCCCCGCGGTCGGTTCTTCGAGACGAAGGATGGTTCGCGCCGTTGTCGTCTTCCCGCAGCCGGACTCGCCGACAAGCCCGAGGGTCTCTCCCGGGTACAGATCGAACGACACACCGTCAACAGCCTTCACATCGCCTATTCTCTTCTTGAAGACAATCCCCCTCGTGATGGGGAAGTACTTCACGAGACCTTCCACGCGCAGAATTGGCTCCCCCTTTGGCGCGGGCGCCGCTCCCGAATCGGCAGCTTGCTCAACGGTCACGTTCTACCTCCTCCCAGAACAGGCACGCGCTCTCGTGTCCGCCGCTGCCGATGTCCACGAGCGGCGGAATCTCGCCCGAGCACTCAGGTCGGACATACGGGCATCGCGGGTGGAATGCACAACCTGATGGAATGTCGAGCAGATCCGGAGGTGCGCCCTGAATCGCATTCAATCGACCCGTATGGATGTCGGGACGAGGTATCGAGTTCATCAGTCCCAGCGTGTACGGATGAGCCGGATGGTGATAGACATCTTCAACACTGCCCTCCTCTGCAATCCTGCCCGCGTACATCACGACGATGCGGTCGCATACCTCGGCAACGACACCGAGATCATGGGTAATCAGGATCAGACCCATACCCGTCTCACTCTGGAGATCATGGAGCAGTTCCATGATCTGAGCTTGGACGGTGACATCGAGCGCCGTTGTTGGTTCATCAGCGATGAGGACGTCTGGATCAAGAGAGAGCGCCATCGCGATCATCGCGCGTTGCCTCATACCTCCGGAGAACTCGTGCGGATAGGCGTTGATGCGGTCACGAGCATCCGGGATCCTGACGCGCTCCATGAGTTCAATGGCCTGTTCCTTGGACTCCTTCCTCGACATACCACGATGCTTCCGGAGCATCTCCCCGATCTGCCAACCAACGCTGAATACCGGGTTCAGTGCGGTGAGGGCGTCTTGGAATACCATGGCGACTTTCTGCCCTCGGACGTCCTTTGCCATCACTTCTTCAGGCAGTTGCAGGAGATCGACTCCTTGGAATTCGACGCTTCCGGAAGTGACGAAACCGGGGGGTGTGTCGAGAATCCCCATCACCGCTTGAGCGCTTACGCTCTTGCCACTGCCGGATTCACCGAGGATCGCCAGCGTCTCATGTCGGTCCAGGGTGTATGACAGCGAGTTGACCGCCTTGACGATGCCGTCCTCGATCCGGAATTCGACGCTGAGATTCTCAATGGCGAGAAGGGGTGCGGCCGGATCGTACGGCTTTCCTCCAAGAGTGTCCTGGGTCTGTGTCGTGGCCATCAGCGGAGCTTCGGGTCGAGGGCGTCGCGCAACGCGTCGCCCATCAGGATGAAGCTGAACACGGTCACGCTGAGGAAGAGCCCAGGGAAGAGAAGGAGGTACGGGGCGGTGAGGATACGCGCCTGCGCGTTACTGATCATCAGCCCCCACGAGATCGCCGGGAGCTGCAAACCGACTCCGAGGAATGAAAGAGCAGCCTCGGCTGAGATCACGACGCCCACCGTGATTGTCGCGTACACGATGACAGGGGCCAGCGCGTTCGGCAGAATATGCTTCGTGATGATCCTGCGGTTGGTCGCACCCATGGCTCGCGCCGCGTCGACGTAGTCGTGGGACTTGGCGGACAGCACCGACGACCTCACCAGCCGCAACATGGTCGCCCACCCGAGAATGATGAGCACAAGGCTGACCTGGGGCACTCCTCTCGTCGGGAACAGGCTCAAGATCACGATCCCGCCAAGGATGAACGGAATGACGAACATGATGTCCGTGAGCCGTGCGATGATCGTGTCGGTCCAGCCTCCGTAGTAGCCCGCAATGGATCCGCCAATGAGGGCAATGGTGGTGGCGAAGAAGGTGACGGTGAGCCCGATCGCGATCGACACGCGCGTCCCATGAATGGTGCGGGAGTAGTAGTCGCAACCCTGGAGATCGGTTCCGAACCAGTGTTCGGTGCTCGGCGTCAGCAAGGAATCGGTCAAGCTACACGACCGCGGGTCGATGCTCGTGAACAGTCGGGGAGCGATCGCCATCAGTATCAGGATGATGATGAGCGTGGCCGAGATCACGAAGATGGGGCGGCGGCGCAACTGTCTCCACGCATCGCTCCAGAGGCTCGCGGTGCGAGCATTCTCCTCCGCCGCCTGTTCGATGCCGACGACGATCTCAGATGGAACCGCCGTTCCCATGGAGAATTTGGAACGATCTCCCCGTTCCACGGCGCTCTCGATCGTCGCGGGATCCAGTGTTCGCTCTGGGCGTCCGGTCGAAGTGTTGAGTTTTTCGTCACTCATCGCTACTCACTCCAGACGAATTCGGGGGTCAAGGACCCCATAAAGGATGTCAGCGATCAGGTTGGCGAACATGTACACGATGATCATGAATGTCGCGATACCGACGACGACCGTTCCTTCCTGCTTCTGTACTCCTTCGAACACGGCTCGTCCAATGCCGGGCAGGTTGAAGATCGTTTCTGTGATGATGGCACCACCCATGAGGGCGCCGAGGTCGATGGCCAGAAATGTGACAACGGGGATGAGCGAGTTCCGAAGGGCATGGATACCCACGACACGTCTCCGCGACAGACCCTTCGATGTCGCGGTGCGCACATAGTCTGCTCTCAGGTTTTCGCCGAGACTCGCTCTCATGAGGCGAGCGATGTACGCCAGCGACAAAGACCCAAGCACGATCGCCGGAAGCATGTAGCTCATCCAGCCATCTCTGATTCCGGACACAGGGAACCACCCGAGTTTCACTCCAAAGATGATCTGCGCGAGGAAAGCTAGGACGAAGATCGGAATGGCTATCACGATCAGCGTCGTGATCAGCACGAAATTGTCGAAGAATTTTCCCTTCTTCACACCGGCTAGGATTCCGGAACCGATGCCGAACACCACCTCGAAGAAGAACGCGAGGAGCGCGAGCCTGATCGTGACCGGGAGCCTCTGCTTCAACAGTTCCGCGACCGGCCTGCCCCGAAAATCGACGCCGAAGTCGAACATGTACACGATGATCATGAATGTCGCGATACCGACGACGACCGTTCCTTCCTGCTTCTGTACTCCTTCGAACACGGCTCGTCCAATGCCGGGCAGGTTGAAGATCGTTTCTGTGATGATGGCACCACCCATGAGGGCGCCGAGGTCGATGGCCAGAAATGTGACAACGGGGATGAGCGAGTTCCGAAGGGCATGGATACCCACGACACGTCTCCGCGACAGACCCTTCGATGTCGCGGTGCGCACATAGTCTGCTCTCAGGTTTTCGCCGAGACTCGCTCTCATGAGGCGAGCGATGTACGCCAGCGACAAAGACCCAAGCACGATCGCCGGAAGCATGTAGCTCATCCAGCCATCTCTGATTCCGGACACAGGGAACCACCCGAGTTTCACTCCAAAGATGATCTGCGCGAGGAAAGCTAGGACGAAGATCGGAATGGCTATCACGATCAGCGTCGTGATCAGCACGAAATTGTCGAAGAATTTTCCCTTCTTCACACCGGCTAGGATTCCGGAACCGATGCCGAACACCACCTCGAAGAAGAACGCGAGGAGCGCGAGCCTGATCGTGACCGGGAGCCTCTGCTTCAACAGTTCCGCGACCGGCCTGCCCCGAAAATCGACGCCGAAGTCACCCTGGAACACGCCGGTGATGTAGATGGTGTACTGCCTCCACAAGGGTTCATCGAGGTGATATCGCTCGTTGAGCGTATCGAGAACGGTCTGAGAGATGTGTTTCTCCCCCCGCGAGGGCCCGAATCGGGTCGCCGGGGATTGCAAATACGAGAGCGAAGATCAGCATCGTGGCGCCGAAGAACACAGGTATGAACTGCAAACTTCTCCTGATCGCATATCTGCCCAAGCGTATCCTCCCATGAGACCGACCGTAACACTAGCTGATACGCCGACCGTCCGGTGCCAGGACAGAAGAGAGTTGGGGGTGGGCGGCCAATTGGCCGCCCACCCCCAATGTCATCGATCTTCTACGTAACGATCACTCAGGGTTGAGGTCGCTGTATCCAACGATGTTGGAGTAGAAGCTGTTGTTCTGCTGACCGTTGGTACCATCGGCTCCGAAGCTCCAGGTACGAACGTAGTCAGTCGCCGTGATCGGCGATCCGTCGTGGAACGTCCAGCCCGGGTTCAGAACGAACGTCCATGTCTGACCGCCATCGTCCGATGTGATCGACTCCGCGTGGGAGTTGTACGGTTCGTTCGTCTGCGCATCGTAGTTAAGGAGCGGCGCATAAAGCGCACGCAGAACTGCGATGCCCTCGGACTCGTTCGAGTTCGTCGGGAACAGGTGCTCCGGCTCAGACACATCCTGAGAGATGTGTCCGGTCGTGGACTTGATCTTCGTGTATCCGAGATCATTGTAAGCGTCGATGAACACGTCACTTGCGTTTTCCGACCACACGAATTGCGTCTTGCCGAAGTAGACCGGCATCACCTGGGAGTCGTCGCAGAGCAAGTCCTCAGCGGCGTAGTAGTCATCAAGACCGTCGGCCAGCAAACCGCTCGCCGCAACCTTGTCCTTGCCATCAGCTAGCGCTGCGTCGAAGTCCGGGTTGTCGTAGAACGTGTTGTTCGAACCAACCGGCGGTGCGTTGTAGGACGCATAGAGCGGCTCGAGGAAGTTGAGCGGTGACGGATAGTCCTGGCCCCAACCGAGACGGAACGGCCCGGTAACTTCCTGGTTGTCGAGCAACGGCAGGTACTCAGAGAACTCGAGAGACTCGAACGCAATGGTGCTCGAGTCGATTTCGAGGTACTCATCCCACATGTTGACGATGGCTTCGATCCAGTCCTCGTGACCGGCGCCGCTGTTGAACCAGACGGTTATCGGACCCGGGTCGCCTGCTGCGTCCCAGATCGTCTTTGCCGCGTCCGGATCGAAGTTCCAGCTCGCACAGACATCATCGCGACCCTGCAGGTTCGGTGGGACCACCGAGTTCGCCGGGGCACGACCACCGAGGAAGATCTTCTCTGAGATCGCAACACGGTCGACAGCCATCGACAGCGCCTGGCGGTGTTCCTTGGTGAACTGCGGCAGGTATGTCGGGAATCCAAGATACGCAAAGCTGGTCGTGAAGGTATCCCCGTTGTGATCAGGGAAGTCCGTCTGATAGGTAGACAGGTTCTCTGTCGGGACACTTGCCATCACGTCGAGGTTGCCAGCCAATGCCTCATTGTAGGCCGTGGCAATCTCAGCGATGATCTCGAACGTGAACGTGTCGATCTGTGCCGGATCCTGACCCTGATAGTCCGGGTAGGCCTGCAACGGAATCTGCACGTCGTGCTCCCACGGTCCGGCCATCATGAACGGTCCGCTCCCGATCGGCTGCTCTTCGAACGCTGCCGGATCGGAGAATGCCACTTCAGGCATCGCGAAGTACGCCGCGTATGCCATCTTGAGCGGGAACTCGGGATCCGCCGTCGTGAGTTCCACGGTGAACGTGTTGTCGTCCGCGACAGCCATTCCCGTGAGTTGACCTTCAAGCGGTTCCGGTGTGGCCGAAGCTACCGTTGTCTCCGTTGCAGATGCAACCGTTGTCTCCGTTGCAGATGCAACCGTTGTTTCCGTTGTCGCAGCTGCCGTTGTGTCCGTAGCGTCGTCGTCGCTACTGGAGCAGGCCGATGCCACAAGGGCAAACGCAATGACGAGGATCGCAAGAGCGATCGAACGTCTGTGCCTTGGTGTATTCAAAATTGTTCTCCTTTTGTTGAGGTCCCAGGTTGCCCGTCGCATTGACGATCATCCATCGCGCACCAAGGTGCGCGACACTGCAGAACGGAGCATCACGGTTACTCAGTCACCTGAGCATGTGGACGATCAGCCCGAACCACCCCGCGCGTAAGCGCAAAAGAGGGAGTACTGGTCGTGATGCTCGAGCTCTGAAGAACCATGGTGCACCCGGTAGTCAATTGAGACCCATTTCTCGCACAGGATGTGCGCTGAACGCGCACACCTACCAACCTGTATTATGCCGTGCTCACGTTCATAGCGCCACTACTTCCATGGTAATACTTACCAATTGGTCAAACTCGTGAGGGAGAGATCTGAACCGTGACCGTTCCAACGAAGCACATTGAACTCGTCCCTGTGGATGCCTCGAACTGGAGAGATGTCGCTGCTGTGAAAGCTCCTCCGGAACAGGAGCGGCTTCGTTGCCACGGTGACCTACTACCTCGCCCTGTCTCATTACGACGGAGAATGGAACCCACTCGCCATCGTGAGGGATGGATCCGTAGTGGGTCACCTGATGTGGGCCGTCGACGAAGAGGACGGCTCCACCTGGCTGGGTGGCGTGGTCATCGACTCCGCAGCGCAGAATCAGGGAGTGGGGCGGGCGGCCGTCCTGTCCTCCATCGATGGATTCTCCTCTGGCGGCAGATCGAATCTCGCTCTGTCGTACGCATCTGACAACACAGTTGCGAGACACCTCTATGCAGACCTCGGGTTCGTCGAGACAGGGGAACTGGCTAAGGACGAGATCGTCGCCCGCCTCAGAACCGACTCGTAGCCAGACGAAGTACCAGGGAAGGAACCCCCTACTTGTTTCGGAGCTTCGGGTCGAGGGCGTCGCGAATGCCGTCGCCGATGAAGTTCACGGCTATCACTGTGAGAGCGATCATGAAACCTGGTGCGATCACTCTCAGAGGAGCCAGCTGCAGGTAGTCCTTGGAATCGAAGAGAAGCCGGCCCCATGTCGGGAAGTCGGCAGGAAATCCGAGTCCGAGGAATGACAACGCTGATTCTGTCAGGATCGCGAGGGCGACTCCGAGTGCAAGCGCGACCATCACGACACTCATCACGTTCGGAAGAATGTGGCGCGTGATGATTCGTCGATTGGGTGTGCCGAGACTGTGCGCGGCCAGGACATAATCCTTCTGTTTCGCTGCCAGCACGTCGCTTCGCACGACACGAGCGGTCTGCATCCAGCTCGTGATACCGATGATCCCCACCACGAGGATGAATATCCCGAGACTCGGCCCGAACACCTCCTTCAGGCTGTCCCTGAAGAGCATGATCACCAGCAGAAGCAGTGGGAGGATCGGAAGAGCCAGAAACAGGTCCGTGATCCGCATCAGCGGTCCATCCATCCAACGGAAGAATCCCGAGAGCACGCCGAGAGCCAGCCCGATGACCAAGCCGAATAATGCCGCAGCGAACCCGACCGCAAGCGAGATGCGTCCACCGACGAGGAGCCTGGCGGTGACGTCCCGCCCGAGGTTGTCGGTGCCGAGGGGATGTTGGAGGGACGGTCCCTGGTTGGCGGATGGGACATCGATCGCGAACGCGTCATAAGGCCAGATCAGGGGCCCGACCACAGCGCTCAGCACGATGATCGCCAGGATCACCAGTCCGGCGACCGCGCCCTTGTGCTGGCGGAACTGGCGCCACACGTCCTGACGCAACGATCGATGCGACGCCATGACCCCGCCAGAGGCGGTGTGGTCGGTGGTCATTCGTTCCTCATCGGTCAGTCGTATCTTATACGAGGGTCAAGTACGCCGTAGAGCAGGTCCGCGACGAGATTGAATATAACGATCAACACGGCGAAAATGAAGGTGAGAGTCATCACCATCGGCACGTCTGCCTGGCCAATCGACACGATGAGTAGCTGGCCCAGCCCGTTGATCCGGAAGATCTGTTCGGTGATGATGGCACCCGCGAAGATCCCAGGAATCTGGAGTGCGATAAGGGTTACGACAGGGATCATGCTGTTGCGCATTGCATGCTTGATGACGACCTTGGACTCGCTCAGTCCCTTGGCACGCGCAGTGCGAACATAGTCCTCGTTGAGGTGGTCGAGCATGGCTGACCGCGTAAACCTCGTGAGCGCCGCTGCATTGAACAGGGACAACACCACAACAGGCATGATCATCTGCCTTATCTGGAACCAGACAGTTGACCAGTCGGTGAAATCAACCTCGTGGGTCGTAGTGTAGAACGAAGGGAACCAGTCGAGCCAGACGCTGAAGATCACGATTGCCAGCAGACCGGTGAGGAATGTTGGCACCGAGTAGCCGAGCATGGTGAAGAACGTCCCGGCGTTGTCGATCCATGAATACTGCTTGTAAGCGGACATCACACCAACGGGGATGGCGATGACGATGCCCATGATGAAGGCGAGGCCAAGAACCCAGAGGGTCTGGGGCAAACGCTCGATGATTGTGTCCATTGCCGGTGCCCTTGAGGACCATGAGATAACGCGAGGTCGAGCCTCGCAGTCGCCAATGCAGACACCGATCGCCTTACCGATCAGATGGAGTGGCTCGTTGATGAACATGAGCTGCATCCACTTGAGCCACTTGATCAGAAACGGCTGGTTGAATCCGAGTGACTCCCGGATCGCCTCTCTGGTCTCCGCTGGGATTGTGAGGGGAAGGTTGCTTGTGGGGTCGCCTGGCGCAAGGTCGAGAATCGTAAAGATGATCAGGCTGATCGCGATGAGGATAGGAATCGCGAAAAGTGTGCGCCTGATGGCATAACGACCCATTGGGTTTCCGTTTCGACTAACGAATCGCGATGCTGAGCGCCATCGCCTTGTCTAGATGATCAGGCACCTGTGGCTAGCCACGTGCCCATTCTTCGATGTTCCAATACTCAGAGTCCCAACCGTTCGGCTCACCGTAACCGGTGATCGTGTTGCTGATACCCGACACGCTGCCTCGGTGGACCAATGGGATCGTTGATAGGCCGACGATTATGTCGTTGAGCTCATGGACAATCGCATCCTGGTTCGGGTCGTCGAGCGGAGTCGCTGATAGCTCCTCTTGGAGCGCATCGAAGTCTTCGTCGAACATGCGAACGAGGTTGCCACCACCCCAGGCTGAAGCTTCCGTCGGGAGCTGGTCGGTCCTCCAGCTCTCGAGATACCCTGCGGCAAATGGGTTGGGTGCCGGGCTGGTGAACATCTGGATGTCCGTGAAGAACTTCCAGATACACACATCGGAAGCACACGTTTGGTCAAAGAAGAGGCCCGCGTCCTCGTTCCTCATGTCGAGCTTGACGCCGATTGCCTCCCAGTCTCGCTTGACGAGATCCTGGGTTAACTGGCGCACCCTGTTAGTGGACGTCACATACTCCCAGGACAGCTCGAGGCCGTCTGGAGTTTCGCGCACGCCGTCGCGGTTCGTGTCGACATATCCCGCATCGTCCAACATCTTGTTGGCAAGTTCTGGGCTGTAGGTGCATAGGTCGGTGTTGTTCGGGGAGTTCTCAGACCCAACCGGCCAGATGTTGCAGGTCGGTGCCCCAGCGCTGCCGTAGGCAACCGCCACGATATCTTCCCTGTTGATTGCGATCGACAGTGCGTCGTGCAATACCTTGGCTTCCCAGAAATACGGGTTCGTATTACTCATGTCCGGACCGAACTCTGACCTCGGATCGCCGTCTGGACGTCCGTTGGTCTGGTTCAGGTTGATGATCTCAACGTCCGCTGTGAATGATGTGACGATCCTGCCGTTGCCAGCTGCCTCCATGGAAAGGAGAATCTCTGGTTCCACCTGCAGATTCCAGGCATAGTCGCCTTCGCCGATTTCAAGAACGGAACGCGCTGACGCCTCGGCATCGCCACCACCCTTGATCTCCACCGTGCTGAAGTATGGCTTGCCCTCCGCCGCACCGCGATACAGCGGATTGGCTGCGTAGAGGACGGTGTCCTCAGGCCTCAGCTCGGTCACCACGTAGGGACCCGTACCGATCGGCGCGAAGTTCTGCTCCGTACAGCTAATACTGGCCGCACCGATGCAGGGCTCGAACTGCGCCTTCTGAAGGATCGTTCCACCCCGGTAACCGGAGAAGATGATAAATGGGAATGGTTGGGGCCCGACGAAGCTCACCTTGACCTGGAGGTCACTGAGAGCCTCCACGTCAGATACTGCCACTGGAGGCTCGCTGGAACAACCAGTTGCTGTATCGACGCAGTACTCGTACGAGAACACAACGTCAGCAGATGTGAACGGTGTTCCATCCGACCAAAGCACGCAGTCGCGCAAGTTGAACGTGACAGACGTGCTGTCCTCGGCAATACCGCCGTTCTCAATGGTGGGTACCTCTACGGCGAGCGCTGCAGTAGCTGTGCCGTCGGGCGCAAACTCGATCAACGGTTCGTTCACGATCGACCCTGCAAGCAGGTCCTTCGTACCGGCTGAGATCAGTCCGTTCGCCTGTGACGGTGCCTGCGACTGGAAGAGGAGTAGGTTGTCGCCCGCACCAGCCGTGGAATCGGCCTCGACGGCCGAGTTGCCGCTGCTACACCACTCACCTGTTGCTACCGCAACAGTTGTTTCCGCCGCAGACGGAACAGTTGTTTCCGCCGCAGACGGAACAGTTGTTTCCGCCGCAGACGGAACAGTTGTTTCCGTCGTGTCGGTGGAGCCACTGCTGCTACACGCAGCCGCCACCAACGCGAATGTGGCTGAAAGGGCCACTATTTTGATTCGTCTCACTCTTCTTTTACTTCCATTGCAAGGATGCCAAGCCTGTTCGAATGCTGAAACGCTAGCAGCCGGAGTCTGGTTGTGTCATCCATCGGTACCTATGTCTGTCCTGAGAATTGCGTCATTCTGGTCTACGAAATGGCACGCCACCCAGTGTTCAGGCTCAACTTCTCTCCATTCAGGCACCTCAGCAGCGCAGAGGTCTTTGGCGATCGGGCAACGCGTGCTGAACACGCATCCGGTTGGCGGGCTGGAAGGACTGGGTATGTCGCCTTCGAGGATGACCGGCAGTCGCCGGGACTCCACTACAGGATCTGGAACCGGAACCGCTGAGTGCAACGCCTTCGTATACGGATGCAACGGGTTCTCATATACGGCATCGACATCGCCAAGCTCCATGAAGTGCCCGAGATACATCACAGCCACGCTGTCGGCAATGTGCCTGATCATGGCAAGGTCGTGCGAGATAAACAGGTAGGTGAGGCCCAACTCATCCTGAAGATCCACGAGGAGGTTGATCACCTGGGCCTGGATCGACACGTCGAGCGCCGCGATCGGCTCGTCACACACGATGAAATCGGGACTGAGCGCAATAGCGCGGGCGATACCGATTCTCTGGCGCTGCCCACCGGAGAACTCATGCGGATATCGGTTGGCGTGCATCGCGTCGAGGCCCACGATGCTGAGCAACTCCTCAACCCGACTCTGTCGCTCCGCCTTACTCAGGCTCGTATGCTCCTTCAACGGCTCCGCAATGATGGACCCGATGCTCATGCGCGGGTTGAGTGATGTGTGCGGATCCTGGAACACGATCTGCATCCGCGGCCTGAGGCGACGGAGGGCTTCCTTTTTCGTCTCCGTCAATTCGATCCCGTCGAAGAGAACTGACCCCTCGGTGGCTGAATCGAGTTCGAGAACCACCCGACCGATGGTCGATTTCCCCGATCCGCTCTCGCCGACCAATCCGAGAGTCTCTCCACGATGAATATCGAACGAGACACCGTCAACAGCTTTGATGTCCCCTACCTGCCGACGGAAGAACCCTTGCTTGATCGGGAAGTACTTCTTGAGATCCGTGACGCTCAACAGCACCTCGGCATCGGGTGGAACCGCGTCTGCCGGGGCCGGATCTGAATCAACAACCTTGTCCCGTGCGGACTGCTCAGTAGTCATAGCGGGACTCGTCTTTCTCCATGTCCCACCAGCACGCGACCTGGTGAACGTCCGAAACGTGTTCGAGTACTGGGTTCTCTTCGAGGCACCGATCGTACGCGTATTCGCACCTTGGAGCGAAGACACAGCTCGTCGGTGGCGCGTACATGCTCGGCGGTTGCCCAGCGATGCTCTCGAGGCCGGTGCCCTTCTGGTCAACGCGCGGAACTGAACGGAGCAATGCCTTCGTGTAGGGATGCTGCGGTGCTCCGTAGAGCTCGGTGACCGGCGCCTCTTCCACGATCTGGCCGCCGTACATGACCAGGACACGGTCGGCGAGGCTGGCGATCACGCCGAGATCATGCGTGATCCAGATTACCGCGGTGTCCAACTTATCCCTCAGATCCTTGGCGACCTCGATGATCTGGGCCTGAATCGTGACGTCGAGTGCGGTCGTCGGCTCGTCTGCGATCAGGATCTCAGGAGAGCATGCGAGTGCGATCGCGATCATCGCCCTCTGCCTCATGCCCCCGGAGAATTCGTGAGGATACGTTTTGAGCCTCGCCTGCGCGTCGGGAATACCGACCATCTCGAGGAGTTCGACTGCCTTTTCGTTCGCTTCCTTCGAGTTCATTCCCAGATGCAGCTTCAGTGCCTCGGTGATCTGTGGACCCACCTTGAGCACAGGATTCAGCGATGTCATGGGATCCTGAAAGACGAACCCGATGCGCCCACCGCGTACCTTGCGAATCTCGTCCTTATCCATCGTGAGGAGGTCTTCATCGTCGAAGATCGCCTCGCCGGCCACGATCTCACCCGGAGGCATAGGTATCAATCGGAGCAACGACATCATCGTCACGCTCTTCCCCGAGCCGCTCTCACCAACGACTCCCAGGAATTCCCCCCTGTAGAGTTTGAAGCTGACACCGTTGACTGCATAGACGGTGGCGTCCTGCGTTACGAACTGGGTGGTCAGGTCCTTGACGTCCAGGACCGGTTTCAGCCGTGTCATCTGATATCCAATTGGCGTGGGGGTGTGGGAGCACCGCAACGTGTCCAACATGGCTGTGTGCACCGCTGGCAAGCCTAGCTCAGCCAGACGACTCGGCGATCCGCTTCGCGTTGGCGACCGTCTCTTCCATACTTTCCTGCGCCCGCTTGCGCACTATCGGCGGTGACTGTTCCGAAGGGGTATCGGCGGCGCTTCGATCGAGTCACTTCCCGATCGTTGACGCATCCTCGACAACGCAGGTGTCGCGGTGGTCGCCACTCGAGGACTCCAGTTGACCGTGGCTGTTGCCGATGAACGCTGT
>PVMK01170312.1_pt1 | contig 15219 bp, 12 predicted proteins | sample 1853481 | NCBI WGS metagenome assembly PVMK01 (sample SAMN08533507, study PRJNA380276) | Marine sediment metagenome, whole genome shotgun sequencing project.
CGGCATCCACAATTTCAATATCGCGACGACCATCTTGGATCACAGCACGTTCATCAACAACGAAGCCGATGTCGGCGGCAATATGGCGAATACGCTCAATTCACGTGTAACGATGCGATCGACTTCCGTCGACCCGGAGACCGTCTATACGGATGAGAGTTCCAGCGTGACGCACGAATAACGCAAGACTCCTGATAGATAGCGATCGCTTAGTCGCGAGTCTCCTCGACGCAAAGATCATTCGGCGGCGCGTCGCCCTCCCCCGTCGTCCTTTCCAGATAGCAGGCGAGATCGAGACGCGCCTCGAAATCCGGCAAGCCACGGAACACCATCTTCGTTCCCCGAATCATCAGGGCCGGTGAATTGAGGAACGCCTGTAGCGTTGCTACCTCCCAGGTCACCCCCGATGCTGCCATCTCATCGCTGTACCCGGCACTGTAATTCTCGGTCCCGGCTCGCCTGCCGAACAAGCCGTTCAGATTCGGGCCGGATTTGTCTCTGACGCTCGCAATAATCGTGTGGCAGGCGGAGCAGTGCTCGTTGAATAATCCCTGGCCATGGTCGATGTCAGCCGCGCGTCCAGTAACCAGCATCAGGCCGGCGATGGCCATCGTCACGCTGCGCGCTCCAATCGAAAAAAATCGCCCCACCGTGCCGTATCGGGTATTCAACCTAAACCTCCGCAAGCTGCGTCAAGTGACGATGGACGGACTTACCTTCGTCATCCAAAATGACCCAGGCGGCGTTGCGTCCTGCCAACCCGTTGACGGAACCGCCCGGATGCGATCCGGCACCCGTCAGATAGAGGCCATCGATAGGCATCCGATGGCTGGCCCAACCGAACACCGGGCGCATCTCGCCGTCCTGAGCCCAATAGTTGGAACCGCCGTGGCAAGTACCGGCAACGTTATTAATGTTGCGCCCCTCGATATCGAGCGGACTCTGCACATACATCGCGGTGATATTATCGTCGTCTAGATTCTTCACGTAGGGCCGCCACTGCTCCAAATGTTGTTTGGCGACATCGTGCTTAATTTCGTCCCACTTGATCGCACCGCCGTCAGCCAGAGCATACGGATAGTGCGTGAGTATCCTGACCGCATGACCACCGTCAGGGCAGCGCGTAGGATCTTCCAGCGACTGCACGATGAGCTTGGATCCGACACCCTCCGCCGTGACGATTCCGAGACGGCAATCAGCCAACGTGCGGAGCTGGCTCTCAAAAGTATTGATCAGATTGCCGCAGCCCGGCCGCCAGTCGCCGTGCACGTTGAATAGTGGTGCTTCCTTTACGTCCAGCATGATGCTGTACATGGAAAGAATGTCGGGCTTCCAGAATTTCAAGTTAGCGGTGAACTGCTCTGGCAGGCTGCCCTCAGGCGCCATCGTCTCCAACTGCTGTACATGGGCACTCGATACGACGCCCCGGCGTGCCCGATAGACGTCACCATCAGCGGTGACGACGCCCGCCGCCCTACCTCTCTCGACCAGAAGCTCGACAACATACTTCTTCGTCAGAACGGGAGCGTCGTGCGAAGACAACAATCGAATCAAGCCGTCGGGGATCGCGCCTGTACCACCGACAATCGTCGTATTGCCGTGTTTCTGGCGGCCGTACATATCGCCGACACCCATACCGGTACCAACGTCATCGACGGGCTGACGGCCCCGAGCATAATCGAGCACCCACGCGCGCACATAATCGTTCTCGTAGTAGTCGTTGATGCTGTCGACGCATCGTTGGCGCATGAGCCGCATCCAGGTCGCGCCCTTCGGATGTTCAGCGCAGATCTCCGCAAGCGACGGCCCGTAACCGATCGGTGTCTCTCGATAGCGGCCGGTATCCGGACCAGAATCGAGTTCGTCCATGAGCCGCAAATAGGTTCGGGCATCTCGACGCGAAAAGCGAGCGATTTCCTCTGCGGTCTGCTGCGGATCGAGCCACATCGGCAACGTTTCTCCGTCGAAGAACTGACTGAGCCTCACCATCCCGTTCAACATCGACAGGTCAGTGAAATTCACACCCCACTCGTTTAGCTCCAGCTCGTGATAGGCCGGGCTGTTATAGAGACCACCCGGCGTATTACAACAGGGCTCGTGAATCATGCTGGTGCCGGTAATACGTTCGCTCGTGGTGTTGCCGCCGGCGATGTCCTTGGCCTCCAGCACCGCTACCTCGAACCCGGCGTTGGCTAAGTAGGCGGCGCAGATGAGGCCGTTGTGGCCTCCGCCGGCGATGATGTAATCGAAGGTTCCGCCGGTCGCTGCCGATGCTTGTGCGTACAAGGGCCGTGTATTCGCCGCGGCAAGGGCCGCACCCCCGGCAATCGTGGCAAGCTTCAGGAAATCTCGGCGTGTCTCATCGACTTTGGTGTCGGTCATGGCTTCTCCTCGAGCGAAACCACTTCAGCATTCCCGAACGATTGTCACAATCCGTGCAATTACCTACGTCAGCCGGGCCTTCCGTCCACTCTCGGTCCCAGCAGCACGGGCCCATAGACGGTTGGTAAATCGTGAATGCGGTCACCCACAGACCTCCGGCGATGACCACCATCAGTAATGTCACATTCAGCGCGAGACGCAGGCTGTCAAAAGGTAGGTTGCCGATCAAGCCGTGAAGCTGGGCGTGAAAAAGCAGATCGGCGGCAAACAGCATGCTTAAGAACAGCAGAAAAATCAGATTGGTCAGCTTCCTCGCCCGGACGAGCGGCAAAGCCAGCGCGAAAGCCGGCGTCGGTAGAAACGCGACTTCCAGTGGCAGCGCCAGTATCGTCGGGAGATCGACCAACGGACTTACAACAAGTCGCTCCAAACCCCAGATCGCTACCAGTGCCGCGAACCGAACTCCAGGTACGGCCTGCTGCCCGGCCAACTGGGAACGGCGGTAAGCAGAAAGCCCGCGACGGTGTGCTTTCCTCTGGGATTAGAAAGAGGCCGACAGCATAACCCAGAACTTGTCGGTGTCCGTCGCAAAACCATCCGCGCTATAGCTGGCCAGTTTCAACAGCACGGAGAAGTTATCGGCGAGCGACCAACCCGCCGAGAGATCGATCTCATCGCCGTAGCTGGCGCCCCCTGAATTGGCAGAAAGTCATGATAGACAGCGGCGAAGTTGACGGGACCAACGCGCCCGGTGAAACTAACGTAGGTGTCCTAGATACCCCCGGCTGGCGTCGAGAGAAACTGGTCCGCCCACCCCTGAAACGCATGCAGGGTCGCCAGCGGCGTCACGAACGCCTGATCCTGCAGACCGTTACCCTCCAAAACCTCGTAGCCCAGTTTGAGAGCGTAGCCCGACCAACGCAGGCCTGCCTCCAGAACATAGTAGTTCGCATCGTAACTGGTCGGATTGTCGCCGTAGTCTCCCTGGCGAGCGTACTCGACCCGATACGGCATACTGACTCGCTCACTGAGGACGGGTGCGCCGACCAGACGCATGCCGACAGTCTGGTTCGAAGCCGCCGCCGCATTGTCGAAATCCAGGAGATACGCATACCCGGATACAGTCGTTGTGGAGCTTAAGTCATAGGTCGCGTCGAGGAAGTGCGACTTGCTGCGCAAGTCGCCGGCCGGCACGCCGCTGTTCGGCCCGAAGATTCGATTGACATTGGTGACGTAGGTATAGCGCATCTGCAACGCATCGGAAGCGGCATACTCGAGTTCCACCGCATCGAAGGTCTGCTCGTTCTGCCGCCAACCCACACCGCCGATAAAGCGCTGATTGGCATGATTGATGCGCTGCCTGCCGAAACTGATTTCGGTGTCATCGAAGCCGCTGTACCGGATGCCGGCCTGATTCAGATCGGTAGCTTTCGGATCCGCGACGACCGGTCGATCGGTTCTGCCGTTACGCGTACTGTTGTAGCGATCGCTGCCGACCGGTCGCAGATCGTCCATCTCCAGCAACAACGAGAAATCCCGATAATCACCGCTGGCGTAGGTCAGGCGCGTTCGCAGCGTCGAAGCGTTGGCGTTCGAATCGAAGCCGCCCTGCTCGACCAATTCATAACGATAGCGGAAGACGAGATCGACCGAGCCGTTCCGCATCGCCTCAGAAAATGTGGCATCAGTTCCCTCTTGGCCGTTAACTCTCGCTGCCCCGAAGATCAGGCCTGTCACAGCACAGCCCACCGTTATGAGTCGAACTATCGCTCCGTGATCCATCAACTTCTTTCTCGCTTCGTTTACTTTAGGCTCCCCCTTCAACATAGAGCCGTTTCCGTTTCTGTCTCCGGATTCGGAAAAAGATCCGACTGATCCTCATCGTGCCGATGCGTCAGACACGTGAAGTCCTTCTCGACGAGCAATTTCAACGACTCGCCGCCCGGCAACCGCACAGCGCTTCGTAACGAAATAGCTTCGTGGTCGTTCGCCCACACCGAGATCTCAGCCTCAGGCAGTCGCACGACCAGACAATCGTCGGCGTAGGACGCGCTCGCAGTAACGCCATTCGGTAACGCCTCGAGCACGTATGTGAAGACGCGCCCCTGCGGAAACCGCGTCTGACCGGCGATGGCGCCTTCCTCGTTCACGGCTGTTACGTCGCTGCGTGACAGTCGCAGGCGGATGGAATCATCAAGCAGGCGCAGTTTCATCTGTCAGTCCTCCTGAGTTTATTCCTCTCTCGATATCGTGCAGCAGACCGTCAGGACGGGTATAGAAATACCAAGTGATATAGACGCAGGTAATATAGAAGCAGAGGAAAAACCACAATGCCGCCTGAGGAGCGCCCGTCAGCGTAATCGACGTACCGTAGGCTTTCGGAATGAAGAAAGCGCCGTAAGCCGCGACAGCCGAGGTGAAGCCGATAATGGCAGCCGACTCCTTGGCGATCTGGTTGGTCAGTCGGACACCGCTCAGCGCCGGCATGAGTCGAGGAATGTCCGTGCCCATGATGACCGGAATCATCTGGAAAGTGGAAGCATTACCCACGCCTGTACAGAAGAACAACAGCATGAACATCGCGAAGAAACCCCAGAAGGCGCCTGGCTGTTCCTTAATGCCGAGGAAGTAAAGAACCCCACCGACGGCAAAAACCATGACTACGAATGTCCACAGCGTCACTCGCCCGCCGCCGAACTTATCCGAGATCCAGCCCGTCGCCGCACGAGATAGCGCGCCCACCAGTGGACCAAGGAACGCGAACTTGAGCGCATCGACTTCGGGAAACTGTGTCTGCGAGAGTAACGGGAAGCCCGCCGAGTATCCGATGAACGAACCGAACGTACCGGTATACAGCCAGCACATCACCCAATTGTGCTTGCGACCGAAGATGACGGCCTGGTCCTTGAACGACGCCTTCGCGGAAGCGATGTCGTTCATACCGAACCACGCGGCTACCGTCGCGATGAGCAGGAACGGCACCCAGATGAAGCCGGCGTTCTGCAGCCATACCTCGCTGCCGTCCACGGCGATCTGTGCTTCGCCGCCAAGCGCGCCAAACACGGCAACGGTAACGCCGACTGGCACCAGAAACTGCATGATGCTCACGCCGGCATTACCGAGTCCCGCGTTCATGGCTAGCGCCTGGCCCTTTCTCCTTCTTCGGGAAAAAGAAACTGATATTGGACATCGAACTCGCAAAATTTCCGCCACCGAAGCCACAGAGCAGCGCGAGGATTAGGAACAGGACATAGGGCGTCTCCGGGGATTCTGCACCGCATAACCTATCCCCAAGGCCGGAATCAGGAGCGATGCCGTCGTCAGCGTCGTCCACAGCCGACCGCCCATAATGGGCACCATGAAGGCGTAAAAGATTCGCAGCGTGGCGCCCGAGAGACCGGGAAGCGCCGCAAGCCAGAACAGCTGGTTCGTCGTGTAGTTAAAGCCGATCGACGGCAGCTTGGCAACCACGACGCTCCATACCATCCATACTGAGAACGCGAGAAGCAGACACGGGATCGAGATCCAGAGATTGCGGTTCGCAATTCGACGACCGCTCGACTCCCAGAACTCCGCATCGTCAGGCCGCCACTCCTCGAGCGTTGGGTTAAGCGACCAGCCGTGTTTCTCGTGATCGTGGATCTCGGCCATTTCCGGTAGTTGCGGCAGCTCGCGCATTCCTTCCGGCAGGGCATCACGTTCCATCTGGCGAATTGCCAGATGCATCCAGATCAACGAAACAGCGACGATGCCGAACAACAGCATGAAACAGCTCGTCCAGATCCCCGTGAGATCGCTCATTACCCCGAACGTCACAGGCAAGAAAAATCCGCCGAGACCACCGACCATGCCTACCGTACCGCCCACGACACCAACGTGATCCTCGTAGTAGACGGGTATGTGCTTGTATACGGCCGCCTTGCCCAGCGACATGAAGAACCCTAGAACGAAGATCGTGATCACGAAAGGAACGAGCCCCATACTCGTTGTGAATGCGATCGGACCGTCGATACCGTGGATGACGTAGTCGGTCTGCGGATAGGACAACATAAATGTGCAGACGAGCGACACCCCGAACGTCAGGTACATAATTGTACGGGCGCCGTACTTATCCGACAGATGACCGCCGTACGCACGGAACAAGCTGGCCGGAATTACGTAGAACGCGGTCAGAATGCCGGCGGTCTTGATATCGAGTCCGTAAACGCCGATCAGGTATCTCGGCAGCCAAAGCGCCAGCGCAACGAAAGCGCCAAAAACGAAGAAGTAGTAGATCGAGAAACGCCAGATCTGGATATTCTTCAGCGGCTCGAGTTGCTCCATAATGCCTCGTGGCTTCTCACCGCGAAGCCGGCGCGCTTGCAGATCCGGATCGTCTTCGGTCGTGAACCAGAAAATAACGGCCATCGCCGCAAGCACGGTAGCCCATACCTGCGCCACGGTCTGCCAGCCAAATGCGACTAACACGAACGGCGCGATGAACGTCGTCACCGCCGCGCCAACATTGCCGACGCCGAAAATACCTAGGGCCGTGCCTTGCAGTTTTCTTGGATACCACTTGGATACATAGGCGATACCGACGGCGAACGAGCCGCCGGCCAGACCAACGCCAAGCGCGGCCAGCAGCGTGAGCGCGTAAGTGTCAGCGAACGTCAGCAGGTAAGTCGCGAAGGCCGCGGAGACCATGACCAGAAAATAGACGATACGCCCGCCATATTGGTCAGCCCAAACGCCTAAGAATATGCGGCTGATCGATCCGGTAAGAATCGGCGTGCCGACCAGTAAACCGAATTGAGTGTCGTTGAGCCCCAGCTCGTCCTTCAGGCGCACGCCGATGATCGAGAAGATCGTCCAGACGGCGAAACACGCCGTGAAGGCGACCGTGCTCATCCGAGCGCTTTGGTTTGTTTCGACCGCGGGACTGCGTCTAACTCATCCATGATCCTACGTCCTTATCGTCTCTCACGTGCCAGAAAACCCCGGCGCCGGTCGCAACGGCAGCATTTCCGCAGCCAGCCATGTCCTAGGTAGCGCGCGGCCGCTTCTCGGCCCACGCCGTATCCGCCCGACGAATACGTTTTCGATCCCAATACCAGATCACGACTTGATAGGGACGCCAGATGTAATTGAATGGCGCCACCAGAAAGTGAACCAGACGACTGAATGGAATCAGAAGAAAAATCAGGAATGCGCCAACGATATGCAGTTTAATGACCAGTGGCATTGCGTTGACCGCGTCGACCTGCGGATTCAAAGTGAAGATCGACCAGAGATACGGCGACAGATCTGCAGCAAACCAGGATGAGCCCCAGCGATAACCCAGCGCAATCCAACAGCCGAGAAAAATCTGTGTCAGAAGCAACAGCTCGATGACAAAGTCCATGCGGCTCGTAACGACCCTTATCCTCGCGCTCGAGAAACGCCTAACGAGCAGAATAGCGAGCCCCACAAACGCGACCAGACCGAACGTAAAAGCGACGGTCTCATGAACGATCAGTCGCACAGGATTCGCGTTCCACAACAACACCAGCTGTGGAAACAGGAACATCAACAGATGACCCAGGAACAGCATCAGTATGGCCCAGTGAAACGGAACGCTACCCCAGAAGCCTTGTTTACCTTCGAGAAACTGGGACGACAGGCTTGAGAAGCCGAACTTTGCCGAGCGGTATCTATAAATCGCCGCAATCGGCACGCCAATGAGCACCAAATAGGGAACTACAGAAAAGAAAAAGAAATTCAGCGAATTCATAACGCTCCCTCTATCTCATTCTCCGTTCGCAACGAGCCCAGAAAGTCGCTGGCCTGCTTCGTTGGAGCGACGATCACCAGCGAGAAGTCCTGCTCGAATACCTCGTACAACGCTTTCAGAGGAAACTGATAGAGCGTGACGGCCTCATCTGACACGAAAGGCGTATCGATGAGAGTCTTGTAGTGTTTCTGGTAAGACTTGTTTTTCTTGGCGATCCGTTCCGCAGCAAACTCGCTCATCATCGCCCTGAGCGCCGGCGCGAGGATGTCATTGACAAGCTCCTCTATAAGTTCCTCGTCCTTGAGTTTCGACAGTAAACGCAGAATATTCGACAAGTGATCCGCCAGTTCGGAGCCGCAGTCGTTCTTGACCTCCCGATGCTCGCGGTTCAGATTCGCCAGTAGCTCTCCGCGCTTGTAGTCATCACCGAAGAGCACATAACCGATGTCCAGAGTCGTCATCGCCTGAACATCAAAAGAACGAATAAACAACTCCTGCATCGCGGTGACATCCGTTTCCGGCAACAGCACCAGGAATCGCTCGAGCTGCTTCGCGGCGAGCGGATAGCGCCCGTCGAGAACACGTTTTACAGTCCGAGCTTTCTGCGGATATTCCGCATCCGGATACTCGAACAAGTCAGCCAGCGTATGGTAATGAGTCAGGTCCTTCACGTTACAGTCCCCTTTGCGCTGTGCCTTCTTTGAAGCCAAACCCGGCCGCGCCCTTCTTGTCCCCGGTAAACTCCATCATTTCGATAGCCTGTTCTCGATGCGACGCGGGAATGACAAAGCGGTCATCGAATTTGGCGAGGGAGGTCAGGTAGTAGATTTGATCCGCCATCTCGGGCGTCAGGCCGGCGTCCTTCAACGTCTGCTCCGAACGCTCCTTGGAAATATCACCCACCGTCTTCCATCTGCGGTGGATACGCACTGCCATGAGTTTCTTTACTCTGTCCCTGACTTTTCCCGTATCGCCCGCGCTGAAGAGATTGGCCATGTACTGCAAGGGGAAGCGCGCCTCATCGATCGTGCCCCAAAGTTCTTCGGTACTGGTGTCGTAGAGCCATTCGTCATTCCAGCGCTTCACCACATCGCCCATCTTGTCGGCCTGCTCGGCATTCCTCGGCTTAAGCGACGCCATGACCGGCAACAGAGGTGGCACGTAGAACAGCATCGGCAGCGTCCGGAACTCCGGATGGAGCGGCAGCGCCAATCCCCAATCCTTCACAAAGCGGTAGACGGGCGAGCCCTGGGCCGCGCTGATTGTCGAGTCGGCGATACCATTTGCCTTCGCGGCCGCGATAACCTCTGGATCGAACGGATCCAGCAGCATGTCCAACTGGCTATCGACGAGGTCTGCTTCGTCCGCCGAGGCAACGTCCTTGATTCTATCGGCGTCGTAGAGAATGACACCCAGATATCGAATCCTGCCGACACAGGAATGCATGCATGCCGGCGCCTTGCCGGCTTCGAGACGAGGAAAACAGAGAATACATTTCTCCGATTTTCCCGTTGACCAGTTGAAGTAGGTTTTTTTATACGGACAGGCGGTCACGCACATGCGCCACGCTCGGCATACTTCCTGATTGACCAGGACAATGCCGTCCTCACCGCGTTTGTATAGTGCGCCGGACGGACACGACGCGACACAGGCCGGGTTCAGACAATGGTTACAGATTCGTGGCAGGTAGAAGAAAGCCATCCGCTCGAGCTGAAACATCGCCTCTTGCTCTCCCGGCGACAACTTCTGCAGGTTCGGATCATTTCGCGCGTAGTCGGGCGAGCCGCTTAAATCGTCATCCCAGTTCGGGCCCGATTTTATGTCGATGGGGTCGCCTGTAATCAGAGAAACCGGACGGGCCGTCGGCTGATCGTCCGCCGCAGGCGATTCGATTAAGTCCAGATACTTGTAGGTGAACGGCTCGTAGTAATCGTCGATGACCGGCAGGTGCGGGTTGTGGAAAATATTGCCCAAACCCTTACGTTTACCCGCGCCTTTCAGCTTAATGTCTTCGTTGACATCGCCGTCATCGCTTTTCTCCCAACCGCCTTTATAAATACTCTGATCTTCCCATTTGCTCGGGTAGCCGCTACCTGGCTTCGTCTCGACGTTGTTCCACCACATGTACTCGGCGCCCTTGCGATCCGTCCAGATGTTCTTGCACGCGATCGAACAAGTGTGACAACCGATACACTTGTCCAAGTGAAACACCATCGATATCTGTGACCGTATATCCATAATTCTCTGCTCGCCTCTATCTCAACCGATCGCTCAAAAGACAACCTTGTCCATTTTCTTAACGACCACGTGTGTATCCCGGTTCGGAGCAATCGGCCCCCAGTAATTGAAGTGATAGCTGAACTGGCCATAGCCGCCCGCCAGGAAATTCGGCTTCAGGTGAATTCGTGTACAGCTGTTGTGACCACCGGCACGCTTGTTGCCGCGTATCTGGGATTTCGGGATACCGGTCGTTCTTTCCGGCACGTGATAAACAATGCAAACACCGCGAGGAATCCTTGCGCTCACGACCGCGCGCGTGCAATACACACCGTGATCGTTGTAGACCTCGACCCAATCGTTGTCCTGGATACCGAGCTTCACGGCATCCACCTCGCTCAACCAACACGGCTCACAACCTCTGGACAACGTAAGCATCCGAAGATTTTCCATGTAGGTGGAGTGAATGTGCCACTTGCCGTGGGGCGTCAGATAGTTCAGAACCAAGGCATCGCCCTCATTCAGGGTCTGCTTCAGATCGCCGTAGAGTTCCGGCTTGGGCGCAGGTTTGTACGTCGGCAGATTTTCGCCGTAGGCGATGTACATCTCGTGATCCAGGTAGAAATGCTGCCGGCCGGTCAACGTTCTCCAGGGCACGAGCTTCTCGGTGTTGTAGGTGTAGGCCGCGTACGCTCGACCCTTGTCCATGAGACCGGACCAGAGCGGCGACGTGTTGTAACGCCGCGGTTGCGCCTGGAGATCGGCGTAAGTCATCCGAACGTCTTTGCTGCCGTGGGCCAGATCAGCGAGTTCGAGTCCGGTCTTTGCCTCCATGTTTTCGTAAGCACGAACCGTCAACTCACCATTGGACAAGGACGATAGATGCAACACGGCGTTCGCGGCCCATTCGTCCTCCTCAATCGACGGATAGACCTTCCCGTCCATTGACCTGACCGGAAAATGGTTCGAGTCGATCATTTCCTCGTACTGTTCTTCGCACTGGTAGTGATTACCATGAGCGCCCAGTCCGTCGGACTTGATGTTGTCGCCCAGTGTGATGAACTTTTCGTACAGCTTGGTGTAGTCACGATCGACCACGGCTATCTTGTGCATCGTCTTGCCGGGAATCGCCTCGCACTCACCGAGGTACCAGTCTTTAATTTCCGGCTGAGTGATCTCGTCCGCGGTGTCGTGAGCCAGCGGTACCGTGATGATATCCTTCTGCGGCTCCGATAAGTGAATCTCCGCCAGCTCGCTGGTGGATTTGGCGATAGAACGGAAGATGTCCCAGTCGGTCTTCGACTCCCATACCGGAGACACGGCCTTCGACAACGGATGAATGAAGGAGTGCATGTCGGTGCTGTTCAGATCGGCCTTCTCGTACCAGGATGCCGCGGGCAAGACGATGTCCGAGTACAGTGCCGATGAGTCCATGCGGAAATTGAGATCGACAACTAGATCCATTTTCCCGACCGGCGCCACGTCGTGCCATTTGACCTCTTCGGGGTGATCGTCGGAATCCTCTGCGATATCGTTGGAATGAGTGCCCAGATAGTGTTTAAGGCAATACTCCGTTCCCTTCATGCTGCCGACGATGGCGTTGCCCCGCCAGATGTACCAGACCCGAGGGTGGTTCTCGGGGGCTTCCGGATCAGCGACCGAGTACTCGATATCCCTGGACTTCAGATTGTCGAGCACATATTGCTTGATACCATCGTCGTCCGTGGCGCCGTCTTCCACGGCCTGCTTGGACAGCTCGAGCGTATTTTGCTTGAACTGCGGATAGAACGGCATCCAGCGGCTGCGCACTGATTTGAAGATTGTGTCGGCCGTATGTTTGCGGGTCAGTTCATTGTCCGGAACCGTGTTGTAGCGCGAATACTGGCCGTCGTACCGATACTGGCACGTATTGATGTAATGCCATATCGGTGCTTGTTGAAGCCGTGCCGCGTTCTGCCAATCCTTACCAAAAGCCATGCTCGCCCAGGAGTCCATGGGCGCGAGTTTCTCCTGGCCGACGTAGTGATTGAGGCCGCCGCCGTTGCGACCGACACAACCGCTGAGCATGAGCGCCATCGCACCGGCCCGATACATCAGATTAGCGTGGTACCAGTGATTGATACCGGCGCCGATGATGATCATGCATTTGCCTTTCGTAACGTTGGCCGTGTTGGCCCACTCGCGCGCGAACTGCAACACCGTTTTCGAATCAACGCCGGTAAAGACTTCCTGCCAGGCTGGAGTGTAGGCGGCGTCTCTGTCGGCGTAGTTCTCCGGATAATCTCCCTGGAGGCCGCGGTTGACGCCGTACTGAGCCATGATCAAGTCATAAACGGTAGTGACCGCCACGCTGCCCGCAGTGGTTTCGATGCGTTTGACCGGCACGCCCCTGAGGGCCTTGTTGTCCAGCCCCCACTCATCGAACGCCGTTTGAAGCACCTCATCACTGTCCTGTAGAAACGAGAGCACGGGGTCGTAAGCGCTGTCGTCGGTCGAATCCTCGAGCTTCATGTTCCAGTTACCGGGCTTCTTGTCCCAGCGATGACCAACGGAGCCCTTCGGCACGACAAACTTGCCACTATCTGCATCGACGCTGACGAACTTCCAATCGCCATTGTCCAGGTCGCGATGCTCCGCCAGTTCATTGGCACGTAACAACCGACCTGGACGGTAGTTATCACCGTCCTTCTCAAGTTTCACAAGAAGCGGGCTGTCGGTGTATTGCTTGGTGTAATCGATAAAATACGGAGTCGGCTCACGGTGATGAAATTCGGTCAGAATGACGTGCGAGACGGCCATCCAGAAAGCACCGTCACTGCCAGCGTGCAGCGGCACCCATTGATCCGCGTACTTGCAGACCTGAGAGAAGTCCGGCGAGAAAACGACCGCCTTGGTGCCGTTGTGTCGAGACTCCGCAAAAAAATGACAATCCGGCGTGCGTGTCATGTTCAAGCACGCGCCCATGTCGGCAATCATTTTTGAGTTGTACCAATCGGCGCTCTCACAGACGTCGGTCTGCTCGCCCCAGATCTCCGGGAAGGCGGTCGGCAAATCACAATACCAATCGTAGAAACTCAGGTTGACGCCGCCGAAAAGTTGCAGGAATCTTGCGCCGGCCGCATAACTCAACATCGACATCGCCGGGATCGGCGAGAACCCAATAACTCTATCCGGACCATATTTTTTAGCCGTATAGATATTCGCAGCCGCCATGATTTCGAGCACTTCGTCCCAGTTCGCCCGACGAAAGCCGCCTTTACCGCGAGCGGTCTGATAGGCCTTGCGCTTGTCGGGATTTGCCTGCAAGGCCTCCCACGCGGCCAGCGGATCACCGGTCTTTTCTTTGTCCTCGCGATAGGCGTCTATCAACGCACTGCGAATCAGGGGGTATTTGATCCGCAGCGGGCTGTACAGATACCACGAGAACGATATTCCTCGCTGGCAACCCCTGGGCTCATAGGGAGGAAGTTTGTCTTCGAGCAACGGATAGTCGAGCTGTTGCGTCTCCCAGACGACGATCCCATCCTTGACGTGGATCTCCCACGAACAGCCACCGGTGCAGTTCACGCCGTGAGTGCTTCGAACGATTCGATCGTGCTGGAATCGGTTGCGGTAAAACTCCTCCCACTGACGTGTCTCTGGGGAGATGATGTCTTTTATCCAACTCATAGTTGCTACCCGTTCAGTCCGGTTTGTTCCATTCGTCAGGCATGATGGCCACGTTGCTCAGTTCTCCCAGGTCGATTTCACCTGGCGGTCGTATATCGCCTGATTGACGGAGCCGCTTTTTCGCCCCCATGACAGCAGAGCGAAGAATCCGAACAACAGGACGGTGCCGATCAGGCCACTGATGAAAAGCCCCAAGCCGTAGTCTCTAGGCGTCTGGAAAGCGCTTTCCTGATCCGCGTACTGCAGGAAGGAGACCAGCGACGTAACCTCGTTCTCCGTCAGCGCCCGCTCCTGATAGGCCGCCTGCATGACCGGGAACGGCGAGGATCCGACGATCGCCTGCACTCCTCGGCCACCCAACCTCGAGAACACCGTGGTCAACTCGACCGACAAAATGCCGCCGCCGATGACGGCATCGTTGACGACCTCATGACAGGAATTGCATGTCGGACCACCGTTCTCGAAACGCGCCCGACCCTGAAACAGGTCCTGACCCCGTGTTATTTCGGCCTGCGGTGGCAACGGTAACGCTACCTCCGGGTCCGCGGCCGCCGAGGGGATCTCGGGCACGGCGGTCGGCGTTGCCGTCACCGCCGCCTGGCCGCCGGTGGCCGGCGGCGCGTCTGCGGCCGTCCTGAGATAGGCAAGAACATCCCGAATCTGCACCTCGGACAATGGCGGATCGGGCATGAGGAGACTTGAGTACTCCTCGAATACAGCAATGGCCTCCGGATCACCGCGCTCGATCATCGACTGCGACGATTGGACGAATTCCATGAGCCATTCGTCCGAACGCCGGTCATGAACTCCCGCCAGATCGGGACCGATAAGCCGACCGCCGCCAATGGTGTGACAGGCCGCACAAAGTGTCTGGTAGTCCTGCTCACCCGGTTGCTGCGCGCGACCATCCGACAGCCATGCCAGCGAAACGAGAATTAACAAAAGCCCGATCGCCGAGCTTCGTCCTCGCCCAGTTCGCCCCGATAGAACACTACTCATCGTCTTCAACCTTCCTGCCGAACGCGGAGAACGCGGTGAACGCCCCAGATAATGGTCATCGACCTAAAGCCACTCATGGAGGGTATTTTGCGGTGATCCCAGCCAGCGCCAAATAAGAGTTACTACTTAAGGAGTACTACGTATTGCGGACTGAGCGTGAGATCAATCGCGATCGTTGTGAGAACGACGCCCTCGGTGGT
>PVMK01117570.1_pt1 | contig 15214 bp, 11 predicted proteins | sample 1853481 | NCBI WGS metagenome assembly PVMK01 (sample SAMN08533507, study PRJNA380276) | Marine sediment metagenome, whole genome shotgun sequencing project.
TTTACATCGCCTATACACGTTTGATGGAACACTGGCGATCTGTACTGGGCGACAGGTTGATAGAGTTAAGCTACGAAGACCTTGTGTCAGATCAGGAGAATCAGACGAGATTGTTGCTGGACAAACTCGGGCTTGAGTTCGAAGAAGCTTGCCTGAATTTCGAACAAAATACGGAGGCGAGCGCAACCGCCAGTTCTGTTCAGGTTCGCGAGAAAATGCACATCCGCTCAGTCAGGAAGTGGAAGTTTTTCGAGCGGCAACTTGCGCCACTCGCCAAACAACTTGAAGACGCTGGAATAGACGTTAGCTAGCCTTCGTTAGCGCCTTCCTTCACGGATGCCGATGCAGAAATTACAACCTGTACCTCGGCGCCCTCTGTAAGGCTTTCCGCACCTCGTATAGCGATCGTGTCACCCTCCTGCAAGGCACCGCTGACAGCGATAAGCTCGCCCTGGCTGTCACCAATATCGACGTATATGCGTTCGGCACGGTTTTCGCCATTGATGCGATAAACGTATTGTCCGCTCTGCCGAAGAATGAGCGCATCGCGCGGAATAGCGAGCACCAACTCGCTGGCCCTGATCGGTACCGCAACGCTGACAAGCTGACCAACAGCCCATGTACCACGTGCTCCCTCAGGAATATCGATGCGTGCCTCAAATGTCTGCGAGCGAACGTCACCGATTGGGATAAGCGCGCGAATCGTTCCCTCGTGCCGGCTGTCGCCGTCGAAGACCGATATGCTGCCGCCAACAACGGTCCGTGACAGATGCTTCAATGGTACGAACGCCCGAACTTCCATGTTGTGAAGGTCGGTCATGCGGGCGAGAACCTCGCCAGGTGCCACATGTTCACCGGCTCGGCGCAGCCGCTCGGTCACGATTCCTGTGAACTGTGCCAGCGTATCGGCACGACGAATCTGGTCGTCTATCTGACGAATTCGAACACGCGTAATACTCGCATCGCTCATCGCCAGGTCGCGATTTGCCTCCGTTTGCTCGAGCTGAAACTCGGACACGAGATTTGAGTTCGCCAGTTCTCGCTGTCGCCTGAGTTCGCTGTCCAGCTGGCGAACATTGATTTCGGCACGACTCAGCAGTGCTTCCTGCTCGGCCCGCTGCAGGAGCAGCGTGGAGCGGTCGATACTGGCAACCGTCTCCCCTTTCGATATGACAGTGCCGGGTTCGGCAACCCTGACCAGCTGGCCTGCGACGCCCGCCGTTATCTGTACCTCATTGCGGCTGTAAATGGTTCCTGGCACAGAAACAGTCGGTGCGATCTCGGTCTTCATCACCTCCACGACCTGGACGATCTTTGGTGGTGGCTGCTGCGCGAAGGCGGCACCAGTGAAAAAGACTACTGCGACAACAGCAAGCCTGGACATAGTTGAACTACGCATCGGCGGTTACTCCCTTACTGTTCTTGAACTGTGTGGACAATCGTTTGAACCAGGCGAAACTCAGTGGTGGCAGTCGCAGAACACTTGGCATTAGCAGCAATGTAAATACGGCCGACAGCGCCATGCCGCCAATGATCACGGTGGCAAGGCCGCGATAGATCTGCGAGCCGACACCCGGAATCACCATCAGCGGCAGCATGCCAAATATGCTTGTCAGCGTGCTCATGTAAATCGGCCGCGCTCTGAGTCGGACGGCTTCCGCGACAGCTGCAACCTGATCCAGACCATTTCTCTGCCCTGTGCGAGTCTGCATGATGAGCAGGATGGCGTTGTTAACCACAAGGCCAAGCAGTATTACGAATCCAATCATAGTTAAGAGATCCATGGCCTGGTTGGTAAACAAGTTCATCGCTCGAAGCGCGAGTATTCCGCCAGCCATCGCAAGAGGCATCGCCATCAGGACCAGGATGCTGTCGCGGAAGGAACGAAACATGGCAGCGAGAATGAAAAATAATATGGTGATTGCCAGTAGCAGGTTTGTTCCCATTTCAGAAAACGCTTCATCCAGCCTGTCCGCCGTGCCGCTGTACTGTACGTCCACGCCGGCCGGCAATAGCTCTCTGATCTGCGGACCCGCAACATCACGCAATATTTCCAGTGCTTCCTGCACCGTCATCTCATCGGGCGGCCGTACGCTGAGGGTTATTGTCCGTTGGCCATCAACCCGCCGTAGTCGACTCGGACCAACCGTACGACGGATATCGGTGAGCTCACCGAGTGTTTGTATACCGGCCAGCGGAGTAGCGACCGGAATGTCCGCCAGCTCTTCCGGTGAGCGCCAGGTCGGGCCGCGGAGAATCATGTCCATGCGGTCGTTGCCATCGAAATACTCACCAACGAATGTGCCACTGGTTACCGCGCGCACCATGGTAGCTACATCTGCCCGATCAAGCCCGGCAGCTGTAATCCGCCTATCCTTTGGCACCAGCTGCAATTCCGGTTCCGCCATCGACAGGCCCGGAATCGGCCTCACCATAGCGCCGGGCAATGTTTCCTGGATGACCTTCATGCTTTCCGCGGCTACTTCTGCCAGTGTCTCCAGGTCCCGACCCTGGAGATCGACATTGATGCTTCTACCGCCATCGAATCCAAAGTTGAGCAAAGACGATCGCTGCACGAAGGCCTGGGTATCGGGCAGGCCGACCAGCACCTCGTCGCGGACAATTTCGATCATTTCCTCTATCCGCGTGGGATCCTGCGGGTAGATGAATAGTGCATTAAACGCACCGAAGGCTGCCAGATTGTAGCCGCGAATATACGGCTGTTTCTCGTGATCCATGTAAGGTTTCAGTCGCTCGACGATCGTTCCGGCGATCTCTTCGCGAACCATTTCGATGGTCCCACCGGATGGCATATTGAAAAATGCATTTAACGAGTCTGACGGTGCCTGGGGGAGCAGGTTGGCCTTCGGTGTCATCAATGCGATCACCAGGGCGGATCCACCAAGGATTCCAACAATCCAGGCGCGGCACAGCGTGCGCGATCGAGTCAGCTTCATCACCCAGTTCGTGATGTTAGTCCACCAATGCTCACACGGATCCTTCTTTTCATCTTTGAGGAGATAGGATGCAGCAACAGGCAATACCGTTACCGCTACCAGGAAGGAGGCGGAAACCGCAACGGCCAATGTCAGTGCAAGATCCTGAAATAGTTGGCCTTCTACGCCCTTCATCGACAACACCGGCAGGAATATGGCGACACTGGTTACCGTCGATGCAAACAACGCCCCGGTTATCTGGCGCGTTCCCTTGCTGACAGCTTCATGTATGTCGGCGCCGCTCTGCCTGCAGCGAACAATATTTTCCAGCGTGATTATCGCGGCATCCATGACGAGCCCCACTGAAAAAGCGAGCCCGGCAAGCGATATGACGTTGAGTGACTTGTTGAACATCGACAGAGCGATGAAGGCAACCAGTAAAGACAAGGGTACTGTCGCCGTAACGAGTAGCGTCGCCCGGCGGCTGCGCATCAGGAAATACAAGACGCCAATTGCCAATACGAGCCCGAGGCCCAGATTGTTTTTCACCAGCGCAATAGCACGACGGATGTGAATGGATGCGTCGAAACTCAGGTCGATCTCGAGGCCCGCCTCCAACAGTGGGCCTTCGTTCAACTCGACGATAGCTTTGTTTATCTCGTCGAGAATGGCTACCGTATTCGCGTCATACTCCCGCTGAATGGCGATGTAATAGGCGGGATAACCGTTTCTCAGGGTAAAACCGTCCCGTTTGCGTGGCACGATATCGACCTCGGCGACTTCGCTGAGGTAGATCGGCCGGTCGCCGCTCCATCCAACGATGAGTTCGTTGAGCTGGTCGGGTTCGAACTGGCCGATGAAGCGCACGGTATATTGCCGCCTTCCAACGTCGGCGAAACCTCCAGAGCTGTCGGTCGCGCGTGAAATGGTGGTCATGATGTCCCGGATCTGAATACCGAGGGCCGCGGCACGATAAGCGTCGAAAACGATATGAACTTCGCGCGGTTGTTCGCCGGCAAGGTCCACGCGTGAAACACCCGGGATCCGAGCAAGCCGTGGTTCGACAAACTCTTCAATCAATTGCTGGTAGTTTGCTAGTTCCTGGTCAGGGTTATCCGGCAGTACGCGAATCAGCAATGACGCAGCGCCCGGTGTCTGTTGCCCGCCACCGGCAAATACCTGTGGCTCGGTCGCGTCTGCAGGGCGCGGCGGCGCCTGGTTGAGATTGTTAATAACGTCGAGCTTTGCGGTCTGGATATTGGTGCCGACAGCAAATGACAGGCTGATAAAACCCTGTCCCCGACTGACAAACGAGTCAATACCGGTAACCCCGGGCGTATTGCGGAGAACATTCTCCTGGGGTTCGATTATCATCGCCTCCATTTCTTCAGGCGCAGCAGCGCGCCAGAAGTTGGCGATGGAAATTTGTGGCTCCTCAAGGGTGGGCAACAGTTGAATAGGCAGGTTGGCGATGGACATGCCGCCAAACAGCACGACCAGGGCGACAATCACGGCCACCGAGGGCCAATGCCTGGAACTAAGATCAGTGAGATTCATGGTCAGCAGCGCGCAGTATTGTTGTTGGGATTTCGCTTTGAGACCTCTACACTAATACTGAGTTCATGCTGCAGCGCGGTGAAAAGGACGAAGCGAGTTATGTGCGCGGCGAAACGTTCCGCCCACTATAATGAGATGCGCGCGCAGCACATAAGGTTGCAACCGGATAATGTCGGCTGCCCTGTTTGATGCTGTTGGTGACGTTATAGAAGCAAATGGTATAAGAGCGCGACAGCTGCGCCCTGCTGCCGGACGTCAGGAGATCGGCCCTGAAATTAACGAACGGTTTCGCGGGTGATCAGTTCGTCAATAACTTCCAGTAGTTTGGGATAGGTGCCGGTCTCGGATTTTCCGGTGCGATATTTGCCGTTCACGACCATGGCCGGAACGCCGGTGATCGCATAACGACGGGCAAGATCCTGTGCGATGCGCAGTTTCTGCGCCACCTCGAATGAGCCCCAGGTGCTGTTAAAATCGTCTGCACTGACACCGAATCGTGCAAATATTTCCTGAATGGCGGTCTGCGATGTCATGCGATTGCCGCGACGATGATATTCATTAAACAGGGCCGCCCGAAATTCCTCCGGGTCCTTAATCTTGCCCGTGGTAACCAGCGCTTCTTCAGTGTAATAAAGCTGAGCGTGCAGGTTGACCAGTGGATTCCATGTAGCAGGTATTCGGACAAAACGAGCGTTGAGAGAAATGGTCTTCGACCAGGGGTTGACATAAGACTCGAACTCGAAACAGTGTCCGCAGCCGTACCAGAAAAATTCGGCTACTTCTACCTTGTCCGCCCCACCCAGCGTGGGTTGTGTCGGGACCAGGCGATGGTAATGCTCGCCTTCCGTGAATTTCCAGCTCTGATTAGTTGCCGGCGCTGCCGTCTGCGCGAGAATGATCGGCTTGTCTTCAGCATCGGACGGATCGGGTTCACCGCCGGACTCTTCAACCGTCTGCGGGCGTTCCTCGTCAGCGATCTCTTCTTGTGCGGCCGCTTGCGCGGCATCGGTGTTCTCAACCGCTGTCTCTTCCTGTGCAGGTACTGCGACAGGTTCGGCAACCTTTTCGTCCGAGCTGCACGCGGCAAGTCCAAGCAATAACAAAACAGTAACTAGTGATTTCATTTTTGATCCCCGGTCAGAACTCTTGTTCAGACTGCGAAAAGTCGAATACGTTCGGCCGAAAAAATTCAGGCCGGCTGAGGTGGCGATTTAGCGCTCTGCTATCGCAGGCCCTGCATATATGAGGCAATGGCGGTGATGTCATCTGCATCCAGCGTCTTCGCGATGTCCCGCATTACTTTAGTGCTGCCATCAGACTTTCGTTCGCCATTCGCATAAGCGTGCAATTGTGCTGCGGAATAAGTCGCATGCTGGCCGCTTATGGAAGGGTAGGACGCAGCCGGATTTCCGGAGCCGGTCGGTCCGTGGCACGCCATACATGCGGGTGTGCCGCGCTCGTTGTTACCACCGCGATACAGGGCCTCGCCTTTGTCAACAAGGCTGGCATCGGCAACCGCTTTCGGCGCCCTGGTCTGTTCGCTGAAATAGACCGCCAGATCAGCCATGTCCTGATCGGAAAGCGACATGACCTGCCCCATCATTAGCGGGTTCGAGCGCCGGCTTTTCTTGAAGGCCTTGAGCTGGTCGACGATATACGTGGCGTGTTGTCCGGCGAGACTGGGCCACGCGGGATTTACGCTGTTACCGTCAGCGCCGTGGCAGGCGCCACAGGAGACGGCCTTGCCCTTGCCGGCATCCGCAGATCCGGATACGAGGCCATCAGCGAGTGCCTGAGCCCCAAATATCAAAAAAAAGGTGAATGCGGTAAGTTTACGTTTCATATTCCGTTTCATATTCGGTTGCATTATTCAAGTACCATCGTTATTCGACTAGTATGTCCAGCCAGTGCCTTGTTTCGCGACCGCGCTCCAGTCGCCAAACAGAATAAAATCCAGCCACAAATTATACACACATCGGGCCCGTATCCCATGTCGCAATATCCGAATGCCAGATTCATCCTGAGTGCCAACGCTCCCGAGCAATTTCTGCCGGATACGGGCGCTGAGGTGGCTGTGGCCGGGCGCTCAAATGCAGGCAAATCCAGCGCAATTAACGTCATCGTGAATCGCCGCCAGTTTGCCCGAACCAGCAAGACGCCAGGTCGTACTCAGCTCGTCAATTTCTTCGAATTGCGAGGGGATGAACGGCTGGTGGACCTGCCGGGATATGGTTACGCGAAGGTAGCGGAGGCCGTGCAGCGCCACTGGGGCGAGCTTTTGCAGCAATATTTCGAATCCAGGAAAAGCCTTCGTGGTCTGTTGCTGGTAGTCGATGTTCGGCGGCAGCTACAAGATTTCGACCGGCAAATGCTCGCTTTCGCGGAGTCAGTCGATTTGCCGACGCACGTGCTTTTAACAAAGTCCGACAAGCTCAAGCGCGGCCAGGCAGCGACGGCCTTGTTGCAGGTAAAAAAATCGCTCGGTGATACTGCGACAGCGCAACTATTCTCTGCACTAAAGAAAAGCGGCTGTGATGAGGCGCGTGCCGTTCTGGATGGCTTCCTGCGGAGCTAGCTCGACTGGTATTGGTCGGCAAGCGACACGTTGAGTGCCGCAGCAAGCACGCGCGCTCCGAAGGTGTGGGTTGCAGAACCCTCGTTACTCGCAAGCCGCAACAGTACGCGCGGCATTCGAACACCGTCAATAAGATTTTCATAGTGGTGCCAGCCGTCGCTGGTTTGTCCGTATAAGGACCACAAACGCCGCCACTCGCAACGAAAATGTTGCAGTGTTCTTTCAAAATCATTCACGCTCGGCGCGTGATTACCACGGTGGGCTCGCATATCAAGAACAATATCCCGGATAAGCGCATCAATCTCACCCGGGTGCATGACCAGGGGAGCGTTGAATTGCTCGGTCAGGATCGATGCTGACCTGCCGTCTTCGAACGGAACGATCCGATCTGCAGTGGTTGCAGCTTTCCGTGTCCGCCTGGCGCAACGCCACTCCGAGGCACCCACCATTTCCCAGAATTTGGTAGAGCCCGCCGTATCGATGACGAGGTGTACGCGGTTTTCGTCTGAATTATTTTCAACCTTGTGTTTTTTCCAGGAATCAAATATCCAGGTCTCGCCAGCAGCCATGTGTACATGAGTATCACCGCAGTAAAACAGGACATCCGGATTCGTGAGGATCGGCACATGAATCCGTACACGGTTATACCAGTGGTAATTTACGTCACGATGCTCTGGCACCGAACATTTAGAGGCCAGCCCCATCAATCGTGAGCGGCCGAAGACTTCGTCAAATGACGCCAGTACCTGTTGTAAATAGGGCGACCGTTCGAGCTTCTCCGTCACCTTCATCGGCCCATTGAAATCGTCATTCATTTCACCGTTGTGCGAAATGAGCGGAATGGCCGTATTGCCCGGAAACCCCTGTACGTGCTGCAACCATTCGGATTCATCAAATGCGAGCACTTCCTTTGAAAGCCGCTCAACGTCAAACTTGAGCGGGAGCCTGACAAATTCGGTTGCAAGTCTCATCGGTGAAGGTTGTATCCGTGGTCTCAGTTCTGGCCGGAATCCGAGTCTACACCAATAGTGGCCCCACCCTGATCGGTTCCCGGGTCGCCCGGCCGACCCGCATCTATGGATAAGTCGAATTCGTCTTCCGGCAGTGTACTGGCCGATGTTCTGATGAATTCAACGGTGTCCTCCAAGCCAGGCAATACACGAGCCAGTGCTGCCGCATTCCTGCGCCACTTGTCAGCAGACGGTGGCGTAAGCGTATAGCGGGAAAGTTTCGACCGACCGCTGGTCAATGCGTCAAGAATGCCGGATGACGATACGCCACTGAAATCGCAAATCTTTTGCACGGTCTCGGCGCTGGATTCGACCTGTTGCCGATAACTCACGGCCAGCCAGCGATTGCGATCAAGAGCAGCCAGCTCATCAAGGATAGTGCGATTGGCCGCTTGCCACTGGAACGCTGCGATCTGTTCCAGTGGCGCATTGTGATACGACTGCCAGCCGGTCGGCAGTAGTAACGACCAGGGTCTGTTTCTGCCGGGAAGTGCAGGATAGGTAACGAAACGCCCCGAGTTCCAGGCATCCATCATGCTGCTGATGTTCTCGCGTGGATTTCGATAAAGGTAGATAAACAATGCGTCTGGAAAGATCTCATTCAGCAGGGAAACACGCAGCGCGTTTTTTGGTGTTTTTTCCAGCAAACGAGGCGCACCGTCCATTGTTGCCCGCACGCTTCGAATCGGTCGCCCCTTGTTGTCCCGAAGTTGTTGATAGAACCAGTTGCGAATCTGCTCAACGATTTGCGGAGTGGCATCGTCGGCAGACAATGCATTCGAGTCGCAGAGACCCATCATCGGATTGAATCGGTTGATGCTTTCAAAAACGGCATGGCTTTCGCCGCCAATCGTCCAGAAGTCGTCACTCCCGGTGAGTGTTTCGAATAGCAGCGTACTTCCCGAACGCGGTGCAGCAAGAATAATTACTGGCCGGTCAAACAGGTACTTTCCGTGCATGCAAAGTGTCTCAAGGTAATGTCGAGGGGCAGGGCATGGATTCTACAGCCAATAAAAAGCCCCGGAAATCCCAACAGAGAGTCCGGGGCGAGAAAGCAACAGGTTTGGGGTGACCTTGTTGCAAGCCCGCTTAGGGAGGTAAGCAGGCAAGTGGCTTGCACTCAGTAGATTTGAACGCAACGCAACATATTAGTTCCCATCCTGTTTAATCACTTGTATTTGAAGGGGTTTTGCGCCTCTCTAGTGCGCTTCATTCCAGTTCTTGCCGACCCCCACGTCCACCTTGAGGGGTACGCGCAGGGTCGCGGCGTCACACATGATCCTGGTCACCTGCTCCCGCACAGGCTCTACCTCATTTTCGGCGACCTCGAATACCAGTTCGTCATGGACCTGCATGATCATGCGGGCAGCGGCGCCGGATGTCTTCAGCCACTGGTCGACAGAAACCATCGCTTTCTTGATGATGTCGGCAGCCGTGCCCTGCATCGGCGCATTGATCGCACTGCGCTCGGAGTATTGCCGGCGTTGCACATTGCGATCGTTGATCTCCGGAAGGTACAGTCTCCGTCCGAACACAGTTTCCACAAAGCCCGCCTCTCGAGCCTGGTCGCGAATATCGTCCATGAATTTCTTCACCCCGGGATAACGATTAAAATACAGATTGACGTACTCCTGTGCTTCGCCACGGGAAATGCCGAGTTGCTTGGCGAGACCAAATGCTGACATGCCATACATGAGACCAAAATTGATTGCCTTGGCGGAGCGCCGATGATCGGGCGTAACCTCGTCGAGACTTATCTCAAAAACTTCAGCGGCGGTGGCCTGGTGCACATCATGATCATCAGCAAATGCCGCCAGCAGTCCTTTGTCCGCGGACAAATGCGCCATGATCCGCAGTTCGATCTGCGAATAATCGGCGGCCAGCAAAAGTGCTCCGGGCGGCGCGACAAAAGCTTCGCGGATGCGCCGGCCTTCGGGTGACCGAATGGGGATGTTCTGCAGGTTGGGGTCGGCGGAAGACAGTCGGCCTGTTGCTGCCACGGCCTGATGATAGGAGGTATGAATGCGACCGGTATCCGGTGAAATCTGCAGCGGCAGCTTGTCCGTATAGGTGCTTTTCAGTTTACTAACGCTGCGAAATTCGAGTATGACAGACGGCAACTCATAGTCGCCGGCAAGTTCCTGTAATACATCTTCCGCCGTCGATGGCTGGCCTTTCGGTGTCTTACGAATCACTGGCAACCCAAGTTCCGTGAACAAAATCTGCTGCAGCTGCTTTGGTGAGCCGAGGTTAAACGGGCTACCCGCCAGCTCATGCGCTTTCGCCTCAAGTTCCAGCATGGTCTTTGCCAGTTCGCCACTTTGCGTTTTCAGCATGTCGCGATCAATCAGCACGCCGGTCTCCTCCATTTCAAGAAGCACCGGTACCAACGGTTGTTCTATTTCCTCGTAGACTTTGCGAAGAGGCTCTATTTCCTGCAACTTGCCCCACAAATGCTGATGCAGCTTGAGCGTTATGTCAGCGTCCTCGGCGGCATAGGGCGCTGCCTGTTCGAGATCGACCTGGTTGAATGTCAGTTGTTTGGCACCTTTACCGGCGACATCCTCGAAATGGATCGTGTTCAACCCTAAGTAATGGCGGGCAGCCGAATTCATGTCGTGGCGTGTCGCAACACTGTTCAGTACATAAGACTCCAGCATGGAATCAAACTGCATTCCGCGAAGGTCCAGGTCATAGCGCGCAAAAATATGCGCGTCGTATTTGAGGTGATGACCCACTTTCTTCTTGTCGGGATCTTCCAGGAAGTCCTTGAGTGCCGCCAGAACGTCATTCCGATTCAATTGATCCGGCGCACCCGGATAGTCGTGGGCAACCGGAACATAGGCAGCCTCCCCGGTTCTGACTGCCAGCGAAATGCCCACCAGCTCGGCCTGCATATAGTTAAGGCTGGTCGTTTCCGTATCGATGGCCGTCAGCTCGGCCTTGTCTATTTTCACAAGCCATTTATCGAATTCTTTCTGCGTCAGGACTGTCTGGTAATCACCCTTACTGGTACCGGCAGCAAGCTCTGCGTCCGGCGCACTGTCGCTGGCATCGTCCAGCTGACGCAGCAAGGTACGAAGCTCAAAGCGCGTGTAAAGTTTGCGTAGTGACTCTACGTCGGGGTCAGATCGCTTCAGCTCGAGGGGGCCACGATCCAGTTCGACGGATTGGCGAATGGTTGCGAGTTTTTGTGAAAGCGTCAGTTGATCCAGGTTATCTCGCAGGCTTTCGCCAACCTTGCCTTTGATGTCGTCTGCATGTTCGATGATGTTCGCCGCAGTCTCGTATTCATTCAGCCACTTTGCGGCGGTCTTTGCGCCGACCTTCGGCACACCGGGAATGTTGTCGGAACTGTCCCCGACAAGCGCGAGGTAATCGATGATCTGTTCCGGATAAACATCGAATTTCTTCTTGACACCATCGCGGTCGAGGACAGAACCACTCATGGTATTGACCAGCGTAACCCGGTCCTCGACCAGCTGTGCCATGTCCTTGTCACCGGTCGACACCAGCACCTCCATGCCGGCATCGACCGCCATCCGGCAGAGTGTGCCGATGACGTCATCCGCTTCAACACCTGGAATCCTGAGCAAGGGAATCCCCATTGCCGGCACGGCGTCTAACAGTGGCTCAACCTGTGGTCGAAGATCATCCGGCATTGGCGGCCGGTTGGCCTTGTAGTCTTCAAACAGTTCATCGCGAAATGTTTTCCCGGGAGCATCGAACACCACCACGAAGTGCTCGGTCGGCTGCTCTTTAATGAGTTTGTTGATCATATTGAGCACGCCGTGAATCGCGCCCGTCGGCTCACCCGAAGAACTCATTAGCTTGGGTAGCGCGTGATACGCGCGATACAAATAGGAGGAACCGTCTACCAAGACGAGTTTCTTGCCGCTCACAAGGTTTCTACCTTTCCCAATCGAATGTCGATACGGATTTCGTATCGATCAAGCTTTAATCAAAGCTACGTTAGTTTTTCTTATTGCTGATCTTCGTCTTCATTTTCAGGGTCGTCATCAGATTCTTCAGATGATGGCTCGGGCTGATTCAGAGCCGACACATCCGTTTGCATGGCGCCCGGATCACCCGGAAGGAATAATGGCCCTTTCTGGCCGCAACCTGCCGTTAATGCCAGGAAACAGATCAGACCATATAATGTTTTGATAACAGTTCGCATAATGGTAATCCCAATCGTCGGCGACCGCGGGCTTTGTCCGCAGATTGTGTGATGGTATACCAGAAGCCGGCTGCTGCGGGGAGTGACTCCGTCACTCGGTGGAATATCGTGCCGCGATGCGTCGGTAAGCCTCGCGAAACGGGATGCCCTCGAGCGTCACCAGGTCGTTTGCCTCTTTCGCCGCATTGAGGCCGGCGTCGAGCTGAATGTTTTCCGCGACAAATCCGAGCCCCGAGAGCAGATAGCTCATTATGTCAACGCTGTCGATCGACAGGTCGATCGCGCGGAACAAGGGTGGTTTGAGCCGCTGCAGATCCCGCTGATAACCGGACGGCAGCTTTGCGGTAATCATAAGACACTCATCCAGGCAGGCCTGCGCTGTCGCCGATGATGCGCGTATCAGTTCGAGCACATCGGGATTGCGCTTTTGCGGCATGATGGACGATCCGGTGGTCACATCCGCGGCGAGCGTTACGTAAGCGAATTCCTGCGTGTAAAAGAGCAGGAGGTCGCTGGCCATGCGCCCAAGATCGGCCAGCAGCAGCGTTATTTCGAATACCAGTCCGCTCTCTGCTTTTCCACGAGATAGTTGTACTGCGGTTACTGGCCGCTGGGTTTCAGCGAAGCCAAGTTTTCGGGTTGTTGCATCGCGATCGAGTGCCAGCCCGGGTGATCCGTAACCGGCGGCACTACCCAATGGATTCTTGTTCAATCGGCGTCGGCTGGCTTCCAGTCCGGCTGTCGCGTCGGTGAATGCCTCGCGGTATCCGTCAACCCATAGCGCAACGGATGATGGCATTGCCGGTTGCATATGCGTGTAGCCGGGCAGGGCGATGCTGCCCTGGCGCTCAGACAGTGCGTCGAGCTGGTCGATCAGGAGGTTGACGCTCTGTTGCACATCGCTGCATGCATCCAGCAAGTAGAGTCGCAATGCCGTCAGTACCTGGTCGTTGCGCGAACGGCCCAGGTGAACTCGCCCGCCTGCTTCGCCGATACGGTCGGTCAATCTTGATTCGAGCGCAGTATGAGCATCCTCATCTTCAAGCCTGATCTGCCAATCACCTGCGGCAAACTCATCGCCAAGCGACGCCAGGCCATCGCAGATTTTTTCGCAATCCTCTTCACTCAGCAGTTTCTGATCGCCAAGCATCTCCGCGTGGGCAATTGATGCTTTGACATCGTATGCCACCAGGCGGGCGTCAAGCTGATAATCTTCACCCGCCGTGTAACGCAATACACGCTGATCAAGCGGCAAGCCTTTCTCCCAAAGCCGGCTCATTGTTCCTGTCCACCGGACGCCTGCTCCTCGGGCGTCAGTGCAGCGATGTCATTGACTACCAACGTGCCGGTGCCTTCATTCGTGAGAACCTCCAGTAACAGGCTGTCTGCTACCTTGTGCGATATCACGTGTACACGATTGACACCGTTCGCCAGCGCCTGCTCGATTGCCGCAGCTTTTGGCAGCATGCCGTCGACCAGTTTTCCGCTATCGCGAAGGCGCCTGAGTTCGGCGCGATCCACGTAAGAGATGAGTGACTGCGGGTCGTCAGCATTCTCGAGGATGCCGGGTGCCGCGGTTGCCAGGATCAGTTTTTCGGCTTTCAGTTCCGCGGCGATCGCTGCGGCGACGGTGTCCGCGTTAATGTTCAGGATGTTGCCGGAGGAATCGCAGGACAAAGGACTGACGACCGGCATCAGGTCATTTTCAAGTTGTTTGCGAAGTATGTCCGCATCAACCGAATCGATATCACCAACGTGACCGTAATCCACTTCCGTGCCGCCTTCTTTTTCCACCGGCGGACGTCTGTGCGCGCGAATAAGACCCGCGTCGATGCCACTGATGCCGACCGCCGGGACGCCAAGATCAAGGCATGATGCGAGCACGCGGGTGTTGATTTGCCCGTTGAGTACCATCATGGCGACGTCGAGTGAGTCGCCATCGGTTATCCGCCTGCCGTCAACGAAAGTCGTGTCATGGCCGAGTGCGCTTGCCAGTTCGGTCGACTGCGGTCCACCGCCGTGTACCAGGACAACCCGAATGCCAACCTGATGCAGAATGCCCACCTGCTCCATCATCGCTCGCGTGGTCTCCGGGCTCGCAAAAACCTCGCCACCGGCTTTCAGCACAAAGATTTTCTTCTTGAACAATCGAATGTAAGGCGCTGCATGTTTCAGCGCCGATACGACTATTGCGTGATCAGTATTCTGGTTCATTGTTTGTCTCGCATCATCTGGTGAAGCACCGCCATTTGCGCCAGCATGCGATTGCGCGCTTCCTGGATAACAATACTTCGCGGCCCGTCCAGTATTTCATCGCGGACGACGACGCCACGACGCACGGGCAGGCAATGCATGAAACGGCAGTCGTCACGAGCTACGTCGAACCAGGACTCATCCACACACCAGTCGTGCAGTTCACGCCGTAACTCCTCATCACCGGTCTTGTCTCCGTAATGCGTGGTGGAAGACCAGGACTTCGCATAAATCACATGGGCATCCCGCATGGCTTCACCCCGGTCGTCAGATTCACGAACGCTGCCACCGGAGGCTTCCGCTGCTGCTGACGCCTTCGCCATGACGGCCTCCGGTAATGCGAAACCATCCGGTCGCAAAACGGTGACGTCCATGCCGCGTTGTGCAGCCATCTGCAACGTTGACGCAGGTACGGCAAGCGGCAGTGCTTTAGGATGGTAGGCCCAGCTCAGTACGAATTTTCCGCTATTGGCCGGAATGCCGAGGTCGTCCAGCGTTTTCCAGTCGGCCAGATTCTGGCACGGGTGACCCATCGCCGACTCCATGTTGATATACGGTGTATCGATGAGATTGGTAAGTGCGGAGAACTCACGCTCGTCCAGATCGTCCTGCAGATTCTTGCGTTCAGCGAATGTACGGATGCCTATGGCATCGCCATAGGAAGCGATAACCGGTACTGCTTCACGTATGTGTTCCGCAGCGG
>PVMK01135202.1_pt1 | contig 15211 bp, 14 predicted proteins | sample 1853481 | NCBI WGS metagenome assembly PVMK01 (sample SAMN08533507, study PRJNA380276) | Marine sediment metagenome, whole genome shotgun sequencing project.
GGGGTGTCCCCCAGCCTTAAAAGTCCCCCAAGACTGGGGGATATAGGGGGTTGATCAAGACTGTTTCAGCATTCTCTATAATATCAGCCGCGATATATGGCTGGAGGGGATTTAATGTGTCCTGAATCGTTAACTTTTCCGCATAACTTTTTATGGGGGGCAGCCACATCGGCGTACCAGATCGAAGGTGCCTGGAACGAGGATGGTAAGGGCGAATCGATTTGGGACCGCTTCTCCCATACCCCTGGCACTATTGAGGATGGTAGTACCGGCGATGTGGCTTGTGATCACTATCACCGCTGGCCCGAAGATATCGCACTGATGAAAGAGATGGGCCTCAAGGCCTATCGTTTTTCGGTGTCATGGCCCCGTATATTGCCCGCTGGACGTGGGAAAGTGAATCAGGCCGGGCTGGATTTTTACAGCCGCCTGGTGGACGGGCTGCTGCAAGCGGGAATCGAGCCTTTTGTGACCCTGTATCACTGGGACCTGCCCCAGGTCTTGCAGGACGAGGGTGGTTGGGCAATGCGTTCGACCGCCGAAGCCTTTGTTGAGTATGCCGATGTCCTCAGCCGTCACCTGGGGGACCGGGTGAAGCACTGGATTACCCACAACGAGCCATTCTCGGTAGCATTTTTGGGCCATCAAATTGGCGAACATGCGCCCGGCCTGAAAGATACTCCCACCTCGCTTAACGTTATCCACCATCTGCTGCTCTCCCACGGTTGGGCGGTGCCGGTGCTGCGCCGCAACAGCCCTGGCGCCGAGGTTGGTATCACTCTCGTCTGTATTCCGATTTTGCTGGCCTCCTCGAGCGATGCCAACTCTCAGCTCGGTCGTATACTGGACGGCCAGTTCAACAGGTGGTATCTCGATCCGCTTTATGGGCGTCACTATCCCGCTGATCAGGTAGCCGAGCACATCGCCGCCGGTCATTTACCACCGGAGGGCCTGGTTTTCGTCAAGCCAGGCGATATGGACGCCATCGCTGCCCAGACCGATTTCCTGGGGGTTAACTATTACACCACTATAGTGCTGCGCGACGAAGTTTTACCCGAAAGCGAGAACCTGCCGCCTGTCGCCCCGGTGCCCGAGGTGGAGTGTACTGATATGGGCTGGCCTATCAATCCCGATGGCCTTTACCAGTTGCTGAACCGGTTGCATTTTGAGTACCAGCCCGGCAAGCTCTATATCACCGAAAACGGTGCCAGCTATTCCGATGGTCCCGATAAAGATGGACGGATACGGGATCAGCGGCGGTTGAACTATCTGCGCCAACATTTTGCCGCTGCCAACCGTGCTATTGAATGTGGTGTACCCCTGGCTGGCTATTTCGTCTGGTCGTTAATCGATAATTTCGAGTGGAACAAGGGCTACGCGCAGCGCTTTGGCCTTATCTGGGTGAACTACGAAACACAGCAGCGCATTCTCAAAGATAGCGCGCTGTGGTACAAACAGGTCATTGCTGAAAATGGATTGGTGACGCCAACCTGATCGGGTTGAAAAACGCGGTTTAGATTTGCCATTGGTGAAAAATAATAGTAAAGAGACTGGTGAAAAAGAGGTGTAGGATACTTACTGCCGGGGGTCTGGGGGCGTCCCCCAGCTTTAAAAGTCCCCCCCAGTTTCAGGGATTCGCTCCAGTCTGTTGTCACTTATGATAGAGAAATTAACAAATTGTATACTAAACAAGGTATGGAACGTATAACTGATAGCAATGAGTATCGAAGCCCAGACAGGCCGGTTTCTGGGCTGTCTGGGAAGTTTCCCAGCTTGTGTTTCTATAGAAATATGCTTCCATACATGTGGAAGGCGTCGAGGCTAGCGAAAAAGGGGCGATACAGCACCGAGAGATGTGTACACGATACTTTATTAATCATGAGAGCGCTCGAATCCGTCGGTATCAGATTTGAGGTGGAGAACCTTGCGTCTTTTCGGAATCTGAAAACACCATGCGTTTTCATAAGCAATCACATGAGTGCTTTGGAAACATTTGTGCTTCCTTGCTTAATAGTACCTGATAGAAATATCACATTTGTAGTAATGGCGGGATTACTCAAATTCCCAGTTTATAAACACATCATTGCCAGTCGAGACCCCATCATCCTTCCCCGAGACGGTGCCAGACGGGACTTGGAAACTGTACTGCAGGAAGGCCAAGCGATGTTGAAGCAGAACATATCGGTCGTCATCTTTCCGCAGGGAACTCGTACAGTCAATTTCGACACGACAGGATTCAGTAGCATTGGTGTCAAACTCGCTAAGCACGCAGGAGTGCCAGTTGTACCCATCGCGGTGAGATCTGACGCTTGGGGGAATAATGGGTTCCCGATCAATCATTTCGGTAGAATTGATCCCACGAAACCAGTTCGCATGTCCTTCGGAGACCCAATCTACGTGCAAGGAAACGGTAAGTGGGAACATGAAGTAATCACTTATTTCATTACGGATAAATTGCGACAGTGGTTTGAGATATCATAGGATTCTCGCTTCTTACACCCACAGTAACACTGATAGATCGTCACGGCACCGGTGGGAAGAAGAAGTACGGGAAACTCTAACTATGGGAGTGGTACAATAACCGGGGGCTGGTCAGGATTTAGGGGTTAATTGAGACTATTTCAGCAGTCTCTGTGAGTTCACCTGTAGGGATGTAAAACGAAGCCGCTGTAATTTAAAGCTAGGGGGATAACCATGGTGAAAATGGATGCATTCGTTGAACTCGATGCCACCGCCCAGGCAGAGCTGGTACGACGCAGAGAGGTCAAGCCCATCGAGCTGGTGGACGCCGCCATAGAGCGGATCGAGCGCCTGAATCCAACCATTAACGCGGTAGTGACACCGATGTATGAACAGGCGCGCGCCGCGGCCAGCAGCGAACTGCCCGACGGACCCTTTACCGGCGTGCCCTACCTGCTCAAGGATATATTTGCCTCCTACGCCGGGGTGCGGATGACATCGGGGTCTGCCTTCCTGCGCGACTACGTGCCCGATCACGACAGTGAATTTGTGGCACGGCTGAAGCGCGCCGGACTCATCATTCTGGGGAAGACCAACACGCCGGAGTTCGGCTTGGTTCCGACTACCGAGCCGCGTCTATTCGGTCCCAGCCGTAATCCTTGGGACACCGGTCGAACCACTGGCGGTTCCAGTGGTGGTACTGCCGCTGCAGTGGCTGCGGGGATGGTGCCAGCAGCGCATGGCAATGACGGTGGCGGATCGATCAGGATTCCTGCATCTTGCTGCGGGCTATTCGGTCTGAAGCCTACACGAGCCCGTACCCCCGCCGGTCCTGATTACGGCGATGTCCTCGGCGGGCTCGCTATCGATCACGCCCTCACCCGCTCGGTGCGGGACAGTGCCGCCCTGCTTGATGTCACATCCGGACCCGATGTGGGCGACCCGTACTGGGCACCACCTCCAGCGCGCGCGTTCCTGAAAGAGGTGGGCGCCGACCCGGGGCGGCTGCGCATTGCTTTTACAACTGATAATTTCATCGGTGGGACCATACATCCCGATTGCATTAACGCGGTTCGCGAGGCAGCTGCGCTGTGTGCTGATCTTGGCCACGATGTGGTGGAGGCGGCACCGGACATAGTTGGTGAGATGCTGGTACAACTGTTTACTACGGTATGGGCGGCAGGTGCCTCCATGGCTGTAGATGGCTACGCCTTTATAACAGGCCGGGCTGCTACCCAGGACCAGTTTGAACCGCTCACCTGGGCCCTGTGCGAGATGGGTCGTCAGACTAGCGCTCCAGCCTATCTTATTGCGGTGACATTGCTTCAGAGAGTGAGCCGTGACATAGCTCGCTTCTTGACCGAATATGATATGTGGCTCACCCCGACACTGGCCGAGCCGCCTGTTCCCTTAGGCACCTTCGACTCTCCGCCGGATAATCCAATGAAGGGTTTCGATCGTGCAGCCGACTTTTGTCCCTTCACGCCGATATTCAACGTTACTGGCCAACCTGCAATGTCCGTACCTTTATATTGGAATGCGGATGGGTTGCCGGTGGGTACGCACTTCATCGGGCGCTTCGGAGATGAAGCGACCCTGTTCCGCCTTGCCGCGCAGCTTGAGGAGGCGCGTCCGTGGGCCGGCCGCCGACCGCCGGTATCGGCCTGAGCAGCCGCGTGAGGTAGCAAGAGGAAATACACAGGGGAGTTTATATGTCGAGGTGGAATGCGTCGCGCCTATCAATTTCACGAGAATGCTGAAAAAGAGGTGCAGGATACTTCCTGCCGGGGGTCTGGGGGTGTCCCCCAGCTTTAAAACTCCCCAAGATGGGGGATATAGGGGGTTGATTGAGACTATTTCCGCGTTCTCTTAATAAAGCTTTTTCACGACGTTTGACCAAATGACGCCGGCATTTCGTAAACGGCGAAAACGTTTGGCGGAATGGAGAAATAACCATGCGTGTTGCAATGTACTATAACAACAGGGATGTACGGGTGGAGGATATGCCCGTTCCAGATATTGGCCCCGGCGAGCTTTTAGTTAGGGTTGAGGCCAGCGGAATATGTGGCAGCGATGTCATGGAATGGGATCGTATATCCAAGGCGCCCCTGGTGCTCGGCCATGAGATTGCCGGTGTTGTTGTTGATGTGGGGGAGGGTGTGACGCAGTTTAAAAAAGGGGATCGGGTTACCGCAGCCCATCATGTCCCCTGCAACACCTGCTATTACTGTCTGAGCGGCCATCACACCGTTTGCGACACGCTGCGAAGTACGAAATTTTATCCCGGAGGCTTCGCTGAGTTCCTGCGATTGCCGGCGATCAATGTGGACCGTGGCGTGTTTCGATTACCGGACGAGGTATCCTTCGAGGACGCATGCTTCACCGAGCCGCTGGCCTGCGTACTGCGCGGGCAAAGGATGGCACGCCTGGAGCCGGGCCAGAGCGTGCTTGTCATAGGGAGCGGCATCGCCGGGCTGATTCATGTGCAGCTGGCCGGTAAGCTGGGGGCTGCTCGTGTGGTGGCAACGGACATCGCCCATTATCGACTGGAGGCGGCGAGACGATTCGGGGCCGATGCAACCATCCACGCTGAGGAGGATGTACCGGCTCGCCTTCGTCAGCTCAATGACGGTCGTCTTGCCGACCTGGTGGTGGTATGCACAGGAGCGCCGTCAGCCTTAGCTCAGGCGCTAAAATCGGTGGAGCGCGGGGGCACCGTTCTATTCTTCGCTGCAGCGGAAAAGGATGTCACCATTACCATTCCGGTGACTGACCTGTTCTACAAGAACGATATAACGCTTACCACATCTTATGCCGGTAGCCCCGCCGACTATGCCACGGCGCTGGAGCTGATCCGAAGTAAAAGGTTCAAATTTAACGAGATGATCACCCACCGCCTGAGCCTGGCGGAGACAGGGCTGGGCTTTCAGCTTGTCGCTGCCGCCGGGGAGTCCATAAAGGTGATCATTGAACCGCAGCGATAGCATATTCACCCCAGCTTTCTAATGACCCCGATGACCTTGCCCTGGATCGCCACATTCTCCGGGTCGGCGTAGATGGGGGCCATCTCCTCGTTGGCAGGCTGGAGGCGGACTCTCCCTGACTCCAGGTAAAACCGCTTCAGGGTGGCCTCCCCCTCCTCCTTCAGCCAGGCGGCGACCATATCTCCATTCTCTGCGGTAGTAGCCTGTTCCATGAGCACCGTGTCGCCTTCGACGATCATGGCGTCGATCATCGATCTCCCCTTCACCTTAAGGGCATAGATCCCTGCTTTGCCCCGGGTAAGCTCCTCGGTGATCTCCAGAGAATCGATTTCCTCCGCGTTCCAGGTATCGGAGGTGGGTACGGGTATCGGTTCGCCGGCAGCGATGTGGCCGATAACGGGTACGCGCACGACGCGCAACATCCCCAGCGCAATACCACGGGAGACCTCCCGATCTCGGCGGATATACCCCTCCCGCTCCAGAATCCTGAGGTTATAGTCAACGACCGAAGTGGAGCTTATTTGGCATCCGCTCTGAATGTCCCTGATCGTGGGTGGGTAGCCCCGCTCATGGAAAAAGCGTTGGAGGAAATTCATGATGCGAGACTGCTTATCAGAAAGCTGTTTCAGTTCTCTCCCCTCGAACACATGTTCTAATAAGTTACCTTAAGAGGGGAGGTTTGTCAACCTCTTATACGTGAGACCTCTTATACTTGAGAGGTTGATTCACCACATGGTGTCTCGCAGTGACAGGTGAAGCTAAATCCACGATACCGGGTCTAACCGGTCTATCCGAAAGGAACAGTAATTTTGGATAAAAAACACCGCCCGAAGGGACGGTGTTGCTTCAGTTGTCCGGGGTTTACCTTAACGATGCCGCTGCAAAAGACGTGCAGGATACTTCCTGCCGGGGGTCTGGGGGTGTCCCCCAGCTTTAAAACTCCCCCAAGATTGGGGGATATAGGGAGTTGATTGAGAGCATTTCAGCAGTCTCTTAATTATTCTGCTGGGTGCTGGCGGCGAGCGCATCGTTAAGCTGCTTCACCAGGCGGGACTTTCGGCGGGCGGCATTATTGCGATGGATCACGCCCTTTTGGGCTGCCCTATCCAGAGCCACCGATGCCTCCTTTACCGCCTCCTGAGCGGCATCGAAGTCCTTTTGCAGTATAAGCTTTCTCGCCTTGGTGATGGCAGTCTTCACCGAGCTGTTTATGGGTTTATTTCGCTGCGCTTGTTTTTCCGCAACGCGATGTGCTTTCACGGCTGAACTTTTACTGGTCAAGCTTCACACCTCCTATGTTTGTCGTGTCACGCTTATCACTCCGCGTACCCCCTCCAGCTTGGAGAATAGCCGGCTTAACTGGCTGATACTTCTTGTCTGAAGGGTAAGTAATATCGCGGTTACATGGTCCTCGTGGTTATCGATATTTGCGGTAGCTATGTTCACCCCCTCCTCTGCGACTATGGCGGAAATATCCCGAAGCAGGCCGACATGATCAAAGGCCTCTATATGAACGGGTACGGAGTAGAATTGGTCCTGCTGGCCCCATTCCACTTCAATGAGGCGCTCCTTCTCATCTATGTTAGCGATGTTGGTGCAGTCACTGCGATGCACGCTTATCCCCTTGGTGCGGGTCACGTAGCCGATGATCTTTTCCCCGGGCACGGGATTGCAGCAGGGGGCGATGTGAGTCAACAGGTCCCCCACCCCCATTACCTGAATGGCAGATTTAACCTCTTTCTGAGCCGGTGCAATCTCGGGGAATGGTTTCTCTTGCGCTACGGTAAGCTTCGTGGCGATTTGATGGGGACTAATATCGCCATAGCCAATGGCGGCAAAGAAATCCTCCACGCTATCACGCTTAAACAGGTCGGCAAGCTCCTCATCGGATATGGATATCCCCAGGCGACGAAGCTCTTTTTCCATGAGTTCCCGGCCCCGCTGTATGTTCTCGCCGCGCTCCTGCTTGCGGAACCATTGCCTGACTTTCACCCTGGCATGAGAGGTATTGAGATGGCCCAGGGCTGGGTTGAGCCAATCGCGGCTCGGCCCTTTACCCTTCTTGGCGGTGAGAATCTCTACAGTATCGCCGTTTTGTAGTTGGTAGGTTAGGGAGACCATTTTCCCGTTAATCTTTGCACCGATACAGCGATGACCAATATCGGTGTGGACGCGATAGGCGAAATCGAGTGGGGTGGAAGTTGCGGGCAGGTCCTTTATATCGCCATTGGGGGTATATACCAGAACGCGATCGCCGAAGACATCGGCGTTTATCGACTGCACGAACTCAGCGCCACCCACATCCTTGTACCAATCAAGGAGTTGGCGCAACATCGCGAGCCTCTCCTCAAATGCCACGTCCCCTGTCCTCCCCTCCTTGTAGCGCCAGTGGGCGGCAATGCCATACTCTGCAACCCTGTGCATTTCGTGTGTGCGTATCTGTATCTCGAGGGGGGTAGTGCCCATGCACATCACCGTGGTGTGGAGTGCCTGATACACCCCTCCCCTGGGGTTTACGATGTAATCGTCGAACTGCTTGGGCAGGGGGTGCCAAAGGCTATGAACCGTCCCCAGGGCGCTGTAGCAATCAGTAACCTCATTCACAAGGATGCGGAAACCCAGAAGGTCGTTGATTTCGCTAAACTCCTTGCCCTGGGCGTTATATTTCTCCATCTTCTTGTATATACCGTAGATGTGCTTCGACCTTCCTGTAACTACCACGTCGATCTCCGCTTTCCTCATCTCCTCCTCGAGGATCCCGCTGATCAGAGCAATATGCTTCTCCCTCTCTTCCCTTCGACCGGCGACTAATTGAACGATGTCATGATATTTCTTCGGCTCCAGGTAGCGGAAGGAAAGATCCTCCAGTTGCCACTTTATCTGCCAGATGCCCAGGCGGTGGGCTACCGGGGCGAATATCTCCATGGTCTCTTCGGCCATCGCCTGCTGTTTCGCCGGGGGCATCTGTTTCAGGATATGCATCTTGTGCAGGCGGCAGGCCAGCTTGATAAAGACCACCCGGATGTCCTCGGACATCGCCACGAGCATCTTCCGCAGGCTCTCGGCGTGGGCTTCGGTATCGATAGCGGCCTTTTTAGACTTGGTCTCCTCCGGCCATGATACCTTTGCCAGTTTCCCTACCCCTTCAACCAGCTTTGCCACCTCGGGGCCGAATTTCTCTTCCAATTCGGCTGTGCTTACCCCGTTAATAACCGGGATCTCATGAAGCAACGCTGCTGCTATACAACGCTCATCGAGCTGAAGCTCAGCGATGGTGACAGCTGTGTCAACGGCATGCTCCGTATCATCCTTGTATGCCTGGGAAACAAATTCGTAAGCATCCTCGATGAGCGCCAGGGTGTCGCTGGATAGATACTCCTGCGTCTTATCTATAAGTGTTCTGATATCGGTCTTTTTTGCCATAACTCAACAATATTCAGTATACCTTAGGAATGGCGGTTGCGCAATTGCCCTATCCGCCAAACAAGGTAGCCTTCTTAGGCTTCACGCTATTCCCTGGCCTGATTTGCTGCTTGACAGGTTGCTATTCCATAATATATAAACAGTTATATTAATAGAGACCGCTGCAAAAGAGGTGCAGGATACTTCCTGCCGGGGGTCTGGGGGTGTCCCCCAGCTTTATATAGTCCCCCAAGATTGGGGGATATAGGGGGTTGATTGAGAGTATTTCAGCAGTCTCCAATTTATAAACAGTTATGTCGATTGGGGTAAAAGGAGGAAATCATGAGGTTGATTAAATCTATATTGCCACTTGTTGCCGTCATGGTTGTGGCTATCACACTGCTGGTGACTGCAGGTTGTAGCGCTGGCCCGACGGAGACCCGAGACGATAGCTTTTCTGTTAACGGAACCGCTACTCTGGTAGTAAACGGCGATAACGGCTGGATTAAAGTTAATACGGGCACTGACGATGAAGTGCGCATTCAGGCCACCTTAAGAGGGATAGACAGGATCGACTATGAAGTGAGCCAGGATGGCAACACCATTACCGTCCTGGCAGAGATAGATCAGGGATGGTTTATTAGTAATGTCGGGGTTGATATTACAATAACAGCACCGGTTAGTACTGATGTGGAACTTGAGATTAGCAACGGCGCCATTGAGTTGAACGGGATACAAGGCACGGGCACACTCAGGACTTCCAACGGTAAGATAGTCCTGGAGAACGTGAAGGGAGATTTCGAAGGCAGAACTAGCAATGGAAAGATAGAGGTCGATACGCTGGAAGGCACCGCCTTTCTCAGGACCAGTAACGGTGGACTGGACCTTCAGGAAGTGACCGGTGAAGTTGATGCTGAGACGAGTAACGGCCGCATCTCGTACAGCGGCGATATGATTGCGGGGGGAGATAATCGTTTAATCACCAGCAACGGCAATGTGGATGTTGAACTGCTGGGGACACCCAGCATTGAGCTGGACGCCTCTACCAGCAATGGCGATATCACGAGCGAACTGCCTATAACGGCTACTACGACGGGCGACGATCACCTTGTAGGTACAATCGGTGATGGAGAGGCGGACCTGTACATTAAAACGTCAAACGGAGATATAACTTTACGGTAGTCGTTCTTGAGACTGCTGAAAAAGAGGTGCAGGATACTTCCTGCCGGGGGTCTGGGGGTGTCCCCCAGCTTTAGAATCCCCCAAGATTGGGGGATTAGGGGGTTGATTGAGATTATTTCAGCAATCTCTTCTTGAACAAAATGTAATGGAGCCGGTTACTTCTGTAATGGCGTAGAGAGCTTTATAAGCCATATCCCTGGTGTATTCTACTCAATGAAAGGGGCTTATTTGTACAAGGCACCGAGAGGCACAACGGATATCCTGCCTGCTGAGCAGGGCTACTTCAGATATATCGAGGAGCGGGCTGCTGATATTTGCCAGTGTTATGGCTATAAGCGCATCGATACACCCGTCTTTGAAGATTCTCGACTTTTTGTTCGTACTATCGGCCCTGGTACGGACATAGTAGAGAAGGAGACCTACTCCTTTGAGGATCGCAGTGGCCAGGGGATGACGCTGCGCCCCGAGGGTACTGCTCCCATATGTCGTGCCTATCTGGAGCATGGTATGCATAACCTGCCCCAGCCGGTAAAGCTCTACTACTTTGCCGCTATTTTCAGATATGAAAGGCCCCAGAAGGGTAGATACCGCCAGCATCAGCAGTTTGGCTTTGAATCGCTGGGCGAGGGCGACCCTGCTCTCGATGCCGAGGTCATCGAGATGGCTTGGCGATTCTTCAAATCCCTCGGCTTACGCAAGATTTCTATGCAGGTTAATAGTATTGGGTGCCGGTTGTGTCGCCCCCCTTATCTGGAGAAGCTTACGGAGTATTACTCCGAGCATATCGATCAGATGTGCCCGGAGTGCAAAGCAAGATTTCGTAAGAATACGCTGCGTCTGCTCGACTGCAAGAAACCGTTGTGTCAGGATACAGCTGCTGGTGCACCGAAAAGCGTACAGCACCTGTGCCCCGAATGTAAAGAACATTTTAAAAGTGTATCGAGATATCTCCGTTTATTGAGGGTGCCTTATAAAAAGGACCATCGTCTGGTGCGTGGGCTGGATTACTATACCAGGACGGTCTTCGAGGTGCAGCCCAAAGATGAGGGGGGGGCGCAGAGCGCCCTGGGTGGCGGAGGCCGCTACGATGACCTTATCGGGGAACTCGGTGGCAAGCCCACCCCGGCCATCGGCTTTGCTACGGGCATAGAGCGGATCGTTCTCAATCTGAAGGAGCAGGGTATCAAACTGCCGGTATCTGAGGCTCAGGGGATATACGTGGCCTATATGGGGCATGAGGGGAAGGCAGAGGCGGTTAAGCTAACAGCGGAGCTGCGTCGTGCCGGCATGCTAGTTCACTGGAGCTTTGGCAATAAGAGTTTAAAGTCTCAGATGCGTCAGGCGAATGCCTTAGGGGCGGAATTTGCCTTTATATTTGGCGAAGACGAGGTTAGGAATGGCACGGTGACGTATAGGGACCTGGTGGAGGGGGAACAGTGGGAGGTTTGTATAGACGAGGTGGTCAATCTGCTCACGCAAGTTTAAGAAGTAGCCGGCTTATGATATAATAGTGATGGCCCCAGAGTTGGGGTCTTTTTATACTGAGACTGCTGAAAAAGAGGTGCAGGATACTTCCTGCCGGGGGTCTGGGGGGTGTCCCCCAGCTTCAAAAATCCCCCCCCCCAAGACGGGGGGATATAGGGGGTTGATTAAGACGATTTCAGCATTCTCACTGAAAAGGGCAAAGAATGCTGGAGAAACTGGAATCGGTCGAGAGACGCTATGAAGAGCTAAACGAGCTCATGGGGCAGCCTGACATTGCTGTTGACTTCGAGCGTCTCCAAAGCCTGGCCAAGGAACAGTCAGGTATTAGTGACCAGGTGGCCAAATACCGGGATTACAAGAAGACATCTCATACCCTTGAGGAGACGCGTGCCATGCTGGATAAAGGCCTGGACGATGAGATGGTCGAACTGGTAACGGACGAGCTAGCAAGCCTCGAAGTAAGGCTTGAGAGCCTGACCCGTGAGCTCAAAGAAGGCCTTATACAGCGAGATGTCTATGATGAGAAGGATGTTATTGTAGAGATTCGCGCTGGCGCTGGTGGGGACGAGGCTGCCCTCTTTGCTGCTGACCTGCTTAGAATGTATGCTCGCTACGCTGAGAACCGAGGCTGGCAGGTGGATGTGATCGATAGTAGCGAGAGCGGTATAGGGGGTTTTAAGGAGATCATCTTTGAGGTCAGGGGAAAGGGTGCCTATAGCAGGCTGAAATACGAGCGCGGAGTGCACCGTGTACAGCGAGTGCCTGTCACTGAGTCCAGCGGCCGCATTCATACCTCCACTGCTACTGTCGCCGTTCTCCCCGAGGTCGAGGAGGTGGAGGTCGATATCAACCCTGAAGATATCAGGATTGACATCTTCTGTGCCGGTGGTCATGGTGGGCAGCATGTGAATAAGGTTGCCACCGCGGTGCGTTTAGTACATCTGCCTACAGGGATTACGGCCGTCTGTCAGGACGAGCGGTCCCAGGGGAGAAACAAGACGAAGGCTATGGCAGTGCTCCGGGCTCGCATTCTTGATCAGGAGGAGAGAAAACACTCTGAGGAGATTGCCAGTGAGCGCCGCTCTCAGGTGGGTACCGGGGATCGCTCCGAGAAGATTCGCACCTACAATTTCCCCCAGGGAAGAGTATCCGACCACCGCATCGGACTCACCCTCCATAATTTGGAGGGTGTTCTGGGTGGGGAGCTTGATTCCCTTATCGACGCCCTAACTTTACATGATCAGGTAAAGTGGCTGGAGGAAGCGTGACAGTTAAAGAGGCCCGCCACCAGGCCGCAAAAACCCTTGCCGCTAATGCTATCGAGGATGCCCCGCTAGAGGCAGAGTTGCTTCTGATGCACGTTCTGAGCATTGACCGCACTCATCTCTATGTCCGGCTTGAGGATGAGCTCTCGCCCGGAGAGGAGCAGGCCCTCCATCACCTGATAAATCGTCGCCTCACGCATGAGCCTCTGGCCTACATAACCGGTCATCGCGAGTTTTTTGGGCATGACTTCCTTGTGGCCTCCGGTGTGCTCATCCCCAGGGCAGAGAGTGAGTTACTGGTGGAGGAGGCAATCGATTTTGTGAAGCGCCATTTCCCCGGGTTTGCGGAATACTCTAGTGCAGGTAATGAAACCAGCATCCCTCGAGAGTCGACTGATAGGAATACGGCGATACCTCAACAGTATAAGAGAAACCCAGTTATCGCCGAGATCGGTACCGGCAGCGGGGCCATCGCAGTATCCCTTGCATTGCTTCTACCGCAGGCCACAGTCTATGCCACCGACATCTCCCCTCGCGCACTGGAGATAGCGGCGATCAATTGTGAGCGGCATAATGTCCGGGTCCATCTTCTGGAAGGCGACCTGTTGGATCCAGTTCCTCAGCCGGTAGATATCATAATCGCCAACCTGCCCTATGTAAGGGATGAAGAATGGGGGGGTCTGAGCCCTGAGATAAAAATGTACGAGCCCGCGGTGGCCCTGACCGGGGGTCGTGATGGGCTTGATAAAATTCGCCAGCTTCTTGTCAATATACCGGAAAAACTTTGCCCCGGTGGCATCGTTCTTTTAGAGATAGGGCCGGCCCAGGGGCCTGAATTAGTCTCATGGACAAAGGGCCTCTTTCCTGGGGCGAGAATAGAGTTGGCTAAGGATCTTGGCGGTGTGCCCCGGGTACTTAAGGTTAATATTGACAATGCACAGAATACAGATATAAGCTATCGGCGGGGAAGGAGGCTTTGATATGGCAACCAAGGCTGAATCATCCAAAGAGAATGTTTTAAAGATAGCAAAAGAGCAGGGTGTGAAATTTATCAGGCTCTGGTTCACAGATATCCTGGGCTTTTTAAAGAGCGTGGCGATCACTGTGGAGGAATTGGAAAGGGTCCTCGACCGAGGGATAGGCTTCGACGGCTCCTCGATCGAGGGGTTTGCCCGCATCGATGAAAGCGATATGGTGGCTATGCCCGACCCCGACACCTTTTGTATGCTTCCCTGGAGACCAACTGAGCATACGGTTGCCAGGATGTTCTGTGACATCCTGAAGCCCGGTGGCGAACCTTTCGAAGGCGACCCCAGGTATATACTGAAGGTGAACCTCAAAAAGGGCTGCTGACCTTGGTTACACTTTCTACGTAGGGCCAGAGCTGGAGTTTTTCTACTTCAAGGATGCCGTGAACCCCGAGCCCTTGGATCAGGGGGGATATTTCGACTTGACCCCGGCGGACGTGTCAACCGACATGCGCCGCGAGACGATCCTCGCCATTGAAGAGATGGGCCTCAAGGTGGAGTTTGCTCACCACGAGGTCGCGCCGAGCCAGCACGAGATCGACCTGAGATATACCGAGGCCCTGAACATGGCCGATAATGTGATGACCTATCGCCTGGTGGTGAAGCAGGTAGCCCAGAAGTTTGGGGTATATGCCACCTTTATGCCCAAGCCTATCTCAGGCGTAAATGGCAATGGAATGCATGTTCACCAATCGCTATTCAAAGGCGAGCGCAACGCTTTCTTTCGATAAAAATGATGACTATCACCTATCCAAAATAGGAAAAGCCTATATGGCGGGGTTGTTAAAACATGCCCCGGAGATTACCGCCATTACCAGCCAGTGGGTGAATTCCTATAAGAGATTAATCCCGGGCTATGAGGCGCCCTGCTATATCTCCTGGGCCCGCAGAAACCGCTCGGACCTGATCCGCATCCCGCAATACGAGCCAGGAAAGGAGTATGCCACCCGGGTGGAATACCGCTCCCCGGATCCCGCATGTAACCCATACCTTACCTTCGCTGTGATGCTGGCGGCCGGGCTGGAGGGGATTGAGAAAGGGTACGAGCTGCCTGCGCCCGTTGAGGAGAACGTATTTGAGATGGCGGAGGATGAGCGGCAGCGGAGAGGGATCCAAACCCTGCCGGGGAACCTGTTTGAAGCAATCCTGATCACCGAGGACAGCGAGCTGGTGAGAAAAGCCCTCGGTGACCATGCTTTCTATAGCTTCATCAAGAATAAAAAGATCGAGTGGGACCTCTATAGCACCCAGGTGACTGACTACGAGCTGAAGCGCTATCTCCCCATCCTGTAGTAGAGGGGGCATGATAGTACTTCGCTCTATATAGGAAGACCGCTGAAATAGAGGTGCCCCGATTATATCGTGTCTGGGGTGGGCCGAAGTACCACCCGACCTGCACGTGTCT